>Ga0247760_1001338_pt1 | contig 23168 bp, 23 predicted proteins | sample UWRJL171409R4_FD_179936 | JGI IMG/M metagenome (GOLD analysis project Ga0247760, IMG submission 179936) | Plant litter microbial communities from Arlington Agricultural Research Station in Wisconsin, United States - UWRJ-L171-409R-4 | ecosystem: Environmental > Terrestrial > Plant litter >... | reverse complement strand
ACTCACTCGAGGCGCGAGAAACACCACACCACGCCACGCTACAGGCTGCGCATCATCCGTCACCAGCCGTATTTTCACTTTCACTCACGCTGGGCCACATCTGGAGACTGAACCTTGTAGAGAACATGAAATGCGACGAGACGAGGCTGCGCCAAGCCTAGGGCTGGACCAGCTCAACCCAGTCAATCGCCAAAACGCTGCGCCAGGCTTCACACATAACTTCGCTACGATAATTTGCAATCTACGCTCTGTTTCAATTCCAGTGCTAGTCTAACTAGAGTATTACGCCGGCGAACTAACTTCATCCCCAGCTTCGGGGTCTACAGTCGAGTGGCGCGTCAATGCCGCGCGCTCAGCCCAGCCTCGCCTCTTGTACGCGACAGGATTCTTACTGCCACCAGACCCACCCCAAGCACTTTGTACCTAACTACCTTACCTACCTTGATACCTTTATGCACCCTGTTCAACACCAGCAGCTCTGCACCAATCCCCGGTAAGGCAGGTACCTACCTACCTAGGTCCCTAACCTAACCTACCTAGGCCCCTAACCTAACCTACCTGCCTAAAGCATTCGGGCAGCCTTGTAAATCCATCCACCAGACCCCAGCCATGTTAACATGATAGATCACCGGGACGAATCAACAGCACAGGACGAATCAACGGGCGAACATGAACCGAGAGGAGTCAATCAGATGAACACGGTCAGAACGTAAACCAAGCCGGCTTGGAGCAAGCTGCTCAGTTTTGCAACTTCAGGCCCCAGCTTTGTTTTTTCTTCGCGTCACAACCGCGACCCCTAACCCCCAACTAGGTCAAACTCGTCGGGCATCGGGTGCGTGTGCTCAGCAAGTTCGGCGAAAAAAAAAACCCCCCCGAGCCGCCTAAAAGCAGAGAATGACAGGGAAAAGGCGATTCCTTGGAAGGTTGTCTTTTGGGAAAATATGATACTAGAGGAAGAAGAGGGCGGCACTCGTAAGTGTGTGTGCCCGAGTGACTCCAGGAGGCTCCGAATACAAATGTCACAGAATCTAAAGTCATGTTAACGCAGCAGGTACCACTCGATCTCCTTGAATCCGCTTGTCTATTGTTCAATACCATCTAGCCAATACCTTCAAAACCCTTCCTCAGCTAAACCACATCCAATGCAAGTCAAGAGCCGAATCACCTTTCTGAGCACCAGACCCAAGCCCCCGCAACCATCCCAAGCCCCCAAGCAATTCTACATCTCTTCATCGCTCTCATACTCATCCTTTCCATCCCCGTTCTTGTCAAACTCACCGTTGTATCGCTCGAGAAAGTCGTCCTCGTACTTGTCAAGCAGCCCGAGCTTTGCCTCAATATCCCAGAATGGAAAGAGGCATCTACCAGACAGAAAGTTATGCGAGTTTACATTCTCTGAATACATCACAACGACATCCAAAAACGTTCGCCATGAATCTGGCGTCGGGTCATTAGAAGAAGGCTCTATACGAGAAAGGTAGACACACGCTCGACGGATATGCTTTGCTAGCGTTGTCATATCTTGCTCCAGCGCTGAGTCGTCTTTGTCCACGCTGGTCATATAATGGACCGCAAGTGTAATGAAGTTGCCGACTCTTTCCATCCCGGCATTGGCATACTCGGAGGGGACAGCTGGTGGGACAACTACCCACGAGTAGAGGTTATACGGGTGCGCGAACGTCCCTCGCATCATCTCATACGCAATCATGCGTTGGAGAGTGACATCTTTGACCCAAATTGGCATCCGGCACTCAAACCGAATCTGCTCGGCGTACTTGCGACAGCTCTGATCATTCAATATTTCGTGGTATGTGCCTGTGGTGCGGAGAATTGTCCACTCTACGGGCTGGGTTTGCCCTATGCGGTAAAGACGACCCATGGCGTGTCTGGTGATTGGCTTGGACCAAGACTCCTGCGCGATAATGCCGAAACGGCAGCTCTTATGGAGGTTGAGCCCGGAGCCCCCAAGCGAGAGGGTTAGCACCATAGCATCAGCCTTGAAGGTTGGGTCGTTGAACTTTTGACAAGCCAAATCCCGTTCTTGAAGTGAATGGGAACTGTTGAATGATAGAACGGCCAACGATAATTTGCCAAGAACGGCAACCAACATCCTAGGAACCTGCATGTGAGAACCGCCGGATAGAAAAGGATGGCGGGAACTTACTGCTGCACAATAGCCGATTCGCAAAACACCAATGTCCTTTCCTGTCTCTTAGTCTTGTTTCTGAAGATGTGGTCTACAACACTCCAGATGACGGGCGCGTCAGTCATTGCGAAATTTGCCATGGCAAATCGGTCAGCGGTCGGAGCCAGTACAAGTGGGTTCCCAGCTGTCAACTCATAAAGATAACATAGCCCGCCGTCCAGGTCATGATTGACTAGCTGTTGGGTGTGTTGTACCCCCAGCGCCGGGGGTGGAGACTCTATGCCCTTGTATCGGGCTATCTCCCGTTTTTCCCACACAGCGACCACCATCTTCTCGAGTTCACCTTTCACTCGACATATGTCACGGTCAATGAGGCCGGCGTCTTGGTGCCGAGTCTTGATATCATCTCCGAAGCTCGCCACAAAGAGTTTGTAGTCAACGGCGAGGAGTTTTAGCTGCCGGTGGATTACCATTCTCATGGACCGTGCTGGAGGATGGTTTCCGGAATCTCCATCCCCTACATGTGACAAGATTTTCATGGATTTGACCATAAGTGATGTTACTTCTTCGACCAGGTCATCGGTCGCCTGATTCCCGACCAGGCCCAAGTTGCCTCCTTTTCCGTATTTGAGCATTGCCGTGGCGATGTTAAATGGAGGCATGCCGTCCATAGGTGAGCGTCTTATTCCATCAGGGGTCGTGATAACCGTACTCATCGCTCGTCTCGAGAATATAATGGCGTAAATGGCCCGATAGACGACATCCAGCTGCTCAGCTTTGCTGCCCTCTCCGGCCTTGGTATGCACAAGCCTCATAGCCTGCTCAGTCAGGCACCACCATCGATTCCCCTTCTTGGCAGCGTCAACTAGGGCATCCCCGTTGGTCAGGCCCTCTGGAAAGATCACCTTAAATAGCTGCTGCAATTTGGCTGGACTCGGCGGCTGGACATGGGCAACTTGGTCTTGGTCCAGTCCAGACAGCGGTGGGATATGACAGCCCAGAAATGGCTGCCAATCGCGTGCGAGAAATGTCCAACTCAGGCCTTTTGGTATGCCATTCCTCAAATTCAGTCCTCCAGCGCGCTGTGCCTGCTAAGCAAAGCCGTGTATATCCTCGATCTTGTTCAGGAGTGGCGTAGCCGTCATCATGAGCATCACCCGTTTTGGGATGAGCGCTGCAATGCGTGCTGTCGTGCTCTTGGGATTGTGAAGGCACTGAGCCTCGTCGTAGCATACAACATCAAATGTAGGCTGATCGCCACCGTTGCTTGCTAATAGACTCAGCTCCACAGATTTCATAGTCACAGGTTCTGATCTAGTCCGATTGAGGTTGGCAAGAGAGGTGAAGTATTCCTGCAGAGCCTGATCCGGGATCTGCACTTCAGGGCTCAAGAGTTTACGCGCAAGGTCCCTGATTGCTTGCTGGTTTTCCGGACCAGGGAGACGCTCCAAGCTCCAAATCTCAGTAGGGACATCAAGTTCTTCGTGTATTTCGTGCCTGTCACAGCCATCGAGTGCGTCTAGAAGCTCTTGCACGGCAAGCTCTTGCCGTGCCCTAGCCGAGTCTATCGCACTCTTGAGTGCTGCCACAGCTCTCTGCACATCAATTATTTTGTTGCCGCTGAAAATGTCTTGTGTATTGGTATTCCTTCCATAGCAATCGAGCAGTCGAGGATCAGAGTGTGCCGCGGAACCAACCTTTACGTCCTTCATGAGGACGCTTGCACACCGTCGCTTGATAGTGCCAGGGCTTGTTAGGAGTATTGTTCTAGCAGTCTGGCGCAGCTTGTTAGTATCCACTTTACTACCACTATGGCTGGCCAAAACGGTAGCAAAAAGACTCACGTTGGGATCCTTTCTCCCCATGACGGAGTTGAGCTGCAGAAGTTTGGGCGTAGAGAAGTTGTCGTAGCAGAATTGGTACATCGGGTTTGTCTCATCGAGTGAGTTGCGACCTTCATGTATAACCACGAGGTCAAACGCACCGGACCACAATGTGTTTGCTTCAGTGAACCACTGAGGGATGAGTGTCTCCTCGACGACGACCAAATGAGGAAAAGCCACTGCGTTCTTCTCTCCGTTCTGCAGCTCTTGTTTCACCGCCAGGTAGCGCATGTATATAGCAGCAAGAGCAGTAGACGTCTTGCCGGTACCACTGTCGTTGGCCAGGACCAACGAGTTGATGACTTGTCCAGCTCTCGATGCAGCGTTGTATGCATCGCACAATTGATGTGGCATGAGGGTAATCGTCGGGACTTGGGGAATCTCGATGCCCTTTGACCAATCAATCTGTGAGAACTGTTCATCATCCAGGCCAACGGCGCGACAGGCATCCCGCAAGTTGGGAACAATGGGGGCGAAGCGATCGAGTGCACTGTTCACATCAGCAGTAGCAGTGCCATCGCCCGGCCCGCGATATGACTTGGGATTGTACGAGCTCCGTAATCTGTCGAGTAGTATTTTAACGCCGGCCGGATGTGCCGGGGGGAGACAATCGTGTATTTCTTGGACCGTCTTGCCAGTTTCGCTCTCCTGGTTCAGAGTTGCGCGGAACTCTGTTTGGCGCAAGGCTGGATTAGCCAAGGCTCTGTGCTCCAAGTAGTACTGGGCTCGCGTGTCCATCTTGACGCCTGGTGGTGGACGGGAGGAAGTGCCGGAAGCTGAAAAACAAGGAGACTTTAATGCTTTGGCTCCGGTGGCACTGGGATGGTGTGTCGTAGGCAGACTGGAGATTCCACCAGTGGATTTAGGTAGCTAACTTAAACCGACCGTCGCGTGGCCGGAAACGAAGAATTGGAAGCTGAGAAGAAGAAACAATGGGCAGGTACGTACTGATCCCTAGTTGAACCGGTGATGCAGATGACCAGGGCGGTTTGCGGCGAGAATCGCAATCACTGAAAACCCGGCTTGCTCTCGAAGATTTGCGCAAGGGATCCCTTTTGCAATGCTGATAACATAGAAGGAAGGAGCGGCTGTGATCAACGGCAGGGTCACCTGGAATCTGGAGCTGTGGCAGACCAGAATGTCACTCGGAAGAAATTGCGGCTTCGGTATTTACAGGCTTATAGCAGGGTTTCTGGGCGGATAGTCCTGGGGATTGTTAGCATCCAACTTCTCGCGACATGCCCTGTTCATCTGGGGACGTCTGAGGCACTACTACTAACGCCAAAGTAACCACAGGCCAAACTTGAGACAGCATACTTCGTATATGGCGATGTACACTAAAGATGCAGTAGGGTTACACCGGGAGTCGAGCGGGGGTCAGACCTGCACTGCCTCGGATGCTCGGTGCTGCAGGCAGGCGCAGCAACCCCCGATTGCGGCTGATGGCGATGGCCGCCTTAAAAGACCAAACAGACGCTCCGCAGCTCTGGTAAGCATCTCGATCGAAATTTCCGCATTCAGCATACGAAATGCGACTCATCAACACCAAGACTAGGGAGCTTAAGGAGTTCTGGGGACGGGACATCCCTCAGCGCTACGCCGTGTTGTCGCACACATGGGAAGAAGAAGAGGTGACTTTCCAGCAGTTCATGCAGCTGTCGCGTGAAGAGCAGCGCAAGTTGAAGGGCTACAAGAAGATAGCCCAGACATGCTACCTCGCCCAGCGGTCGGGCATCGAGTGGGCATGGGTTGACACCTGCTGCATCGACAAGAGCAGCAGTGCCGAGCTGACCGAAGCCATCAACTCCATGTTTCGCTGGTATCAGGAGTCTTATGTTTGCTACGCCTACCTGTCAGACTTGAAGAGCAATGAGAGTAGCGAGAGCAAGAAGAGCAAGGAGATCGAACAGAGGGACGGAGACCGGAGGAGCAAAGAGAACGAACAGAGGGACAGAGACAAGAAGAGCAAGGCGAGCGATGAGGTGACATGGAAAGAGGACGATAGCCAGAATGAAGAGTGGAGGGGCGAAGGCGGCCGATGGTGGGATGCAACATCGACGGCGAAGCGCGGCGACACCAAGGCAAAGGGGAAGCGGTGGAAAGACGACTGGAAGAGTGACGCAACTTCTTCCACTGCTCAATCTGAAAGCGAACCCTTGTTTCGTCAGAGAATCGAGCGCCTCGCTAAGTGTCGATGGTTTACTCGAGGATGGACTCTCCAGGAGCTGATCGCACCTCCGCGACTCGGCTTCTACAACCAAGACTGGGAGTTTGAAGGAGAAAAGAAAACACTAAGCGCCGAGCTTGCTGAGATCACACGCATCAACAAGCGGGTGCTCGACAACGCGGCGCTTCTCTCGACAATCCCTGTGGCTCAGCGCATGGCGTGGGCTGCGAGCAGACAGACAACCCGGGCCGAGGACATGGCCTACTGTCTCCTCGGCATTTTCGGGGTGCAGATACCCATGCTCTACGGCGAGGGAAACAAGGCCTTCATCCGCCTCCAGGAGGAGATCATCAAGGAATCCAATGATCTCAGCCTCTTCGCATGGAGGACCAAGGCGACGTCGCAGAAATACTGGGGAATTTTGGCGTTGGAGCCCAAGGACTTCGCTGACTGCACCGATATCGAGCTCTGGGACGATCCCATGTATAATGACGAGTTCGTTGTGACGAGCAAGGGGCTGCGCGTGACTCCGGTTGCGGGCGGTGGGCTACGGTCGGGACGCGATGCCACCTACGTGCTGAACCTCGGATGTTACCGGCGGGGCTCTGACCAGGACCTTGGGATATTCCTGAAGCAGCACGGCTGCGATGTCTACACCAGAGTGTTTCCCGACCAGCTTTCTGAGACCAAGGGAGTCGGTCGAGAGGTGGCCGAGCCCCGCATGTTCTACATTAGCAAGATCGTGTCGCCCGTGTTGGCGGTGATGCTAGCTTCCAGCCACAGAAATGGCATTGATCTGTCCCGGGCGAAGGAGGCGCTCAAGAAGGCGCGTTACCAGCTGCATGAAAGAAGCATTGAGCCAGCGGGGCATTGGGATACGCAGCGAAGCCTTTTCCTGACGCAAGGGTTACGGGAGTTCTCCTGTCGGCTGAGATTTACATCGTGGTCTGGCCAGAAACAAGAGCCGCTGGTACTAAAGTGCTCGCTGCGGGAGGGGAGAGTGTCGGCCCACTTCTCCATCGAAACCAGTCCAGGCAAGTACGCGAGTGGCAGGGTCTTGCAGAAGGAGGACTCGCATGGCATTGTCGTCGACTGGCTGAGGGCTGGCGTGAGGGAAGAGGCTGTCAACGGCCAACTCGTGCATTTCGTCACAGTAGACGTGCTTTCTTAGATACGCTAAAGTACGGCATAAAGATATTGTTAAAGAGCTCAATGATGATGTTCTGGTGACAGCACTCGGGCCAGCACTCGGGCCTAGTCGGTAGTCAGCAACCCCACTCACGTGATCTCCCACCATTTTCGTGCAGTGCCAAGGGAAAACGCGGGGACGCAATCAATTCATCTTGCATCACCTCACAAACATCCCAGTAGATCTCAGATTGCAGGCCAGCCTGCCTGTGCAGCATGTCGCAATGGCGCCCCGACAAGGCACCTTCACGCTGGTGCCCAACCCGATGGGAGTGCAGGGCCTCGTATCGCGCCCCGATACAGGTGTCATGACCAGGCCGCCGATGACGTCCAAACAAGCCAAGAAACTCTACCAACAGTCTACCCGGGGACCCCGTCTTACTAAAGCCGAACAGCGCCGACTCGAGCTCGCTGAGCAGGAGCGAATTCGAAAAGAGCTTGACAAGGACAAGCAGGCCAACAAAGCCCGAATCGCACGCGAGAAGAAAAAGGCAAAGGAAGAACAGGTCATGAACGACAGACGAAAGAAGGGGCTCCCGCTTGTTGATGTGCGCCCAAGTCAGGGCACCCTGTCGAGCTTTCTCAGAGGTAACGGCTTTGGAAAAAAACGGAACTCGGAAGGGGCCAAGGTAATGCCAGCGACGTCGAAGTGCGATGATCAATTAGCGACCGACTGCGAGAAGGAGAACCAGCCACCGCATAAGAGACCACGGACGAGTCAACGGACGTCGCAGCGAGAGATTGAAGAGAATGGGCTGCGGGGGGAACTAGACGACATTCCGGAACTTCTGAGTTCTCCGCTGCCCGTCCCAGGGCCTGAGGGGGCGTCGGTGGAACAGCCCGAAGAACCGCCCGAGGTTGAGAGGATATGCGACACACCACCCCCGCGATCACAGGCGAGGCACGCCGTGGGCCGCGGAAGATATATACGGTCTGCCGCGACACTGAGCAATGAACCATCAATCACGAAGGCTACACAACGTTCACGTCCGTCATCACGAGACGATAACCAGGAATCACAACCTGGGAAACAAATTAAGCAGAGCAGCACTCAACTAAGTGTGCATGTCACCAATCCGACGATTTCCAAACCAATTGGACTACCGAAAACACTACCTGTGGACGCACCATCTCCACGGCGTTCACCCTTCACGACCAACCCAGTCACATCAAATCAGCAGCGGTCGATCGGGCTACAGCCACCAGCCGGCACGATCGTAGACAATGCAGGAGAGAAGGGCAAGCCGAGGATATCGCAACGTATTCCGACTGAAGATATTCGGCCCGAGAAGCAGAGGGATATCACGCCAAAACCTCAGATTGGGCGAAATGCTGGGCGCGTCTGCCAACAGACGCAGCATGCCCCAAGAACAACGCCTGGTGGCTTGCCAACGCCTGAACCTTCAAGTCAACTTCCATCAGTCTCTTCAAGGTTAGACGTTCAGCCTCGGATAAAACCCCAACAGCTGGCGAAGCCTGCCACAGAGATACCGATACATCAAACCCTTGTGCCTCCTCCGAAGCCCTCGGCTGTCATCAAAGCGCCACTCAAGACACTGGCTATTACCACTAGTGCGCGTCCTCCCATTGCACAGGGTTCCGCATTGCTCCCCCCTATTTGCAGACCTTCGCATCCTCCCATTTTACGACATTCGCCAGCCGCATCCCCTGTTTTCAAGCCCACGAGCGTGATAACCTCAACAAATGCGATATCTAAGAGCGCAGGGCCCAAGACTATATACCAGACACCCAAATTTTTGCCCAAACACACCAAGATGGCTAACTCCGGGTTTTCTACACCTCAGTACCGCGTGACGAGAAATGGTCGCCCACAAGAGCTGAGCACTGAACCGCCAACCAGCACTCAGCTTTTTCTGGCGGCTCATATTGATGATGTGCTCCCGACACCGTCACAGGAAGCTCGCGAGTTACTAGAAGGCATTGAAGAAGTACCAGTCGTAAGAAAGCCACCGTTCAAACGACCTTCAGTGCCGTTATTCAATAAACCTCCTCTGCCGAAGCCCGTATTTCGATCAGTCCAGTCTACACCCCTTCGACCTGAACAAAAACAGGAGCTGGACGAGATCCTCCCATTTATATCGACTCAGGACCTCATTCTCTCTTCTCAGGACATACGAGATGTTGAACAGGGCACCGGGACGCCAAGCAGACCTACCGAACCATGCGAGACAGTGCGGGCTGCTTCGTTGACAGAGAGACAACTTAACTCCAGCTTTCCACCTTCCGCTACACGAAGATGGGCGCCGCCAAAGCCGATGCAGAGAGGAAAAGGTAGCGAACTAGGTCCCCCGCCTTTCAAGAGGCCACATTCGAGTGGCTCAGTTCAGGGTCAGAGCTCAGGGAAGAGCCCAGGGCAGGGCTCTAGAAAGAGCCTAGGACAGAGCTCAGGACGAGGTATACCTGCAGCCATAGCCTCGCGCACTTTTGCACCAGGTCACCTGTCACAGACATCGATGAGTTCCTCGAGAAATATTTCGCAGGATTCAATTTGGTCCTCGGGAGATGCCGCAGAGACGTCCATGCGCGACCCGGGAAAGGTCTCGCAGGATTCGATTCGGTCCTCCGGAAACGCCATCCAGACGTCGATGCGTGCCCTGGGAGGTGTCTCCCAAAATTCGATGCGATCCTCGGGAAATGTTTCGCAGGCTTCAATGCACCCTCCTTGCGATATCTCTCTACCGGCTATTGCGGCACCAGAAGCCAATACAAGCCCAAGAGCCTCGCCACCACGATTTTTCACGTCAAGCGGTCTGGGTCCAGAGTACCTATTTGCTTTGGACAGAAGCAAGAAGACATTTGAGGAGGAGGAGCGCAGACGAAAGGAGCTCCAGGAAGAAGAACAGAGGCAAGAGGAGCTTCTTCGAGAAGAGCTTCTTCGAGAAGAGCACGGACGAGAGACTCAGCGAGAAGGGCGTCGTCAACCGGAACCGCGAAAACCGGCCAGGTCAGGTCGGATGCAAACACCCGCTGGTTCATTGACCAACCAGCAAAGTCAACCGCGCACAACCGAGTGTGCGACCGAGTTGTCAAAGCTCGTGGAGGCGAACCGATCAAAATTCGAGTTGGCGCCTTCGCAAGAGACGGATTACGGCGATTTCGACGCGGAAGCATTTGACCTACTGGAAGGTATCCTGGTACGAAATAACGAAGCATGAATAATGATAAAAGATACAAAGACTCGCCTACTATGCAGCAGATATTATGGTGGGGAAACCCAGACATGCAGAATATGCATACCCGACATGCGACCCAAGAGCCTCAGTCTCGGGCCAGACGTCATGGGGCAATTTCTGGGTGAACCACTAGATGCAGAGCAATAAATGCTACCAATCCCAGGGCTTTCGCAAGCGTCTTGCTGGTGGCCTGCCACGTTGTGTCCACTCGCCTTGCCCGACTTTGCGGGCGACGCGCTGCTGTCAGGTGTCAAGGGCCCGCGATTGGGCAGAATTGGGCGTAGGTTGTAGCGCATGCAGGAGTGTGAGGGAGGGAGGCTTGGCTGTCAGCCCCAGGTGTCAAATGTGACCAGTTTCCCCTCCATTCCCTGTTCCATCGTGATAAGATTGTGAGACCTGGAGGCCTTTTTGTCTGCCTAGTTTGCGCCAGCTTTGCTTCCAAGTCCCTTTGCATGATTATGTCTTTTGGATATTCTCCTTGGCTTGCTGTATTTATCGCATGAGATTTTGGCTCCAGCTCAGCGCATTCGACAACCTTGCGTTACAGCGGGAACTGCCCCTCGCGATCCGGGGCGACATCCGCGCCCAGCGTCAGCGCCAACGACGACGCAACAACCATGAGCAAGTTTGAGACCGACCGCCGCCAGCTGGGGTATGAGTACGTGGCGGAGGGATGGGATGAGGGATTTGAGTCATCCAGGCGCTCGCCGTCGAGTTCTCGGTTGCGTACCTCTCGACGGCAGCGTGAACATCGGAACGGAAGCGGGAGCGGAAGCGGGAACAGAGCTGCGTCTCGACACAAGAACAAGCCTAGCCGTCACCGACGAGACCGGACCCGCGATAGCGACCGCAGCCGCGACCGCGACTCGGAAAGGGAATCCTTTGTCTTTGTAGACCCGGAACACGAGCGCGCCTCCCTCAAGCGCCGTCTGTCTCGACCCAACAGCATCACCTACGGTCATGGTCATGGCCGCGCCCGCCACGCCCGCGCCAGGTCCCTCTGCTCTCTATATCCTCCGTCTTCTGACTCCGGCTTCTCTTCGAACGATTCCGAGCTCGACCGAGATCGCGACAATACCCCGCACCTTGTCCATCGACCCCTTGTCAAATACTACCATGACGAACGTTTCACCAGGTCTACGCCAAAGGTGTATACCACACCATGGCCGGGTGAGAGACAGTCAGTATCCCGTACGACGTCGAGGACTGCGTCGCGTCCGGCTTCACGACCGCCATCGCGACCAGTGTCCCGCGCGAGGACGCCAGATATGGCGGCGATGGAGTCGAGGTATTATGGCCTTGATGGACATGGGAGGAGAGATAGGGATCGTGATGGACAGAGGGATAGGGATAGAGATGGCAGGAGGGATCGCTACGAGCGGGGGTTTCAGCTGATTGAGCAGCCAGGGCGACATAGCCATAGTGCGCCGAGGTTGCCAGTTCCGATGCCGCCGTCGGTGCCGATGGGGTATCATGAGGATTTGCGGTATGGGATGGAGTTGATGAATCTGGGTGGGGGAAGGAAGGCCCTTTCAGGGAGGAGTTCCAGTTATGGAGTGGATGGGAGGAGTCGTGTTGGTGCTGGGGGAGTGGTGAGGAGGAAGGGGGTTAGCTTGAGTCCTGGACGGGTGGACAGGGCGGCTTCCATGTAAGTGATTCCCCGTGAGTGAGTGTGGGCGTGAGTGATGAGACTAACAGGTGTAGATCCAACCGTCCACTGCATCCGCAGTATGTACAGGTGCATGCGCTAATCTTGACCTGGTCGTTCCACGACCTGCGGACTGCGCCGTATACTGCTCCCCCTAGCGCCGACTACATTTCCCTGGAGGATGAGACCCAGCGACTGCGCGGCACACTAGAGAGCTACGGTTACGAAGTGCACGAGTTTCTAATTCCCATGCAGCGATCGCTCGAGGCCGTGCAGAGCAAGCTTCGCCAATTCACGCGACTGGCGGCCGAAGACACCCTGCTGATCGTGTACTATCACGGCCACGGTAGTCTGGATGACGACAACGAGCTGGTATTTAGCAGCCACGAGTATCCCAACGACATCCAGTGGTCACAGGCCGCCGCAGCAGAGCTCTACAAAGCCATGGTCACAGGCGAGGCCTGCCTACATCGCCAGTCGGACCGTTACCACGAGCTGACCAAGAAATACGAACGCTATCGCCCCGTCTCGGAAATAAAATGGGACGCCATCCGCCCCATCGTCCTCGGCGCCGCCTGCGACCTCCTCCTCATCCTCGACTGTTGTGCTGCCGGTGGCGCCAACCTCCGCCACGTCAACTGGCAACCTCCGCCGGCCGCTGAAGGGTTCACAAAACACCTCTTCGCCGCATGCGGCTTTGAGTCTTCGACCTCAGACGACATGACCGCCGCACTATGCGATGTTCTCGACGCCTGGGTTCCAGGGGAAGGGCTCCCTCGGTCCGACGATGACCCCAACAATAAGCTCGCGCAACCGTCGGTGGTGAGTCCGTTTTTGACGACAAAGAGGCTGCATCTTATCATGGAGGATCGGCTGCAAAAGGGCTCGGCGGGGTCGCAGCCTATCTTTAAGCAGCTGCTGCCGCAGGATCCAGAACAGTATATTACGTTGCCGAATTTGCGGCATGTTCGGGTAGCGGAGAGGGGGAGGAGGGGATATTTTGTGGAGTGAACGGTCGATCCCTAGTGGAGATTTGACATTTGTACCTCATTTCAACAATTAGAGAGTGATACTGTTAAAGTTAAAGTGACGGTTGTAAGATGACACTTGGGTAGACTGGTGTATCTGGGGGTATCCTGTAGGGTTTGTGAGTTGCATCGAGGTTGGGCTGGGCGGTGTTGTGGGGCATGTGCATGCGGGAGGTGGCATGTTGATTTGATATCAACTGCAATATAGACTGTAGAGCTACCTATTATGGAGTGTCATTTTGTTTTTCCCGTATTCAAAGGGGCTCGATCTGATGTGTTCAACCTGGGTGGTCTGCCGCGGGTGAGAAGGGTCTCTTCCCCTCGGGGCGACGATCTTGGCATCATGCAGTAATAACCCCACTTTCCCGAGGCCCATTCCAACAATTCATCCCATCCCTCGTGGCGCAATTGGCTAGCGCGTCAGACTGTTAATCTGGAGGCTGTAAGTTCGATCCTTACCGAGGGAGGTGATTTCTTTTTTTCGGGCCCCTTTTTTTTTATCCCGTCATTCTCTGGTCCTTCTCTCTCTCTCTCTCCTTGTCTTGTCTCTGTGTCTTTTTTTCCCCTCTGTCTTTTAGCTCTTCTCACCTCCCGCGTTTTTTAACCCTCGGTTTCGTATCTCTGTTTTCCTTTCCCCCCACCTCTCTGCCGTCCCTCCTCCTTGCGTCCGTCTGTTCCGCTGTGACGTCTTTTGGCTTTTCAACTTGCTCGTCACACCATATTTTCTTTCCGTCTTTTTGGGCACTGCCGATTGCAAACACGGCTCGTGCTTACGCTTGCGCTTGCAAACTGCAAGCTCTGGCTTACGGACATATGACGGAGACAGAGATGTTTGTCTCGCGGGTTCGCGGGCGTGTGGGTCTGCGGATCTGTGGGTCTGCGGGCCAAGTTTGTCTTGGTCTTCTCCGTGCATCCGACTGGAACGAACTTGTGGGCCCGAACCGACGGGTGTTTATCAGACCAGACTAGGCCAGACTTACGCACGCTGCCTGACTGAGTGACTGACAAGCAAGCAACATGGAAGCAAACGAGAAAACGAGTAAAGACCGTTGGTTTGTTGTAGGATGAGGAACTGCTATGTTTGCTTTGCTTGAGACGGGATGGACGTGTCATATGATGGGGGGGTGCGTTGGACGGTTGTTGTTTGACATGTCGTGTATCGGAAGACGGGTTTCTTTCTCTGGTTATCTGGTGGTGATGTATATAGGAGGAGGGATACTGGATCAAATCATCCATGTCATCTATCTAGGCACCTTAGGGCTGAAATCTGCATTAGATTTAGCCTCCCTTCAACTCCCGTCCCCATCACACATTTAAACTTGTTATCTAGGTACTTACCTGGAAATACAATACACTCAGAGATAGAAATGTGCCCCCACCACCGCTTCGGCACACCCGCCCCCCATCGCAGCATAATGTCTCTCCTCCCCACGGCACGAATCGAACATCTCTGCTTACTCGCTAGTGCTGATAACGTTTCTGCGTTCAAGTATCTTGTTGAGAACACGTGTTTTGAGTTATCCGGGATTCTCGAAGATGAATTCCTTCAGGAGTTTTTTGTAGAAAGGACGGGGGGGAATATCTTGCATGTGGCGGCGCGGAGGGGGGCTGTCGGTATGTCACTTAACTCTTACCCACTCTCTGTCTCTCTCTAGGCATCTACCTGTCTTGTCTTATTTGCATCCTTTCGTTTAGTTCACTGCACCTGCTGATAATGCCAAAAAATACATCTAGGAATCGCCCAATATTATTTCACGCTCAACACGCAACACAACCGCCGCCAACTCCTCCTTGGTGAGCCCGATTCCAGTGGATTCTGTCCCATTCACCACGCCGTGCGGAGTGGTCATATTTGGATGATAGAAATCTTCTTACAGGCTGGAGATTCGCTGGAACGTCGTACGGAAGATGGGCTGATGGATGTGGCGGATGTGGCCGAGGTTTATGGCCAAATTGACTGTTTGAGATTTATCCTCGCTTTAATAGCGGATGAGAGATCTCGGAGGAGGAGAAGACGTAGGGAGAGAGGGTATGGGTATGTTATGTTAAGTTGAACTCAAGGTGCTGAGCTGGTTCAAGTGTGTTGGTCAAGTGGATAGGATGATGGATGAATGGGGACAGTGGTGTTGGACAGAATGTAAAAGTCCTCGTTGTCAGCCCCGGCGACATTGTAAGTGATCCGATATATTCTGAGATTAAAAATTGTCAGACTTTTATCCCGAGACTAATCCCAAGAAAATCAGGTAGCATCCAATCCCATTCGCAGGGTTATTCTCGCCCGCCCAGGCGTACTGCTCGCCGGGTTAGTATTCCCAATATCATACTACGCAGGCGGGATACAAAGGTTGTTGTTGACGCGCTTGTTATGGTTCCGCCGGGTATCGCCTCTGTAATACCTAACAAGTCTTGCACGATTTGTCCAGGCAAGACTCTGCATGGGGGATCTCGACACTGGTACCTGTATGAGTCATGGTAGAACTGTTTGGTCATCCTTGTTGCGGTTTGTTGCCCGAATTTCTTAGTCCATTTGGTACCTCTCTAAACTACCAGGTTACCTTACTTGGTTCCAATCACTTGGCATTGTTCTTCTTGGTTTTGGTCTACTAGTCAAATCAAGCTCCCGTCGCAACCAGACCATTGTGCTCTACTACCATTCCATGTATAGTATAGTACTGCTGCAAGTCGTACTTTTACAAGTCCAAGCTTGAGTCAAACTGCAAGCGGCACTAGCATCACAAGCAGTACAAGCAATACATGGAGAAACACAGTCAGATGAGATGAAGGCCTTGCTCTCTCTATGGGGTACTGGCATTGCTCTCGGGCGTGGAGTGGTTCTCCACGGACCCAGCTTCAAAACCTGCCTACTCCATCAGGTGATATCAGCATAACTGCCCCCATAAAGAGTAGGATGTTCTCGTCCAATATGCTCGTGTCCGACTCCACCACGTCAAGAACTTCTAGCCTCAACTTCTGAGCTGTTGAGTTGACCAGCAAGGGAGTGTCCCCTTTAAAGTTATTACAGCAAGATTAGCAAGCTTGGGATTACCTAGGTAGGTAGGTAGGTCAGGTAGCCATAAGTGCGACTGCACCTACCAATTCACCACGATGGCGACAAGACCAACCACATAAATGTGGGTTGGGGACCTAGGTAATCGGACGGAAAGACTGCAGATTTCGGGGACTGTTACTATAGATCCTACTTGCGGTGGGTCTGGTAGTGACGGCTGCGTGTTTATCACCGGGCAGAATGTGGCGGTACATGTACCCGGACCAGAAATCTTGGAGCATCCTTGCGAGATTAACATGGAATTATAATGCCGGAGTAGTAGTAGTGGTGGTAGGTGTTGAGAATGGAACGGAGTGTTTGCTTGTGTGGGGGGTTCTTGTTGCTTGCCTCTTTCTTGGTTGGTTAGAATGACCACTTGATCGCACATCAGCCAACATATCGACGATGCTGGTGAAAACGTCGCTGGGGTGTATGTGCATGGCCGTCAGATGAAACCTGTGATTTATACCCCGAAAGAATTTCATCCAGGTATTCCGATAGAAGCAATGCGATGCGTTTTTTTCTCTTTCTCTTCTCTTCATGCCTGTGCAATTCTTCGGTCCATCTTCAACGTCATCGGCTTAGATATCACACGCCAATTCGGCTTCTACTCGGACAGGACGAACCCAAATTGCGCCACCAAAAAAAAAAGCCCTAGTGGACTCCTTGTCTTCAGCGCTGGCTGGATACTTTTCTTCTCTCACAATTCACAACACTACCCCCAAAATTTCTTTTCTCTAGCAAATTGGTAAAATGGGATGATGGGATAATGGAACAATCTCGAGAACCTCAACGGCCAGCGTCGACAGCAGCAGCATCATCCCGTCGTCGACGAGAAGACAGCAGCAGCGTCCATCGAGGTGGCCGTGACCAACCGATTCCAGACTCGCCCACGCTAGGCTGTCTTGAATCGGGCGGTTACCAGACAGAGAGTACTGATCCTGAGACGACGAGTTTCGAGAGCGCCGACGTCAACATGTCGGCGAACCATCCTTCGGGTAAGTTATCTCAGTGTGCAATGTACCTAAACGGAATCTGATATTGTGCTGTATAGGCTTGAGACGAAGTTCGTCCAAAATTGGTACCCCTCGCGCCATGTATCGCGGGTTGAGCACAGACGAACAAGACGACAATAACAACAACAACGTCCCCAAAGATGAGACGGAAATGACAAATTGGTCTAACCCCTCGCGGTACGCCATCACCAACATAACCAGGAATCTGAACGACGAAGAAGAAGAAGAAGAAGAGGAAGAAGAGGAAGAGGAGGATCTTCCCAAGCCAGTGTTGCGCTCAGCGTTTACGGGTACCCTCGAGACCATCAGCGAAAAGTCAGCCGAGATGGATAAAGAGGTAGAGACAAAAGAGTCTCCGACATCGAGCCAGACGTCGACCCCTTCTAAATCAAGCGGTTCTCGGATTCCGGTGCTAAAGTCGAAACCTGGCCCAGTGTACAATGGCAAAGCACGTCACGCAGCACGACTTCAGGGTCGATCTCTACCGTCTCGAGGTCAGGCCCAGCCTCAGCCTCAAGCTAAAGGTCAACCTGAGTCTTCAACTTCCAAAAGCCAAGAGAGTGAGACAGGCACGGGGGCCCTCCGAAGCGGAATTGCCAGCTCTTCCCCCACCAACGACCGGACTCTCCTTGCTGTTGTACACAAATACATGCGAGATCCAGTCGACTCACCTGACCAATCGGGTGTTGTACAAACCCATCTTCTCTCGCTTGACTTTCATAAGCCCCGAGCGCGCCTCAAGCCAGAGGGTCAGAGTCAGGATCAGGGTCAGAGTCAGAGTCAGAGCCAGAGTCAGACTGGGGGGTCAGGGGGTGGCACCTCGCTTGCACAATCTGGTACCGTCAAAAGTATGCATCAGATTCTGGTGGCGGCGCCGAGAGGGAGTTATGATGGACGAGATGGCCATACTGATACCCGGGGGAATGGACGGGGTCACGATGGTGATCATCACCGCAGAAATGGGGCATATCATCATATGTCCAGAAACGGGGCACACCATCATATGTTCAGAAATGGAAATGGAAGTTCCAACTCCCGGCGTGGAGAGAATAACACAACGCCATCTCCCAACATGGACAGCTCAGAGAATTCTCCTTTCACAGCCACTTCGGCGTCAGGGTCGGGGTCAAGGTCAGGGTCAGGGTCAGGGTTTCGGTCCTGGACCCCATCGTCGTCATCATCCCCGCCTCAACCATCATCGTCTGCCCCAACAACCCCTGAGCAGGATTTGGTGTCTCCGTCCGCCACGGGAGATGCGGGCGTGAAAGGCATCGGCTTGGCGGCAGGGGAACGGAGGGAGACCGGGGAGCCTTCTGTGAATGCTCGTGTCGGTGTTCAGCAAGGAGACGCTACACCCGACGAGTCAACCCCCCTCCTCGACGGAAACCACCCTTCCGCCCTCAGCTCCGCCATTACTGTCCGAAACCGCCAACGCCGGCACCCTCTTCACCACCACCACTCCTCATCTTCCTCTTCCTCTCAACAACATTCCTCCTCCTCATCTTCTTATATCCTCCACCCGTCAACTGGACGGACCTTATCGCCATGCACGACACTGGATCGAGCTCTTCATCGATTTCAAGCTGAAGAGCGTATGTTTACGCAATCACTCACAAGCTTCATCCTCGGAGGCGGAACTTCTGAAAGAGAAGGAGGAGGAGGAGGAGGAGGAGGAGCAAGAGTAACTGTACCGGCCAAATACCGCTCCAAATTTACGAGACTACGCGATCCGCTCGCGGCGTTTTCGTTCGAAGTGCAGAGGTTTTGTATGCGTTTTGTGGAGGGGTATGATCTTTCTGGAGTTTTTTTTCAAGACTCTGACCAAGTCTCCGACGATGATAACTCTGACGATGATGACGAAGACGGAAGAGGGAGAGGAAGGACCGGAAGGGGTAGAAGAGGAAGGAGAGGAAGAAAAGAGACAAAAGGAAGGAGATGTGGTTGTGATGACGGAGAGAGCTGTTCTCTTGCCGGCGGCAGCAAGCGGGAATGGCGACAGTATTTCCATTCTCACACTCACTCTCACTCCCACTCCCACTCTCATTCTCATACCCTCTCTTATAGGGGTCTCCGCTCTGGTTTCTATGGGGTTAGAGAGAGAGAAAGGGGAAAGGAAAAGGGAAGGAGTAGGAGGAGGCTATCCTTGACGCTGTCCCCGTTGGTCTCACCATCACACTCAGTGTCACCTTCGTCGTCACCACCACCACCACGGTCACCAGCACCGAGACTGAGCATTCCCCTGATTGAGGGAGAGAGAGAGGGATTTTTCGAGGGGTTGGGATTTGCCGGGTTGAGTTCTGTGTCTGAGACGGAGATGGGACAGGCTGTTTCGACTCCCGGTATGGAGGCAGTTGAGAGGTCAGCGACAGAGACTTCACCGAACCCGGCGGAGACAGCACCGGGTACTGTCACAGACTCTCCGGATACTGGCACAGAGTCTCTAAGTACTGACAAGGAAACGTCAAGTGATGTTCCAAGAACATCCTCATCAACAACACCTCTCCGTCGAAAGGCAAAAGAGTCCAGCCTTTCCACTCTAGCCAACCGTCAGAGTCAGACTTCCTCAGGGATATGTGGAACTGCAAACAGTCTGTTTACAGAGACAAATCCGTTTATGACGACAAGTCCGTCGCCAAACGTAACCCGGCAGAAGCACCGTCACCGCATTGACCCGGACTGTCCACAGCTGCCGGATCTCGATTTGTCGCTGACCAGGCTCCGCAGCTCAGGGGACTCACAGAAGTCAGGAAACGCACAGGACCCAGGAGACCAAGAAACCCTCTCCCTTCAGAACAGCAGCAACAGGAACTACCCCTCCCCCTCTCGGTCACACACACCCATCACGCCGCCGCCGGCACTGCCTCTCTTCCCCTCTTCACAACAAACGCTAATCACGTCCTTCAATCGAGCTACGGCAACGTTAATCTCGCTTCGAGATTTTATGTCCTGTCTCGATGACGTGAATTCCATACTCCGTTTTCCGAGAATGCAGGTCCCCCGCCAAACCCTCCGGGCTGCGGAACACCGGCTATTCTATGATTTACTTCCGCAAACAGATGGGAGAATCATTGCGGGGATTACAAATTTGGTAAAAGAGGCGGGAAACCTAGGGTGGGTTTTGGATATGGAGTGGGAGAGAGAAAATGAGGATGACGAGGGGGAGCTGTGGGGGGGACGGAAGCAAGTCTGGGATGATGACGGTAACCATGGCCATGGCTGTGGCCGTGACAGTGACCGTGGCAGTGACGATGACGATGATCTCGGAAGGGACAGCGACAGCGACGCTGATAATAACAGCCTCGACACTGGTCACGGAAACGTCCGCCGCGGGTTTTCCCCCCTACGCCAACCATTTTCTGTCCCGGGAGAACTCAATCTCGATGATGACGACCATGAAGATCCACCCCGCGGGAGCGTGGCCTGGGCACGTCTTTCTGCCGAGAAACGGACCATGACAGGCGGTCTACAAGTTTCTTCCCCCCATAACTTACCGAAGGAACCCACGACGGCGCTGCTCACTCACCGCTTCGAACAGAATACTTTTCTCCGTCCCTTGGCAAACCTCCGCTGCAGCTATGAGAGAGCTCAATTCCAAACTCTCCGGCAGCTAACTCGCTATGCCATGCTCGATCGTTTCACATACTGGTCCTTAGCTAGACTTGAGATCCGTTTGGAAACGCGTCTGCAGTTACGTCTAGCGGAAGGAGATGATGGAACAATTACAAATACGAAGAAGACGACGGGTCCGTCTCCGTCTCCGGCTCTGGAAACGATTGGGGAACTTTGGGCGATGAAGTTGGAGGTGGGGAATATGGCGAGGGAGGTCCTCGAGAGGAGGAAGCCCCCCCGGGGAAATGGTATTGTTGAAGAAGAAGAAGAAGAAGAGGGGGGAAATGTTTCTTCTGATTCTGACTCTGGATCTGGTGTTGGTTCTGAGACTCGTGGCCGTGGTCGCATTCGTCGTGGTTCTGATCCTGGTCCTGGTCCTGACTCTGGGTCTAGTCGTAAGTCAAGAACAAGAACAAGCACAGACACAAACACAGACACAGCCACAGGGACAACCCCAGGAAAAAGCGCAAGCACAGGAACAGACACAGGAAAAAGATCAAGCACGGGCACAAACCCAGGACCAGACGCAGAAACAGGAAGATGGGTCTCACGCGTCATTGGCCCACTACCACGAGTCCGCAAAAACAGCACCGCGAAATGGGATAACGGACGAGAGTTGATCCCCGAAGGCATGGCCAAGGCTTTGGATAAAGGCAAGGGAAAGGAAAAGGCGGGGACTTATTAACCCCGGAGCAGGGGACGGCATAGCAGGACATAGCAGGATAAGGCATGAATCTCTAGAGAAGTGAAGGGGAAAAGAGGTAGCACACTAGGTGCATACTCTCTAGCTTCTTTCTCTCTTTCTCTCTTTCTTTCTTTCTTTCTTTCTTCTTTCTTCTTTCTTTGCCTCTTTGCTTCTTCATTTTTGGCTTCCATGCTTTCTGAGAGGGTTTTCTTGGTTTTCCTTGGCTTTCCTTGCTTCTCGCTTTCGTCTTTCTCTGCTTGGATCGAGGGTTTCTTGGCTTTTCCTTGCTTCCTTCCCTTCCTGTGAGCGAGGCGCTGCGGCGCTTTAAAACAAGCAGCCATGCTATGCTGTGTTGTGCTGGGAATGGGAATTCTTCGTTGCAAAACATGGCATCTGGGGGAAAGCTGGGAATGGTAATGGTAACGGGAATGGGACATTAATGGTACGGCGAAAGGGCGAAAGGACGGAAGGATGGAAGGAGGACTATGGTAGGTAGGTAGTGCTGGGAAGGCCATTGTCGAGTAAGTACAAGATTGTTAAAGTAGGTACTTTACTGAATGGATCTCCCCAAAAGGTACTGTTGAAGGGCACTGTGAATGCACTGCTCGGTACTGAAAGGCACTGCCGGGTGCTAAAATCCCTAAATACACTAAAGGGAGGCTGGAAATGGGGTTGTCAATGGTACTGCAAAAGGGTACTGAGGAAGAGCATTGTTCAGTACAAAACTACCAGGGTACTACTGCTGGAGGGTATTGCCGGGTGCCAAAGAATACTGCTGGGTGCTAAAGACATTGCTGAATGTACTGATGGGGGCTGGGATGAGGGTGCTAATGGTTGCGGAACAGACTGCTGAAGGGTGCTCACAAGGGCACCAAGGAAGAGCATTGTTCAGTCCATCACTTAAAGGATCTGCCAGGGTGCTGCTGAAGGGTACTGCTGGGTGTGAATGTACTGCTGGGTGTGAATGTACTGCTGGGTGTGAATGTACTGCTGGGTGTGAATGTACTGCTGGGTGTGAATGTACTGCTGGGTACTAAAGCCTCATTGATCGTACTGATGGTGCTGAAAGGCCTGCTAATGCATTGATGGGAACCTGGGATGTTGGCATGTTAATGGTACGCAAGGGTACCAACGCTGCCAGATCAAGACTGCGAATGCAGATCAGATGCCCAGATACAAGGGTATCTATGTACACAAGGAAATACATATGGCACTCGCCGCTGAAGGCAATGTATTATCTGCCGGTGAAACAACGCCAGATCCTCTGAATCTACCGAATCACTGTCCATCTATCAGCATCGGTTAATATCCTCCAACGCCAAACCATGCAGACCCATGCTCCTAGCTGTACCGTGTACCATTGACATGCAGAATTAAAGAAAGAGTCCAACCCATGCCGCCTTGGTGCTAACTTCAGACGTGCAATCAGGGACTGCGCAGAGTATCACACGACGGCCACCCTCAGCAGGCCGAAACTTGGTCTTGTGCGGCGACTTTGCGCTGGCTTTACGATGCTCGTAACAGGCATTGCAATACACCTGCCCAATGTTAGCGACGA
>Ga0247760_1001336_pt1 | contig 23194 bp, 23 predicted proteins | sample UWRJL171409R4_FD_179936 | JGI IMG/M metagenome (GOLD analysis project Ga0247760, IMG submission 179936) | Plant litter microbial communities from Arlington Agricultural Research Station in Wisconsin, United States - UWRJ-L171-409R-4 | ecosystem: Environmental > Terrestrial > Plant litter >... | reverse complement strand
ACTCACTGACCCTGACCTACCTGCGGCAAGCCGTTTCTTTTCTGGATACGTTTCCTGCTTTTCTCCAACCACCTCCAACCGCTTGCTGCCGCCGCCGCTCATTGCTACCATAAACATGACCTCCCCCCATCACTCATCCTTGACAAAGCCTGGGGAAAAGAAAATCGGGGAACGGGGGGTCCTAGCGTCCAGTTCCCCCTCCTCCCCTCCCCCGCGCAAAGATAGAGAGAAAGAGAGGGGAGGGGAAATCTCAAGATCTGCATCACGAGATCTACATACAACCCCGTTCCTTCCTCACAATTGGGAAATCATTTCGTTCCTTTCTTGCTTGCGGCGGCGCGCGCGCGCACAAAATCATGCCATGCCATGCATTTAGGCATCCCCGGGCAAACCCAACGAACGTGTTACGCACAAAGGATGCCAAGACGATGAAATAGGGTGCGGCTGTTTATATCTGATGTTTGGCTTAATATCATGCCTTGGATGAGAGAGAAATAAAAAGAGAGTGCCCACCTTTTTTTTTTCTGCTTCGGTTGCTTCGCTTGTTTCGCTTCCCCAGGGTAAGAACCGGAAGTCCGGGTTTTGCTCTCTCTCCGTCTGTGGGAAAGGCGAGCGGCAAGCCAGCAGCAGCAGCAGCAGCAGCCGCGCCAGCACCAAAGTTTGTTACTAGCGAGAGCGGCATGCCGTTTTTTGATGATTTTGATTGATGAACCCGCCAAGGCGGTTGGGACGGACTTTGCTTTTCGAAGCGAATAATACCTGGCCATTCATATTCCGCCCCGTCCCCCGTTTGTGGAAAAGCTGACCCAATGACCACACACCTGGCAGATTGAGCCTTTTTTTTAATATATAGAATACAGAGAGCGAGGGTGCCAAGAACCTGGGATTCATTCAGTGTTAATTTATTTTGTCTTTCCCAAACACCAAAAACACGTGCAAGTCACCCACTGTGAGAAAAACAACACCCAATTACATGTACTTGCAAGATGCCATGCTAGGCTGCATGCTCCCAAAAGAGTGCGCACCCGCCGCCCAACAATGCTACATATTATACCCGTAATTTGATATTTGCTCGCTTATGCGTGTTTTCCTCTCCCCCAAATCCCCCCCATTTTGCTCTCTCCTCCGTTTCTCGCTCTCACCTACCTCACACACACACACAATCTGTTTGGAACTTTGTGTATGGATGGATGGGTGTTTACTGGAGCGTCCCGCTTCTGCACATTGCATCTCCGTTCCTTCGAAAAGCATCTCCACCAGACCTGTCACATCCCATTCCATCACATTCCATCACATTACCTCGGTAGGTAGCACCCACACTCACTCATCACCAAACAAACCCATCATGCACCGGTTCGGTCTAGTGAAAAAAGAAATCCCAAGTGGGCAAGGCAGAACCCGGGAAAGTGGTAGCACTACTACAGACTACAGAGCCACTCGAGCCTGTGCGCCGGTAGGATTTTCATGACACATTTTGATAGAGTTGAAGTAGAGAATGTACATGACATGTAAAACTATGGACAAACGTTTTGACAGATAGACGATCAACCCTCCTTCTTTACTGCACTGTAGGTCAACAGCACAGCACAGCACAGTACAGCGGAGACATTACCTTACCTAGGTATGTACCGACATGCTTTCTACTCGAGAAACACAAAATTTGTTGGCGGACGGATGGACCGGGCGAATTCGCAGGCTACCAACATTGGGTTCACCGGATTACGACGTTGGATCTATATATTTTGTGCTTTTTGGTCTTTGCCGACCGATCTTGAAGAAAAAAAAACCCACCGATTGACCGAAACCAGCGCCGCCCAGACTGGACTGGACCGGGTCGGGTCAGGCCCGGCGGGTATGGCCAGGCCGGGTCGGACCCTCCTTCTCAAGACGAATCCGAGGAAGCTCGGAATTTTTGAAACACAAAACAAGCATGAGGATTCTCTCAGGCAGAGCACGCAAAAAAACAAAAGCCGAAAGACAGACACCGTTGCCATTGACACCCAAGCCCGGGGGCTAAAATTCAGGGTCGCATTTTAGGTTCTCATGTTTCCTACCCTGACGCTCCAACGTGACATTGGCAGCAACGCTGTATTCTAGTGCGCTTCCGCCAGTGTAGCGTAGCTTGCCCGCCCGTCCGTCCGTCCAGTCCGTTTCCACAATTGAACACACACACAAGTGTCGGTACTTGAGGAGGGGATTCTATTTTGCTGTCGTGCCTGCCTAGGTACCTGGTAGGGTGGAAGAGCGGGTTTTGGCTTCCGCAGCTGTGCTAGACTAGGCACTTTTACCTAGGTACCTGGATAGGTGAGACTAGATAGACAAACAGCGCAACTGAAAGAGCATCTACACTTTGCTCATCAACTCACTCACTCATTCACTCACCTTGAAAAGTTGCCCGACTTGCTACTGACGTGCTTGCAGTGCAGTGCAACGTCGAATTATCTATCTCTGCTGCATGCGTCCAACAACATGAACTCTGTCCGTGCCGCGTCCCGACTGGTAGCTTTCTTTATCAATCTATCAATATACGCAGTGGATCCATCAATCCATCTACCCATTCTGCACATCTACCATATCTATAATCTTACTCTATGCCGTGTTGAGTTGTGTTATAAAAATGCTAGGGTGTCAAGGGTGCAAAGACAAGATAGTAGTGCAAGCATGTGAGGATACTTGGAAACGCTAGCGCCAGTTTTCCACCCCCAACGTCGTATGTATGTAGACAAGACAAGTCAAGGCAAGGTAAGGTAGCGTAGCGTAGGCAGGCAGGCACACAAGGCGGGCCGTGGTGGTTCCGCGAGACCAAACGAGTTGGTTGGTCCGGGAGGAGTCCTGACATATCAGTAGGTATTGACTTGAAAATGGTGCCCGAGGTTTAGTTCCCTTAGTCTAGTTTATCAGAGTTTACTTCAGACAAGACTCTTGTCTCCAAGGCCGCTGGCACACGGCCTGGCCAGTCTGTGGATACAAGAAACAAAACAAAAAAGTGGAGAAAGCAACGACGGCACAACCAAAACAACTCTATCGGACCGAACCTGCCAGTCATCAAAACTGCCGTGAGTTGGTATACACCTCAACCCGATACTGTTGCCGACAACTTATTTGCTCACCGTGCCTCACTCAACCCCTCACCCTGGCCCTCACCCCAGCCCTCCAAGATCATGTTCAGTTGGAACAAGATCTGCCAAGCATGCACGAATCCAAATGCCGAGCTCAGTCTAAACCGATCTGTCCATGGCTGCATGGCACGAGGTCACACAAACATCCTTCAAAGGATGGACACAAACAACCAACTTAGGGGACCCTTAATGTGTGAAAATGCAAGATCAATATGTTGGTTCGGTGAAAATATCTACAATGTGCAGCGGCCGTGTTTGCTACGGTGGGCAGAAGGCACCAACAAATTCAAAACTCCCTCTGCGGCTCATGTGCGCGCTTCAGGGCCTGGATGGCATCCTTGTCGTATTCCTCCTTCTGCTTCATAAACGGCATGTACATGAAGGTGTGGGGACAGCCGAGGTAGCGCTTGAAGGTGACGCGACTGCCGCCCGCCACCAGCTTCATTCCGTAGGCTTCGCCTTCGTCGCGCAGCGGGTCGATCTCGGCCGTGCGGATGAACGTGTCACACAGACCGGACCAGTTCTGGGCGCGGATGGGAGCGAGCCACCAGTCGGGCCAGAGCTTGCGGAGCTCGGGCATCTTGTCGGGCGGCATGGTGTAGCTGCCAAAGTACTGGATGCGTTTCCACGGTAGCACGGGCGCCCGGTGGAACTCATGGAATGATGAGAACGGAGACTCGGTGTAGAACCGGTAGCCGAGGCTGTCCGTCGACGGCGGCACTGAAACCAGGCACAGCTTCAGCGGAATGCCGGCATCCCGTGCCATGTGCTGCAGCACCAGGCAGATGTGCGCCCCCGCGGAAACGCCACCGATGGATACCGACGTCGGGTTGATATTGAGCCTGCTGGATGCATCGCGCACCTGTGCCCTCACCGTCAACGGTTAATAATCGAGAGGAAGGGGGCCAAGCCATCGGCAGTTGGAGAACCCCAACTAAAACTTACCCAGTTCAGCGCTGCCCATGCATCCTGGATACACTTGCCCCAAATTGTCTCTGAATTCGTTCATGAGTGAGCTAAGAATACTTTTTGTCTCTTGTGGGGCAAGCTGTGTGGGGAAACATACCGGGACAATGTCGATAATTCACATCAACAACTACCACCCCAGCCTCGCGCATGCTGAGACACAGCTGCCCCTCGGAAGATAGATCGCCTAGCACGAACCCCCCGCCTGAAATGAGATGGGAAAATCAGCATAGGGTATGGAAACTTCCCGGGGGGAGGAGAGGGGAAAGGAGGGGAGGGCGGGGCGGATTTGCAAGTAGGTACGGAGTATTGGACATACCGTGGTGGTTCATGTGGACCGGGTAGGGACCAGGGCCGAACTGGGCCGGGTCGGGATGGTAGACGCGGACCGAGATGGTGGCGCCGTCCTGGGAGCTCACCACATAGTCGGCGACGCGCTCACTCTTGGATGTGTCGATGGCGATGGGCGAGCGCTGCTTGTCGGGATCGGCGCGGACCACCTCGAGCGGCACCGCCTGGCCCGGAGGCGCCTTGCTGAGCACTCGGACAAAGTACTGCACAAAGACAGGATCCAGCCGAGGCAGGATGTGCTCCTCGATCAGGTCCCGGGGATCCTTGGCGGCCGCTGCGCCCTCGTCGGCCCACCCAGCAATCTCAGCCATTGACCCCGAATCTGAAAATGATTCCTCGCTCATGTTTTTCCTCCCGGGGATGATGGCTCGCTCGTCCTGGACGTACTTAGTTCCAAGGGTGGAAACGGGCGCCGCCGAAGTAACTTGACGAGTGGGGCGCACCGTGGGCTACGCCATAGTACCGCAATCAACTCCGCACCCCCGCATTATGGCACACACCGACGGAACCTTCTCGGCAAATGACTGCAGACGCGACACTCGGTTGGCACTTGACTCGGCTGGGGAACTGGGTCGAGCAGCCTGCCTTGGGCCCGTGTTTTTTTTTGTCTGGGGTTGATCCAACTTGACCGTCGCCGGAGATGCTGCCTGTGGTGTTCCTAGACCCAGAAAATTCTCCATCAGAGGTTTATTCTTTGCGCGCCGTCCATCTTGGCGACGATCAAAGCCGTGTGTTGTGGGGCCGAGTCCGCTCTTCGTTTGCCGCATTAGGGAATCCGAGCTTCCGAGCGTGGGAGAGCGGGGCACCAAGCGGGGCGGAGAAAACAGTCGGCGCGCTTTTCGTCTGGGATTTTCTCTCCGTGGCTGGGACAGTGGGACAACCGATAAAAGTGAAATGTCACCGCCCGGCACGGGCCGAGGTATTCGTACGCGAATTATTGCAAAGAAAATGAACAGAGAAAACTTAGTTTTTGTGGGATCGGGACCTTGCAGAAAAATTGGTGTTCGTTCGGGTTAGACTCGCTTGTACTTGCTTGTTTTGACCGTGTTTGTGTGCGGCTTCCAGTTCTCGAATGATGTCAATTGTTCGTGTGGCACCCCACCAAAGCTCAGCACTGACAGCTGCTAGCAGCGCGTGCCGGGGTTGCCCGAACCTGAGGCTAACATTTAGCTGATGAGGCTCATTCTAACCGCCGGGTAAATTCATGGTTCAGCTTGGCAGACAGACAGCTAAGTATCTTCATCTTCATCAACATTTTCCGTGGCAAAAGATGAGGTTTCGGAATGCCCAACGCGGCGAGGCTCGTTGTTGCGGTGGAGCTGACTCGAACAGGCAGCACGCGCTGATCGCACAGCGAGGGATGGCCTGCCCCACGTGGCGGTCAGTTTTTGTGGGCCTTGGCAGACGCCCTCTCGCTTGCGTTCTCCCACTTCAGACCACACCTTCGGGTCACAAAGGGATTCTGAACTGTGATTGACGAGAGATTGATGCAGGTATGCGTAGCTCAACCGTGTTGATTGGGGCGTGACACGCGCCTCGGGGGTCTGCCCTGATGGAGTTGTTTCCCATTATCTTCCGGAATCGGACAATTATCCAACGCCCCGTGCCCAACAGAATACTAAAGCGAAATGTTTGTCGTGCTAAATTTTCAGCTTGACGTGCTTGTCGTCCGTACTTTTGCGTGGCAGAGCGCCTATCGTGCAGTCAGCTCACAAGACCTCCCGCTGCGCTCCTGTGAATTTGCAGTTGGCAGCAGGTCCGTAATCCTGCCACGACCTCGCAATGGATGGCTGGGAACCGGCGGAGAACACGAATTCCGCCTCTCAAACCCGGTTGGCTTGAGCTGCCTTCCATTTAATAGGTGAAACTACGTGTTACTTTGCGCTTCACCCACTTCCCTGATCGAGCGCGAATCATCATAGCCCAGTATGAAAGGAACAAGACAATCGGCACCTGCCCAGCCAAATCCAAAGCTGGAGGAAACGAGCCAGGGAGCACCTGCCCCACCGATTCTTAGGAGTGAAACTGACGAAGAAATCGACTTCGACGCTGTTTTGGACCATGTTGCATCGGGTGCCTTCAAAGAGTGGCCCAATGATGCTGGGGTAACTGCACCTTCTGTATCCCGGTGTGCTGATATTTGCTGACCTCTTTCATATAGTTTGACGGCCTGACCGAGGAGCGTGGGCCGATTGAGATCTCTGTTTCGGGCACAATTCCCACATGGGCGAGTGGCAGTCTCTTTCGAACTGGTCCCGGTGTGTACAAGGTGGAGAATACGCCAAAAGGAACATTCTACACATCGCATTGGTTTGACGGGCTGGCGCACACACACCGCTTCGACATTGTCCCTCAAGATGACACGGTCAAGGTTTTTTATTCCTCCCGCCGACAATCTGATGACATGATGGCCTACATCCAGGAGCACGGACGTCGCAAATACTTCAGCTTTGGTCAGCGCAGAGATCCCTGCCTCGGCCTCTTCGCCAAGATCATGAGCACCTGGAGAGCGTCTCGCATCAAACCGGCCGACAAGGGGATAGAGAATGTCAACGTTGTCGTCCATCCAAATCTCCCCGGATTGGTTGGCGTACCTATCGCGGATGGTGCCCCTGTTACGGACAAGAGCCGACCTCTATCTAGCCAATCTGGTCGCCGCTCAGCTATGCCAGAGTCGATGTGGGTTGCCACCGACAACTCGACTCTGAAGCAGATGGACCCGGAAACACTAGAACCGATTGGCTTCGCAACTCAACAGTCGTTGCACCCTGACCTCGGAGGTCCCATGTCATGTGCTCACGCCCAAAGAGATCCGGAAACCGGGGATATATTCAACTTCAACCTGCAGATGGGGCGCTTTCCGACATACCGCATCTTCCGCGTCAGCGCCTCGACTGGCAAGACCGACATACTTGCTACTATCACAGGCCCCGGTATTGCGCCAGCCTACATCCACAGCTTCTTCTTGTCACCAAGCTCTGTCGTTCTCTGCATACCGAGTTCCCATTTGGCTTTCAGTGGACTCAAGGTGCTGTGGGAGAGAAACATTCTGAATGCCATCGAGCCGTTCAGCACGGACAAGAAATGCAAGTGGTTTGTGGTCGACAGGTTGCACGGTAAGGGGGTTGTGGCCCGTTTCGAGTCGGAAGCTGGATTCTTCTTCCACACCATCAACGCCTTCGAGGAGCGTATCGGCAAGGACAGTGGCTCGCTCGGTCTCTGCTGCGACGTAATCGAATATCCCAGCCTAGACATTATGTCTAGCCTGTACTACGATGTCTTATTGGGAAAGGATGGTGCAGATGCTCGCTTCTGGGGAGACACTAAGCGTGCAAGAAGCTGCATGGCCAGACTCGCTAGGTATCAGCTGAATATATCAACAGTATCAAAGGGAAGCATGCCTGGAGGACAAGAGGGAGCCGGTGCCATCACCAAAGTCTTTAGCATCCCGGCGCCACATTGCGGAGACCTGCCGACCATCAATCCACGCTTCGCTACGAGACAGCACCGATATGTCTACAGCTTGTCCTTCAGTGGGCGCAGCATGCCGGCAGATGGCATCGTCAAGACAGACACGGAAACCAGGGAAGCACGGTTCTGGAACATTTCGCCCGGTCATACCCCCGGAGAAGCCATCTTCGTACCACGCCCAGACGGTACAGATGAAGACGATGGGATCTTACTCAGTGTCGTGCTTGATGGCAGCAGCAAAACCAGCTATCTGATATGTCTTGATGCGAAGACCATGTCCGAGGTGGGTCGCGCCGAGATTGGATTTGCGGTCGCTTTCGGGTTTCATGGCGTGCATGTACAGATGTGAGGTCCGATCAGCAGTAAGCGACCTGCACGATGATATTAAGAATCTCACCATAGGACCCGGCCCCTTATCGATTGTTAATGTGGAACTTGAGGATTGGTACTGCGTAGGCGTTGAGGAATGCTGGGCACTTGGGTCTTGGGCTGGAGAGTTGAGGCCTTGGTTTTCAGGTCCAGCATTTTTGAAGGATATGAGACTCTATTTGAGAAACGGAGATAGGCATAGATGTCTTGGATTTTGCGGTCGGCGCGGAAATAAAATACCCCCGTTGTATTGACTGCTGGTTTGTGATGCTTGCGTATGCCAAGCGGCGAAGTAGTTTCTCTGTACCACGCAAACAATGTGCCCGGACATGTAGTTGAAGGGTTGGTGAGAAATCCCACCGGATTGTGTCGGTCAAATGGTAGGAAAATCCAATATTTGCATTGGCGAAGGCTTTACGACGCCCAAGGCAACTATTGCACAGCCTTTGGAAGTAAGGCAAAAAAGTCAACCATGTGGTCATCGTTGCGCAGGACCTGCAAATCCCTTAGGCAGTGTAGGCCCCGTGTGCCGATGCCCGCCTGGAGGGATTTTGTTGTGTGACGGCACAGATCCAATCAGATTTTTAGGGGGGCATGCCGGTGCGCTACCACCACCACAAACTTCCAAGGCGTTTATGAGGCCGTTACACCAAATTTCACAGCGGTGAGTCAGCAGTTAGGTACTTCGTATCGAATCGTATTGAATGGGCAGTTGCTGACGACGCACGCCTGGATACCTAATACGCTGCGCATCCAATGGGGTGACCCAATAATGGCAGCCATTGAGTGGTGGCATTCATCCAGCGACGGCATCGAGTGGGGCAAGCGGTTGACAAAAAAACAGGGACACCAAAATTCAGCACGGGGCCTCTGCACTAACAGTGGCTTATGATTTCGACCACCTTCCATCACACCATTCATCACAACCCCTTTCATTTTGAAGTAGAAGACCAAATTTTCGTAGATGATAAGTAGTTATGGGCAAGGATAGTAGATTTATATTTTTTTTTTGTCTTAAAAGAAAGAAAAGAAATAAGATAAAGGAAGGTATACCTCAGTGTAAAGAGAGAGGAAAATATCCAGTCGTAGGAGGTAGGGTGAACTGTTAGTACGGAGTTGTCCTATGATCAAATTCGGTACCTGCAAGCTACCTCGTCTTGCTTAAAAAATTGTTCTAGGATTGAGGTACTGTCAAGGTAATGTGTCCCTGTTTTTTTGTCAACCGCTTTGGGTGGGGTCACTGCATTCAATGGGTTCTTCATCCAGTCGGTGTTGTCATACAGTTGGGACTTTGCAGGATGGGGTTGCGCCCCGATTGCTGCTTTGCCGCACCCGTGCTGCAAAGTTTGCTCAGCTGCATGATACCGACATCGACGGGCTCTGTTTGGCCCCCAACAACAAAATCGATGTCATGCCTAGCCCTCATGAGCTCTGAGATGGTTTGCCCATGTTGGTATCACCAATATAAAAGGAACCATTGCCCTGGGTTGTTTTTATGTTTTTCCTACAATTTCATTTTCACGTACCATTTTTCACTCTACTCAATATCTTTTTCAACTACTAGACCAAGACAAACCACTTACCTAGGTACCTAAGGTAGTCTACAAGATGCATCCCAGCTTCATGTTTTCTCCCGAGTTCGAGGCACCCACCTCGCAACCTGCCCACCCAAAAGCTTTCCAGGGCTGGGTCGAGCACGCAGCTCGAGACCGTGTCGGCACCGATGTCGTGCTGCACCACCTCCTCCGCGAAGCCCATCCCGACCACCACATTACCCGCTGCCTCCCTTCGCACTGCGACCTGATGGGTTTTGCGGATGCCGGATTCGCCACCAAGACGCCCGATCTCTCGCGCGGGTTCGACGCCATTCGCAAATACGTCGCGCCCAAACTCCGCCATGAAAAAGGCCAGGACAAGCTCGAAGACGAAGTGCGCTTTGGCGCGTGGCGCTACGAATACCAAGGCACGCCCTTTCTCGTCTACGAGCTCTCCCACCGCGACTATTTCATGGTCCGCGTCATACGCTTCCAATACATCCTCGCGCCACCATCCATCGCCGCGCAAGCCACTCCCCAGGGAAACCACCCTGCTTCCGACGCGCTGCTTCTCGCCGCCAGCAAGTGGACCAACGAAATGCACGACGAGATCTGGGTTTACGACAACCAAGCGTGGAACAAAGATAAGGAGCTCTTTCGGTCCGTCCAAGGCGCCTCATGGGACGACGTGATTCTTCCCGCCAAGATAAAAACCTCGCTCGTCCACGACGTGACGTCTTTTTTTGATAACCAGGCCCTCTACGCGACGTTAAACGTCCCCTGGAAACGCGGCGTCATCCTCCATGGCGTTCCGGGAAACGGCAAGACCATTTCGATAAAAGCGCTAATCAACTCGCTTGCTGCGCGAACCCCTCCCATCCCATCTCTATATGTAAAGAGCCTCGATGGGTGTTCGGGTCCAAAGGTGGCCATGCAAGCCATCTTTGCAAAAGCGCGCATTCTCGCACCGTGTCTCTTGATTTTCGAAGACCTCGATAGTCTTGTCGAGGATAAAACGCGGAGCTATTTCCTTAATGAAGTCGACGGGCTGGATTCCAATAATGGGATTCTGATGATTGGGTCGACGAATCATCTCGGGCAGCTGGACGCGGCAATCACAAAACGACCCAGTCGCTTCGATCGGAAATACCACTTTAAAGTTCCGGATAGAGACGCAAGAGTGGCGTATGGGCGGTATTGGCGGGAGAAAATGGGCTATTCTTCTTCTTCTTCCTGCTCTACAACGACGGCAGCAACGGAAGGGCTCAGAGGATGGGATTTCCCCGAACAGATATGTGATGTGGTCGCGGCAGTCACTGAAGGGTTTAGCTTCGCATACATGAAGGAGTTGTTTGTGACTTCGCTAATGACGTTGGCGAGGAGGTCAACTACGACAGGAGGAAACGGGATGGATGTGGATGAGGACGAAGACGACGAAGAAGGCAGTGAGGCGGGCTCGGGTGTTGTGGTGGACCCTCCTGAGGGAGAGACCAAGACCAAAGAAGAAACGGATGGCGATGACGGGAAGGAAAAGGAGAAGGAGAACGACAAGAAAAAGCCCAAGCCGAAGCGCGTCATGCCCGAGGTGGAAATCCCCGAGTCCCTCAAGGACAATGTGCTTCTGGTAGTGATCCTGGCCGAAGCCAAGATGCTCTGGGAGCAAATGGACAACGAGGAGGAGGATGCGATCAAGCGGAAGAAGGCGGCGTCGTGTGGCGTGGTCGACAGGTTTTGGGGCGCTGGGCCTGTTGAGGACGACTGAGGTCATCAGTTCTGACCTGAAAGATTGTTAGCGTGAGACTCGGTGAGTGTCTAGTAGTGGTTTGTTTGTATATCTGAACAGCTGGGAAGCTATTTTGCGAGGGGTCAAGCCAGAATATTTGGGCCTTGACGCTAACATTTCTGTGTGCCTAAAATCAACGAGCGACTAACTACCTACAGTTCATGCAATATTTTGTTGCGAAAGTGTTGTTGAATGAAAGGCCTCTTAAGTAAAGAGGTTCTCTGTGACAACCCCCTTGTTTTTAAGCGCAACCTAGCTACATTAAAATTACCAAATTTCCCATATAAAAAAGTACTTGAATAATACAACCGTTACAGCACCTATAGTAAAATATTTATATTACTGCCAAAGGGAGTTGGAATGCAGTGGCTCTCGCAAGGTTATTCCGTACTATTTGCAGGAATCTAGAGCTAAAGAAAAAAGGAAAAGGAAAGAAGAAGCCCACAATTCTGTCACGGTACGGTGCCTGCCTGTGGCTACAACTAGATATAGAAGGACTACGGTGCAGTGCCTTAACTGCTCAACGTTCCACTCTTTGTGGTGTTTACGCATTGCGTCCTTTGGTGCCGTGACAGTTTGACTTTTTTTGCGAATTTGCGAAGCCGTTTGCCGGGTTTGTCGGGTTTATCACGGCGTTCGTTTGGTTTTGGTGAGCGCGCTGGATCAGCCACGAGGCCTCCGTTTCGGCTCAGATTTTCTTGGCATGTACCGTGACTTCAATGATGACGGTGGAGAACTATTCTAGTAAGTATTCAGTTGACCAGCGTGCAGGATATAATTTGAGACATATTCGCCCCGCTCTGAGTTGGTGAGAGTCAGCACCTCCAAGCTGCGGTTGATTCCGTGGTTGAATCAATCTCATGGATGCGCTCGTGGAATGGATGCCGTATTGGAAAACCAAATTTGCGGTGATGTGAAAACAGAACGCCCAGAGAAACGCCTATCCAAGGGGCCCACCTAAATGGACGTATCAGGACGCGACAGCATGCGTGTGGCTGTGTCTGCCTGCGTGGCTGCCGGTTCAGTCCCCGACACGTCTCAATCCAACGCGCTTCCATCGATATTGCGGTCACTGAATTTGGGCCTGAGGCAACGATACAGCAAGTGTGGCTGTCCACATGCAGACTGACTACGAAATCCCTTCCCTTTTCTTTTTTTCTCAGGCTCTTTTCCGAGTCAACCACACCAATCGAACCGATGGGGTGCAAACGGCTGTAGAAACCATGGACCATTACTATCCATCCTCTGCCAAACGGACTGGAATCCCTGATCTGTCGGATTGGGAAACCGGCGACAGAAAGCGCGCAAGGCTGGGGCTTGGCGTCGATTCTTTCGACCTGGGGGCTGCTCCTTCTTGTGACCTGTTTCAGCCAGATAAGCTGGCCGACTCCAGCACCTCGTCCGGGATTCAGTTTCTAGGAGTTGATGACAGCCCAGGAGTATCCGATGTGTGGATGAGCGACCCACATACGCTCCCGGCCCATCACATTGTGGGATTCGACCATAACTGGCAGTTGCCCGAGCCGGAGGTTGAAATGGTCTGTTTTGGGGTGGTAGGCAGCATTTCTCTCCCGTAGTGGACTTTGACTCTAACTTTTACAGGTACATGACTCGAAAGGGCTCCTTCTAGACGACCCGGCACTTGCCGAAAAGTCCGGACTGCATTCTTTCCCGGCGACGAAGGAGGTGTATGAGTTGCGCTCGGTCTCTCGGGACGATGCCACATTCCTCCAACTCCAGACGGGCAAGGATTCGGACTGCGAGGATATTGATCTCGCGATACTGGATCAAACCAGTGCCCGTGCTTTTTCCGCAATCGTCAAGGTCCGGGGATGTGAGGTCGATTTGTTTCTGTCCAGGAAAGAATTCCGAGGTCTGCGGGAGAATTCCGGGTCGGGTAAGAAGAAGATAACATTCGTGGTGTCGGCGGCGTTTTATGGGCCCTCACAGGCAGCAGATGAGGTTGGACATATTCTGTCTAAAGCTCGAATTTATCTCCAGGATCCGAAGCGCTATCGACAAGGGGTATCGCGATACAACAATCCTCACAAATTGCACTTTAGGAACTCTACCGAGATAGCCGTGACACATTCCACAGCTCTGGAGAGAAGGGACCAGGGGAAAGCAGTTGAAGAGATTCTGAAGAATCTCGATCACCATATCGAGTTGCGATCAGAGGCCCCGATCAGCACAACTGTGACAACAAAGCTCAATAGGTAAGTGGAAATTGGAGAGATATCACCTTGTATGTCAATACGTACTGACGGAGTTCAGGCATCAAGTACTCGGTGTCAATTTTGTTGCCCAGCGGGAAGGACGAACACCTAGCCATCTCCCGCAATTGTGGGACAAGAGACGCATCAACAATGTTGAATGGTCAGCTGAATCCACTATTATCCACCGATATTCATGGCAAAAACTTACATATGGTTGTGTAGTTTTGAGCATGTTATTGCGGGCACTAAACGTTCACGACCCGAAGACGAAACTGTTGGGGGAATCTTGGCGGATGAGATGGGACTTGGCAAGACTCTGACGATGCTAGCCGCAGTTGCCAACAGCCTTCAAGCATCCCAGGAGTTTGGGGCCGTTTGCGGTGGTTCTTTGGCAAAGCTTCCTTCACGGGCTACTCTTGTGGTTGCGCCTTCAGCCCGTACGTACTTGCTTTCCATTCTGGAAGTTTGCCACCAGTCAGCTGGCTAACCACATCCATTTGAAGTTGTCCTTGAAGAGTGGCTGTCAGACATTCAAGAGTTGGTTCCTGCCGTGAACGTCCTGGACAGTTTTTTCTGACCTGCGTTGTAGCCATCTTTCTTCTGGAGATCTACGGGTGCTGAAGCACCACGGAAATACCAAGGCCAAAGCAGTAGAGGAACTGGTCGATCACGATATCGTCTTGACCACATACGCCACCCTGGCAACCGCGCTCCGCTCACAGGACGCGCTACTGTACCAGATAACTTGGTTCCGTGTCATATTGGATGAAGGTAAGCCTGCATTTCTATGATCCCAGAACCTGATCGTAGAATGTGTACTCATGCGGGTGCAGCCCACTATATTCGACACGACGACACTCAGCAGTTTCATGCGGCAGTTAAGCTCTCAGCAAAATTCCGCTGGTGTCTAACAGGAACCCCTATTCACAACAGTCTCACGGATCTGGGATCACTGGTTACCTTCCTCCGTATCCCTCTACTCCAACGCAAGGCAGAATTCCAGAAATACGTTACAAAACCAATAGAAGACAGCAGAGGGGGGGATCCGTCCAGGAATCTACGCCTGCTTCTCCAGTCCATTTGCTTGAGAAGAACAAAGGAACTCATCAACTTACCGGAACCAGAAGAGATCACCTACGATGTACATCTCTCCAGGGACGAGACAACGCTCTATAGGGCAATTGAAGAGCGAGCAAGACATCAGATGGAGGAGGTTATCTCCAACTCAGAGGCCCCTGGGACAGGGAAGGCCGTCTTACAGATGGTCATGAACCTGCGCCGAATATGCAATCATGGAACTATGAATCGAGATATCCGATATTCCGTGGATAGCGACGAGGCGGAGGAGTACGACAGCATGGGTGGCACAAAGCTCTGCCCCGACTGTAAATGCGAAATCATGGACGCAGGGCGCCTGACACCCGACGGAAAAACCCTTCTCTGCGTTGATTGCTACTCTGAATGGGAGAGACGAAAACAAAAGAGAGGATCAAAAAATTGCAAGACCACAGCCGCAAGCAACAACGGTATCGATCTCTCAGGACATTCCACCAAGATATCATTGTTGGTTCAAGATGTTGACCAGCATAGGGGTTCAGACAAGTGGTTCGTACATATTTCTTGGCTTCGTTTAAAAAGATTTTGTTGAGCGGTCACTACCCCAATTCAGGGAGCTAACTTTTTATGGTCCAACAGCATCATTTTCTCCTCGTGGACCAAGACTCTTGATATCGTTGCTCAAGGTCTTGGCGAGAAAGGGATACCATTTCGACGCATCGACGGGAATACTAGCACGGGAGAGAGGTCCAACATTTTGACGGCCTTTCAGACAGACAACAATCTCGTGGCCTTGATCATGACATTTGGCACCGGTGCGGTAGGGTGAGTACTGAGAAGCTCTTCGTCGAGAGAGAGATCAAAGTTCATCCAGCCAGAAGCTAACAGCTAGGATCAGTCTCAATATCACGGCAGCTACGAGGGTTCACATCCTCGAACCGCAATGGAACCCATTTGTGGAAAAACAGGCTATCGGGCGAGCCGTTAGGTTTGGCCAGAAGAAAGATGTGTGTGTTGTGCGGTACATTGTCCCATCTTCTATTGAGAGTGTGAGTTCGTTTGCAACCTTAGGCATAAATTTGCCGCGATTTAGTCGAGCTAAGCATTCCAGGTCATTCGGGAACGCCAACGAAGAAAAGTTCGCCTCTCCGGAATAGGATTTGGGGATGCTGGTGTGGATCAGGTTATGATGATGCGGAGTACTCTGATGCATTCTATTCACAGTTCCTATTAGGTGTCTGAGGACGCTGAGCCCACAAACGCGTGATGAGATTGATTTGGTAGTGTAAGAGGGTGTCCGGGTATAAGCCCAAATTTCTCAGGCAAGGCTTTTTTGGTGCTGAATTAGTACAGTACATAGGCAACTGAAGCTTAAACTTACATTCCAAGTGACAGAAAATATAAGATCTCTCATTTATGTTTGGCCATACTTAGGTATACCTGGGCTCTCTTCTCTTTTATTTTACCTAGCCGTTACCTACATCCGCGATCTACCTGGGAGTATATATGGTCGCGGTATAAATGAGTGTATTACGGAGCAGTCCAAATGGGTTTATATGTTACAAGAGACTTGGTCAACCCTCTTAGGATTCGCACTTTGGGCGCCGATAGATATTCCAACTTAAACTGGGGGACCTAACACCGCGTTCAATCCCAATCCAAAGACTCTCGCTTGTTCCTTCTAATTCTCCTTCAACCTCAGATTCTTAGATGCCTTGTGCTTTCTCGCTAGGAGATACCAGCACTAGACTCTTATCTGCACCTTCAGTATGGGGTGGACTATCCTATGATACCCCATGCTTCTTCTCTTCCAGGAGCCGCTTAATCTTCTTGAAGCCGAGGCGATCCGCAATCTCAAACGCATTTATATAGCCAGAAAGAGTGATCCCACGCGCCTCGAAGTGTTGACGCTTGTGAGGAGCTTCCACCTCTGTATCGATGTCGATGCACTTCAGAAGTAGTTCAACGACATCGTCGTACCCGCCCAAGCAGGCGATGATCAGGGCTGTAGCCCCATGTTTCCTTCTCCACCCCCTCGCAACCCCGGGGTGATGGCAGTGACAGATGCGGTTGATTGATATTCGACCCCTCGAATTATCCAAAAGTAACCTGACCACCTCTTTGTGATTGTTTTCGACAGAATGAAGAAACGGCGTGTAGTTTTTCAAGTCGGGAACGTCAATCGGGATGCCCGAGTTGACGAGTCGCAAGACGACTTCGGCATCTCCTTCCACTGCAGCCTGACGCAACTGGGCCATGCTGAGCAGCGTTTCAAGGCGGTCTGAGGCTAAATAGCCGGCCAAGGCGCGAACAATGGATTCGTGGCCGTTCACAGCTGCCAGATACGCCGCGTCTGCCTTTTCCTTCCCCTTGATGAAGCGCTCGACCGTTTTCTGCGTGCAATAATTCCCATCCAACAAGAATCGAACAATAGTATCGCCACCTCTTTCGGCTGCTTCCATAAGCGCCGTGCGCCCATGCCAAATGTAATTTGCATCCAACCCGCAGTCCAGCATCACAAATTTGAAACAGCTGAGAAATCCATGTTTTGCCATGAGGTGCAAAAGCGAAACTTTTCCTGATGGTTTCACACGTGCGCTTTGATGATAATGCTTCAGTACCCTCAAGCAAACAGCCTCGTCCCGAGCGGGGAGGTTGAATAAGACTGTATAATACAGCGCTTTGTCGTCAGCCAACTTGGGCGGCGACGAAAATATCCATTCTTCAGCATCCGGCCACCTGGAAAAAGTGAAGGAGTATTTCAAGGACGCCAATTTGGCGAGCTCAACATCCTCGGAGCATTCGACCAGATACTTGAGGATGTGGAAGTGCTTTCCATCCCAGACAAAATCTATCAAGGGCATGTGGTTGTGGGTGTTGACTACCTGGCCATTTTTTCTTTGGTGTACCCCCAATGATTCCAAGGGAATTGGTCCGCTGAATTTCTCAGCCCATCTCCTAACCGCAGCGAGGTTTCCACTTCTTGCTGCCTTGTCCACGTCAATAGACGTTGGGTCATCAAGTAGCGGAAACTCGGGCGTAAGGACGTCATTGTCAGTGCCAGTAGAATGAGCGTCGCGGATATGGTTCTCAAGTAAACGGATACTCGCAAAACCGGTGATGCTATGCGGGCAGCTGCTAGACACGCAAACAAAGGACCGCTCATGTCTGTTCTGATGTGAATCCCGCGCCAGCTTCTCAGTGAATCCGAGGTGGAAGTAATCGCAATGAACGAAGCGGCACTTGAACAAGCCTGTCCCGTGATACTGCTGTAGCTGTTTTAGCCCGGTGGTGCCTTTCAGTCTCTGGGTGGCACTGTCGAGGCACGACCGCAACTGAGGGATGAAAGCGCCGAGTCCCGACGCTGGTTCCATACATTGTTCATTCTTTCCGCTGACCTTCTCCTTTGGCTTGCTTGATCGCTTGCTCAAGCGTAATGACCACGAGTATGCGACTTGTGTCAATGTATCGAGAAAGTCTTGGGGGCCGAGCAAAGAACGGGGATTGAATCCTTGGATAAAGCTGGGCGGAATATTCTTTGCGGATACGTTTTGGAAGTGCCGTCCAAGGAAGCGCCGAATCTCTGTGTTGAGGCGGTCCAGCGAGCATCTATCGCTTGTCGTTGGGTTCGACATCATCGTTTTCGTGAGGTGGTCTAGCCAATGTGAAGCCGCGTAATCGAAGAACGCGTAACAGCCCTTCATTATGTTGATCTCAACAGCCTCACTCGAGAGTGAAGTGTCGACATGGTCGACACTCAGGTACGAGAGACATAGCGCAGTTAGATTGAGGTGTTCGGCGGCGACGTTGATGAAATGTTTTGTCAGAAAACTGTGCAAGACTGTTAGTCTGTGATTATTCCTGGGGGCCCCCGACCAAATCGCCACAGTTTTCCACTCTTACAGTTTGGCAGTGGAATGAACCAACATGATAGTCCCCTCTTTAGTCACTTCCAACAGTGAGCCACAGAAATCCTTTGGACCATCTTCATCCGAGAATCGCCGGCCTTCGAAATCGACCACCCGATTCTCAATATCAAGGGATATAGCGCCTTGAATCTCATGCCACCTCAGATTTCTCTGCGCAATGGTCACCCAGGAAAGTATCTGCGTCGCGTCTCGATATCTCTCGTCGTCCATGTCTCTTCTCATGGATCGGAGGATACGACCATACCTGAAAATAGTTAAATATTCTGAGTCGGCTAGCACAATGACCAAGTTTTACCAGAAATTTAGCACTCACGCTTCTTCAAGTTTTCCAAGAACACCCAAGTTTTCGTTAGCCTCGCTCAGCCATTTAAGTTCCTCTTGCAGTCTGAACGCCCTGGACTGGTAGTGGAGATTTGTCATGACCAGTCTGGCGAATTGAAACATGCCTGGGGATCCCAATATTAGAACCAAAAAACCGGGAAAGGAGGGCGGTGCGGTCAGTTCTCACTCACCGTCTGCACATTTAAGAACCTGGGTTGAGATAGAGTCAGGAAAATCATCAAACTTCACCGAGGGAAACTTGGTTCTGATCTTAGACTCCCAGACCTTGCAATAGGTGATAATATCGGCAGCGTTATCGGCAGGGAGAATCTTGAGAACCGGGTACCCTCTCAACAGCCTGGAAGTATCACCATCCTCTTGACCCACAATGAGACACCTCACTAAGGCTGGCTCGCCATCTTCTCCTTGATCGGCACTGCCCTGTTTTCCACCCTGGGGCATGGGATCCGATGAGCTGATGATTGACTGAACCCACTGAAAGATAGTCTTCTTGTCCTGCTTAAGACACTCGTCAAAACCGTCTATCACAATAAAGACGCTATTGTAGCTGCGAACGACAACCCGGAGAAGTTCTTTAGCAAGTTCCGTCCTCTGCAGCTTCATCTGGCCCTCTTTCGACATGATAGCGTCGATGTACTCTGCAAGTCTGTCGTCATTGTGAGACAACTGGTACAAGAGATTTCTGGCGATGGAGAGAAAATTGTCTCGGTTCGGATTTCCGTCCTTGCAGTAGACAAAGGCAACTTTCGAATCGTGCTGCTTCGATGCTGCTTCGATGACGGCCGATGCCAGCATGGTTTTCCCTATGCAGCAGCAGACCATCAGTTATGACCTAAATGGTGTTTGCAATATCAATCCTGGGGACATTCATCAAACATGACAACATACCAGCGCCCGGGATGCCAGTCAGCCACAGAATCGGGTTGACGCTCGAACTGTGGTCTAGCCAATCCATAACAAGGTTCCGACGCAGGATCCAGTCACCGGTACCGGGATACGCACGCCGTGTTGCCGTATAATGCTCCAGATCCGCCATCATATCCTCTGGCACAAGCCAGGAGCGGACTCTGTCTCGCTGCTGCCGTGTGGCTTCAAGTGTCTGTAATTTGAGAGCCTGCGCTTGGTCATCGGACAAGGCGGAGATACGCTCGAGGGTGGTCAACCTGGTGTATTCTTCCAAGAGCTTCGTGTGCCGCTTCAAGCTGTTCACCGGCCCGGAGAAGCGAGTACGGAACGTGCTCCAGGTGATATCGAACAAGGTCCGCCATCCTGGAGAGAGCTGCTCAGCCTGTGGAATACCGAAGGGCGTGGGGGGGGGGGCGCGCATGATGCTTACTCTTCTGCCGGAAGTAGGACAGAGCCTTGGCGGGGAACTCGAGAATGTCACGAAAGATCATCTCAAGTACAGCGTTGAGATGTTCGTTCTCCTTTGACTCGAAAAAGGACTGATGATGCGCGAGAACCTCAAGCTGATCCCCCATGTCCTCGTAATAGTCAAGCAAAGCGTCGAAGGCCCTGACATGATTCTTCGTGACCTAGCAGGAATTTCATCGGTCCCTGAAGAAATGGTTTTCAGCAACTGGTGGACATGGAGATGAAGGGAAAACAGGTTGGTGACGCACCCAAACAAAAGCAACAAATTCGGATGCGTTGAGAAACACCTCGATGAGCTTTTCGTACCGCTCCATTCCCTCCAGGAACTTCCTGAGCCGGTTCATATTGCGCATCCTAGACTTGGATGCTTGTTCGTCTTGAATCTCCCTCATGGAAGATTCAAGGTCCTTCAGCTCAGTGAACTGGAATTGTTCGCATTCCGATTCATTGAGGTGCTCGTCCTTGAATTGCTGAAGCGCTCTCCGGAAACTGGAGTACCCATGCGCTGGTAGCGGGGCTTGCGTTCCCGACATCGTTGCCGCTCAACGGAATCAATAGGTAGCCAAGGAGAGAAATGGTTCAAGCTGAGCGTTGATGGAAAAATCCACGTCACTGCAGGTGCACTAAGCAAGGTGAAGGTGAGCCGATGTTGACGGAGGAATACGGCGAATATGGAGAGCTTGGGCACCATGGTTGGGAGCAGGGAAGCTCCTGCATCATCCAGTTGTGCACTTTTGGGCTTTCTCGTGGGCAGACGGGTTTGGAGCATCGCCCCCCCTTCATTGGACGCTGCGCCACCGCCCACCTGCTGCAAGACCCCCGAGGACAGGGCCCCGACACTTGCCAGTTTTCGAGCAGGGAATCTGCCAACACGTGGGCGCTTTTCTAGTCGGCACTGTTTGAGTCGGCACTCCAATTTCCCGTCTCTTTTTCTGGACCCCGAGACAGCCGTGCTTCTCCAACTAAGCGACCCTGCAAACCCGGTCCACAGAATCTTTCCGCTGGCGAGAATGTTTTTTCGCCACTAACCCTAAGTGCGGCCCAGACTAACAAATGCCAAGTGAAATTCCTAGCCAACTAACAATCTCTAGTCTCTCTCGCTGGTGGGCAAGGAAGGAGGACATGGGGCCCCAATCCCAGCTCAGAGACAAAAAGTCAACCAAATATTTCGGCGACTCTGGCCTGGTAGCGAGATATAATTTCTTTCTTTTAGCAATTTAATTTCCTTCTTTTCGCTACAAAATGGCAAATATGGTTGCAGAGGGGTAGGAGTCGGGTTGCATGGACGCAATCTGAGTCTTCCTTTCTGTATCATAAGTAGGCACTCACCTGGACATGGTCCAGTTTGATCACGTATTTAATATCACCTTTGATGCAGGGCGGAATTCGCGTTTGTGTAAGTAGACGCCGAACTGTTGGAGCGCTACGGCTGCCTTCTCGATGAATTTCTCATTGGACTATTTACCCGATTGAACTGCCTCATCATCCCTGAAGACTAAACCTAACCTCGGCTTTAGTTAGGGTAGATACAGGTAGGTAGGCTAAGTCAACCCATTCATACTGCTGAGAACACGAGACTGCACCACCGGCTTAACCTTGAACCCTTCCCGGGGGATATAGCAGTTGACATAAACCTGCTCTTCGTAACCGGGACGGGTGTTGAGCTGGCAGTCGAGATTGATGTATCCCGCCCAAGTGCCGTTGAAGAGGATTCTATTTTATGAATCAGTGTGCGGTTGAGTTAAAGAGAGAGGGAGATCAAAAAAGGGGGAAAAAAAAGAAGAAGAAACGAGAGAGATAGTTCGGGAGAGAGAGTGTGTGTGAAGGAGTGTATAAGAGAGTATATGTGAAAGAGAGAAAAAGAACTCACGGCGTCCCCCCGTTCTTGTCATTACAGAACCAACTCTGCTTGACCTCCAAATAGCGCTTCGTCGCATCAAACCTGACTGCCCACCCCAGGACATTCGCAAACGGTCTATCCCAGCTCCACATTTCGTACTGCCGCGTAGGTTGCCACTTGGTTCCCCATCCGGGAGATAGTTCTACCACACGGCTTCCTAATCCGGGAATCACGCCCTTTGTTCCCGGGTCCCTCCTCGTAAAGGCACTGCTGTATAAATCGAATTTCAACTCCGAAGTAGGCGTCATCTCATCGTACCAGAGGCTTTCGGTCGAAAAAAACCCCTGCGGTCTCGTGGCGTTGAAAAGCCATTCTACCGGTTTGGCGAGAGAATCGACCGTGCAGCTCCAGGCGTTTGTGTCGGGGTCGGGATCGACGAGAGCATTGGCAGGGAGGAGGGTTGTTTTGGGCGAAGTTGTAGCTCGAGCGGTGATTTCGGAGGACACGACTCGTCCGTTTCGATATGTTCCGGATGAACACCATCGCAGGTTCGTGTAGAATGTGCACTGCGGCCAGGAACAGCCATCTTTGACGGTGGTGTTGGTTTCGCCGCAGTAGAGGGATTTGGTCAGCGCCGTGGCCGAGTAGAGGAGTCTGCCGGTTGTCAGGTATTTTAGAGAAGGGAAGAAGAAAGCAAGGGAACAGAGAAAGGGAGAGAAAAAAAAAAAAAAGCTTACGGCCGCGACGCATCCGTATCGCTACAATACCACGTCTGGTTCAGACTGAGCTCCGCACTCGTCGAGTTGAACTTGATCCACGTATCCACATATCTCGGCGTTACCA
>Ga0247760_1001335_pt1 | contig 23206 bp, 25 predicted proteins | sample UWRJL171409R4_FD_179936 | JGI IMG/M metagenome (GOLD analysis project Ga0247760, IMG submission 179936) | Plant litter microbial communities from Arlington Agricultural Research Station in Wisconsin, United States - UWRJ-L171-409R-4 | ecosystem: Environmental > Terrestrial > Plant litter >... | reverse complement strand
ACACCCCCAGTTCATCGACCGTGAGGCCGGTGTGTGCGGTGTCTTTGGCACCCAGATCCAGGTCCCGGCCGATCCCAAGGTGCGGCCCTTCATGATGGCCTTTGAGGAAGAAATCTACTCCAAGTTGTAGCAGTCGCAAACAAAATCACACATGTCAAACTTCCTGTTTGAACGAGCGATTCCCATAATAATCGTGATATTTCTTACTACATTCGCTACCCATCCGTATTCCCTATTGAATAGACATGCAAAACCCCACAAACCGCTCAAACCAACAGAACGACGCTAACAATCATGCACCAACCAACGTGTCAAAACATAGACGTACACAAAGGAAAATATCGCCTTTTCCGCCTTGATTCCTCCATGTTCCTACCAAATCATTGTCTCCTGCATGCACCGAGTCATGACTGCTTCAGAAAACTAACGCCTCCTCCATCCAGCCCGGCTTAAAGACTCTTCCTAATATCTTCTGTCGGGCGGAGGGGGTTGGTTTGGATTGTATTCATGATGAGGCCTCAACTGCCTTCCAAGAAGATTTTGGTTGTGTGCCTCGCGCATTTGGGCCTCGCGCAGCTGCAACTGCTGAGCCTCTCGCGCATCTTGCCCAGGATACGGCGGCGGCGCTGGTCCCCTGGGATCAAAGCTAACCGGTGTAAAGCTACGGACCGGTTCTCGCTGTCCTGGACCAGGCGTACCTGAGTAGCCCCGATATGGCTGGCCTGGTTGTTGAACCTGTTCCACTCGTCGAGCATCAGGCGGTGCTGCGTAGCGGCCACCACCCAGAGAAGTTTGGTGTTGGTGGTGTATCATGCCCACCGTTGGACTTTGTGAATCGTGACTCGCATAGGCCGATGGTCCCCGAGGCTCCCGGAGATTGAGCAGATGCGATTGTTGCGGGCCAGCAGATGTCGGTGTCGACCACGAATGGGGTTGTGAGGCCATCGATGTGCTGACCTGAGGCTTGGGCGGGGCAACATGTTGCGCCTGCTGAGCGGCCCACGGTGTGAGGGGCGGCGCCGGAGGCGCCTGCGTCTTTGGCGGTCCTTGATGTGGTGGCGGCCACGAAGGCTGCTGTTGGTGCTGGGCATGCTGGGGGTGTTGCTGATGCTGCTGGTGCGGACCGTGCTGGTGATGCTGCTGCTGCTGCTGCTGTTGTTGTTGCGGCTGTTGTTGTTGCACAGCGGTTGCGCCAGGTTGCTGTGACGGTGGCCATGGCTCACGAGTTGTTGGCGGTTGTTCCCGCCGCCCAGCCATAGCCGCATGGGATGCATACGAAGGAGTTGGCGAAGCTGCGTGCGGCTGGGTCGAGTAACCTTGGTAGCCTTGTTGCTGGCCTTGGTAACCCATCGGCGGCCCTTGGGAATGCTGCTGAGCTTGCTGCTGAACATGCTGAGCATGCTGCGTATGCTGAGTGTGTTGTTGGGCGTGTTGGGCGTGCTGGGGAGCATGCTGTGCAGTTGGCGGGTAGTGGTGTGCCTGGTGCGACTGCGGCGAGTTGGCAGCACTCGTTTGGTGCTGAGACTGGAACTGTTGGTGGCGCGCATAGTAGTCGCGCTCTGCTTGCCCAGCTGGGTCCATAGACCTGGGTGCATTTACGTGCGTCGGCTGCGGTGATTGCGTGTGATACGGCTTGAGAGGCGGTATCGCCGATTGCGGTGGCTGGCCAGGGTTGCGGCCGTAGTATCCCGGCGTATCTTCTCGGCGTTGTGCGACCGGAGCTGGTGGCGGCTGGGGCCGACCGGCGATGGGCTGGGGAGGCGGTGTGGGATTCGCCTTGACTTCGGTCACCCTCTTGGGGGGAGGAGCTGGCGGGTCGTCATTCAGCAAGGCCATCAAGCTGCTGGTTTTGCGCTCCGCTGGTCGGGCGGCGGGAGGCGGCGCGAGAGACGTGGGCGTCGGCTGTGCAGAGACGGGACTTGCAGAGTATTGGTCCTGCATCGATGGCTGCATGGGCCGCTGAACAGTCGGATGTGGTCTCTCAACCTGGCCACCCATCTGCGGATGCACTTGTGGTGCCGAGATGGGTTCGCTGAGCAGGCTCCCAACAGGCTGAGCGCGTGAGGGCTGCGCAAACGGCTGTGGAGCGGCCGGTTGACGGGGATGTTCTGGTTGCCTGCCCAGGGGAACCGGCTCCGGCCTAGGCTGCACAGGGCGCTGCGAGGGCGGGAATGGCTGGTAAGGTTCGGGATGCTGGAGAGGCTGATCTGGCTCTTGCTTAAGACGCACGGGTGGCCGTTCCGCAGGTCGAAGCGGCTCTCTTGGGGAGATTTCGGCCCGAGCCTGCCGCTCACGGACATCACGCATCTCGCGTGGCTCCTTGTGTGTGAGGATCGAGAGCTGGTGGTCGGTGTCCGTTGGCCATCCGACAGAACGCTGGGGCGGTTCCGGCACCGTTTGTTGCGGTAGTGATGCCGGCCCTGGCTTCTGGTGGCCCGGTTGGATGCGGACCGGAGCCTGGGCGGTATGAACCGGTGGCGGTTGGGGCACGACTGGCTCCCTCTCCTTCTCTGGGTACGAGAAGGGATGCGGCGGTCGAAGCGAGTGACTTGACGGCGACAGAACCTGGGCGGGTGGGCCACTTGTAGGCTGCTGCTGGGGAATTGGCGCTGGTGCTGAGGCCGGGGCAGCCACTGACGATGACACCTGCGCAATCGACAGGGGATGTGAAACAGGCGAGGCTTGGGCAATTGGAACCGGGAAGCGGGCGGTGAAGGGCTGGTGAGGAGGCGCTGGCTCCGACTTCGTCGCCGTGTCCTCAGGCTCGGCCGCGGCCAGAGTTCGATGGGTCGACGACACACTATCAAACCTCTTCCTGACCACCCCCGTCATGGGCATGGGTGGAGCGGGCCGCTTCTCCCCTCGCATTCGCTTGGCGTCGGCGTCCATTGCAAGCCCCTCCCACTCTGGCTTGGCGCCCTCTTTCTGTCTGACGAAGAAATTCTTGACCTGATAAAAAATAGTTAGCCGATGTTGCACCTGAGTTAGATTGGCGGAACCCACCATGACTGCCGTCTTGGTCTGCATGTGAGCGGCAATTGCGGCCCAGTCAGTGCCGAAGGCCCGGAGATAATTGGGAAAATCATTGGTCTCGGCAACACTCCAGTAGCTGGACGCCTGTTGAGCGACCCGCCCGCGTTCAGGTCCTGGCGATTGCCCAATGTCGAAGGTCGGGACCGAGGCCAGCGGCGGCGGCGGCTCGGGCCGGAGCGACGGAGGTGCCATGACCTCTGATAGGCCCGATGCCAAGGGAAGCGCTCTCTCGGGGCCGCCAAGCGCCTGTTGTTGAGCAGGCAGCGAGGGGGGTTGCATGGCGCCGGGAGGCATGCTGAAGCGACCTGACATCTCGTCGGCGCCGCTCCATTCGGGACCCTGAGCCTTGGAGTTGGATCGTGACCGGTTTCCTTTGGCCGGAGTCGCGCTTGGAGTGGGAGCGAGTGCCTGCGCCGGCTTGGATGCCTTTGCCTCTTTTTCCGCCTTTGTCTGGCGCGTTCTACGCGCCTTCTTGACCTCAGGCTTCTCTGCACAGCTGTCACCTTTAGCGTCTGCGTTCGCAACAGCCGCGGCGGCGGCAGCAGCAGCAGCAGTTGTGGCTCCTCTCCTGCGTGATCCAGGCGTAGCAGCTGGCGTTGCGCCGTCCGAGTCCACATTTTGCGTCGCCTCGTAGCCCCAGATCGGTGCAGCGGCGCGGCGCGGCCGACGGCGCTCTCCGTTCTCACCCGCCTCCTGGCCGTTCTCGTCATTTTCATTCTCTGCGTTTCCAAGCTCCGATACCAAGGCGCTGGATCGCGTCTTCTTGTTCCCTTTCCTCTTCGCTTTGGGACGCTTCCTAAGCTTCTCCTTCAGATTAAGTTCGCGTTTCTTCGCATAGTAATACTGGATGCAGGATCCAAAATCGCGGTTCGGAAGCTCTTTGGCGATTTTGCCCCACTGCTTGGGGAACTCGAGATACGCCTTCTCAAACTTCTCTTCTTCTTCCTCGGCAAAGTTGACGTGCCACGGCACCACATGCCAGGCGGCAACAAGCTTCTCGATGGGGAGCAGGCCCGAGGTATCATGGAAAATTTCATGCCCCTTCTCTTCGCTCGTCCAGATCATGTCGGGAATCACGGCCTCCTTCTCGCTTGGGTATTTTTCGGACTGTGCCCTCTTTTCCCTGTCTTCCCTCTCTTGGTGCTCCCGCCTGGATTGCTCTAAAACCCATTCCATGTCGAGCTCAGTGGCGTTTCGGCTAGCGTTTCTCCTACCCCCTTCAGGCTTGGACTCCGCAGCAGGGGCCGACTTCCCTCCCGACACGTCTTTTGACCCCGAGGTTGCGAACGCGTCGCGACTCTTGATGGCAACCGGATCATCAGAAAGGGTAAAGCGGAGGTACGAGTCATACTTCCTCTTGTACTCATCCCTGTGCTCCTCCTGGGCTTCTCGTGTGCTCTCCATTTGCTCTTGCAAACGAGCCCGCATGAAGGAGTTGAAGCCTTCCGACCCCTTCAGCAACTTGCGCGCTCGTTTGCTTTCGAACCACGGTTTCAGGTGGTAGACAGGGAGTTCCTCGGTCGGGGGCGTAGCAGAGAACTCGCGTACAGCCTCAACGCTGCCATAGATGCTAGCATCGTCTTCGGTCCTGTCCTCGCTGTCCTCGTCCATGGCAGAGGGGCTGGATTGTGCCGATGTCGCCACATCAACCTCGGACTGGAAGATGCCGAGACCATTGGCTGGTGTTGAAAGTGTAGTTTCAGGGAGAGGAACAAGTTTGTCGAGAGCTTCTACGGCGTCCTGCATTTCAATGTCTTCATCTCGGCTACTTGCTTGCTCAACGGTTGGCAACAAGGGCAAGCCAGAACCTTCCGTATCCATTTCCTCTAGCTTAGGAAGGGGCTCTAGAGGTTGTACAGGCGTTTCGTCGGTGGTTTCTACCGTGGGAATGGCGGCGGTCTCGGATGCGGGTACAGACTCGGCCGCCGCCTCAGGTTTGGTTTCTGGCTCAGCAACTGGTTCAATTTCGGTCGGCTGATCCAGCGGCTTTTGTTCCTCGACTGGAGGCGTAGCGCCTCTCGGCACGGTAAAGACGAGACCGTCGGGAAGTGCCCCTATTACGCTGGTGAGCGGAGAGGGCTCATTGAGCACTCCTAGCATGCTGTCGTTCAAGGCCGCTGCGTATCGAGCAACTATCCGGATTGGTGCGCCGCCTCCCGCATCTTCCGCCTTTTGCAGGGCGGATTCCAAACCGGCTATTTCTCTCTTAAAGTAGTCGTCCATGTCCTCGTCTGTGTCAGAATCTGACGACTGGTCAACCGTGGGTGCGGAAGGTTGTTTCAGTGGCAACTGGACTCTGACAGATGGGATGGTAAGAAGGGGACTGAGATCGTCAATGTCACTCGAGTCATCTGCGTCTTCCGTCTCCATCTTCTCCACATCCTCTGGCTGCTGTCCCGGTTTTACAGGTTCCGCAGGCTCCGGATCATGCATTTGCAAATCGTCTTGTACTTGTCGCTCTGCCTCTTCTGCTTGTTCGGCCTGGAGCGCTTGGTCGGCCTGCAATGCTTGGTCGGCTAGTTGCACCTGTTCAGCCTGGTCTGTTTGATCTTGCTCCATCGTGTCGGGGTCTGCAGGTACGGGGCTCTGGGTTTGTTTCTCTCCGTCCTCGAGTTCCGATTCTTCTTTGGGCTCCAGTTGTTTAGATGCAGGTTCTTGAACGGGCTCGGCCACGTCGTTCACACCGCCCATAACGACGTCGGCGGGCGGGAATGCTTTGGGTTCTCGATCGACGGAGGATCTCCTCGAATATGTCTCCTCTTCTTCCTTGATCTCGCCATCGTCTGATTCGCTGAGGTGGAGATCTTGCAGCTGTCCATCGGCGGCGGCGACTTGAGGATCAGACTGAGCGCCAGAGCTGCGGGGGCGGCGGCCAGGGTCACTGGCTTTATCCGAATGGGACGATCCGGGACGAATGCCGCCCGATGACCTCGGTGGCGAAGCGAAACTCTGCGACTGAGTTGACTTTGGCGAGTCTGGTACCTTCTTGCTAGAAAGCGCGGGATTTATCCACTGCTTGCTTGCGCGCTGTTGCTGCGGCTTTTGACCACGGGGACCAACGGGTATGGGCGGACTGCCGTCTAGCGAGCTGGGTTTGGATGGACCGGTTGGCAAGGGCCTGTCACTAGCCGGTGAATGCCCCGCCGAGTTTGGCCTCTCTTCAGTCAGCGCTCTAGGCCCCGTAGGCGGAGGCTTCCCGGTGAGAGATTGGATATCTGTGACGGACGCTTGACGGCTGGGAACAGAACCGAATGCAGGGGCTGACGGGGCAAGCGGCGGCGGGGATACATCCTTGGTCATCGAAGGTGGTTCGTGAGAGACACGGTCGAGCTTTGGGCGGATCAGGTCGCGATCGCGGTCCCTCAAGTCACGGTCATCCCGATGATCTCTGGCCATGTCAGCGTATCTCCCGTCTCGGCGATCACGGTCTTCCTGATCGCGTGTCCATCGCCCTTCCTGAGAGCGGCTGCGTGGGCCAAGATACCGATCACGGTCATCGTAAAAATTCCCTCCCCTTCCTCTTCCGGCTCGATCCCATTCGGCACCACGCCCGCGCCCGGCGCCTCTTCCGCCTCGTGCTGGGGGAAAAGGAGCATTGCGAAACGAAGGAGGCCCAAATGGAGGGTCTGAGGAAGACGACCCAGCGGATAATGGGCCGTCTCTTGAGCCTCGTCTGGAACGTTCCGAGTCGACACCTAGAGGCGGATCTCGACTGTCTCGGAAATCCCGACCGACAGGTGACCGACCCCTTCCCTGCGGGGATGGTCGCCGTCCTCGGAAATCGCCGCGCTCCCGGTCGCGACCCCAATCTCTTTCTCGTTCGCGACTACGTTCGTCACGGAAATGTGGCCTGTCACGGTAATCAGGGTCGCGGTCACGTCCGCGGTCTCTACTATCATCCCTCCATCCCCGGCCACGCCCCGCCGCGCTGCCGGGGTTGCCTGCGCCGCCAGGTCGTGTGGCTCTGAAACCGCCACCCCGCGGGCCCGGGGAATCAAGCAGTGCCTTTGGCCCTCGCGGTGGCTCACGCCCGGTGGGGATGTCTCGAAAGCTATCCCGTCCTGACGGAAATCCTGCAGGGTTTGCTCGCGAAACAGGAGATTGTCGACGACGGTCGCTATCCCCATACCTATCGCCGTACGGTGGAGGAGACCTGTCCCGTGGTGATCGCGAGCGCCGATCCTGCTCGTGTCGGCCGCCGTACCTAGACCTATAAGGGTAGCCAGGATGGTAAGTATCATCGTAGCTACGGTTACGACGCCGAGAGCGGTCGTCATCGTGGAAATGGGTTCCTGCATAGTAGTCATAGTGGCCGTACGGCATTTCTCCCGTGCTGGCCTCATCGAAGCGGAATGCGCGGCGACGTGGTTTACACTGAGTCCGTGGCTGTGGCCGGTACGGCGGGCGTGGCCTGGTGATTGAAGGAAGAGACGTGGTGGAGGTAGAAAAGTCGAAGTCGAAAGGCAACGTACATTTTCTTGAGGGCGGTAGATACCAGCCCTCTTTAACTCTGTTGGTCTGTCACTCTGGCATACGCATGCTCAACAAAGTTCAGCCTCGAGTTGGAGTCGGATGTGGTGGAGGCGCTCGTTATCTCGGCGAAACCTGTTTTCTTTGTCGGTGGCGCGAAGGGCTCGGCGGGCTTGCGTTTAAGGCTGACGGAGACTTTCAACGCCAGAATCCACCCTCACCTGTCACAATGCGCGACACCAATCGGCGAAAAGCGCGTTATAGGGCTTTGAAAGTATCGAGGGGGTCGCAGAGTTTTCTGATATGCGTGTTCGGATAGCGAAATGGGAGACGTTCTCGGCTTGAACGGCGGTGTTTGGGAGGAAGAGAAGTGAAGATTGGATCAAGTGGATCTCGAAATGCTCCCCCCCAGCGGGTACGTACCGGCACGCGGGCAGCAGGTCTTGGGGGTGTGGCCCTTGCAACGAAAACGCTGCACAGGCACCCGGCCCACAGCATCCACACCGGGGCACGCGCTAGCCCTATTGCGGACAACCCAGAGCGCCCCTGTGCCCACTGCGCCGCGGCTAAAAACGCAAAAAATTTGGCACCCGTGTCTGACAAACCTTTTCTTGGGTCGCCTTCAAATTGTTTGCGAGAACAAGAACAAGGCATTTCCAGCAGTGTGTGTCTAGGCCCGATTAGGCAGGCGCCTCTCGTCCGGTCTTGGCGATCCGAACCCGCTCGACGGCTTGGATTGAAGATTCATCTCATCGTGGGGTCGATTGTTTCACACTCATTCTTGGTCTGGATTTGGTAGTTTTGCAGCTTTGCCCTAGTCCCAAACTTTCGGATTTCCCTGACTTGAGAACCGGCAGCCACGCTCACGGAGAAAACTGCCACTGCACTGCTTACTCAAGAGCGATCACACTACTTTCGCCCGACCAACATCATCGATTCATGGCACATGCGCCGCGGTCTTGTCCAGCCTGATTGCATTCATATTGGCCGCTTGGTGACGTAAAACACCAGCAAAGCTTCTCGCTATGGCTTCCTCGGCCCAAGATCAGCAGCCGCCGAGCGCGGCGACGGACGCTGTGCTGGTCAAGTCTGTGGAGATGCCCGAGGATGCCCAAAAGGTCGAGGAGCTCGACTTCAACAAGTTTAAGGGCCGGCCCATCACGGTGGATGATCTCTTCCAAGGGATGAAGCACATGGGGTTCCAGGCGTCTTCGATGTGCGAAGCCATACGGATCATCAACGAAATGGTCGGAGAGTAGGAAAAGAAACCAGGGCAAGAAACTAACTGACACACGATTCAGCGAGCATGGAACGACCCTTCGACGGGCGAGAAGACGACCATCTTCCTCGGCTACACCTCCAACATGATCTCCTCGGGTCTGCGTGGCGTCTTCCGCTACCTCGTCCAGCACCGGCACGTATCGGCCGTTGTGACGACGGCCGGGGGTATTGAGGAGGATTTCATCAAATGTCTCGGCGACACTTACATGTCGTCATTTAGCGCGGCGGGCGCCGAGCTGCGGGCCAAGGGCCTCAACCGCATCGGGAATCTTGTCGTGCCTAACTCCAACTACTGCGCCTTTGAGGACTGGGTCGTGCCCATCCTCGATAAGATGCTTGAAGAGCAAGAGGCTGCCCGTGGTACTGACGATGAGTTTCACTGGACGCCGTCTAAGGTGATCCATCGCCTTGGCAAGGAGATTAACGACGAGCGATCCGTATACTACTGGGCCTACAAGAACAACATCCCAGTATTCTGCCCTGCTATCACCGATGGTAGCCTAGGAGATATGTTGTACTTCCACACCTTCAAGTCATCACCTCAACAGCTGCGCATTGATATCGTCGAAGACATCCGCATGATCAACACAATTGCGGTTCGCGCAAAACGTGCCGGCATGGTCATTCTCGGCGGCGGCGTTATCAAGCACCACATTGCCAACGCATGTCTGATGCGCAACGGGGCTGAGTCGGCCGTTTATATCAATACGGCTCAGGAATTTGATGGTAGTGATGCCGGTGCTCGTCCAGATGAGGCGGTTTCGTGGGGGAAGATCAAGGTTGGAGCGGATGCAGTAAAAGTGTGTACCCCTTCGCAGCCAGCGTCTTAGCGTTTGCTACTTCTTTCACCTTACTAACAAAACACTCTTGTCTCAGGTATACGTAGAGGCGACAACCTGCTTCCCCTTCATTGTAGCAAACACATTTGCTAGAGAGAACAATTAACACAAAGATCTACACAAAAAAGTTCCCTCAGGCATCTGCTTTGCTAGCCTCCTGCTCTTTCCGTAACCTTGTCGCAAGCACTGACTTGCCCACCCTGCTCTCGTGAGGCTTGCCCACCTCGCCCGTGATCCAGGCCCCAATATCCGCGACGGCATCCAGATCTACGCCCGTATCCATGCCCAAGCTCTCCAAAAAGTAAACCATGTCCTCCGTCGCCACATTCCCCGTCGCGCCGGGGCTATAAGGACATCCTCCTAGCCCGCCAACGCTGGCATCGAAAGTCCTGATACCATGTTCCAGCGCCACCGCCGTGTTCACCAACGCCTGCCCATATGTATCGTGAAAATGCATCGCTATGTCCTCATTCCTGATTCCCGCACTCCGCAAACAGTTCAGCAACTCCTTCGTCCGCGGCGCCGTACCCATTCCCGTCGTATCCCCTAGCGCAATCTCATCCGCACCCATCTCCAAAAAGTCCGTCGCCAGCTCCGCCACCCGGTGCGGGTTCACGTCGTAACCTTCAAACGGACAGCCCAACACTACGGATATGTAGGCACGCACACGTACGTCGGCTTCTTCACGCGCTGCGGAAATCACCTCATTAAAGCGGGACAGTGATGTCGCGATGGAGCAGTTGAGGTTGCGTTGGGAGAAGGATTCGGTTGCGGCAGCGAAGACAGCGACTTCGATAGCGGGCTTGCGGGTCTTTTTGGAGGTGGGTGTTGCGCGCTGTGAGGCAGTTTCAAAGGACGTGGGGTGTTGGCGTAGGATGGACGTGGCAGCGCTGAGACCGGTGAGGTTGGGGACGAGGAAGGAGAAGGTTAGCGGGCTAGGTGAGGGCGTGTCGCGGGTGAGGAGGTGGGTGAGGATTTCGGAAGAGTTGCTCATCTGGTTGGAGGTGGCATCAGCGCAGTTCAAAAGGGCGGGGGAAAGGGACCTAGGGGGGAGGAATGTACCTGGGGAACCCATTTTGGCGAGACAAACGCCCCAGCCTCGATGCTCGTGAGTCCCGTCTTGGCGAGCCGCTCAATCAGCTCGAGCTTTGTAGCTAAGGAGATAGACCCCTTCTCGTTCTGTAGGCCATCACGGGCGCCGACCTCGACCAAGCGGACGTAATTGTCGAGGCGCTGTTGTTGCTGCTGCGTGTGTCCAGGTGGGGAATCGCTGGCCGTGGAGAAGCGGCGCGCTCTGGCGACGAGATGTCGCGGACGGTAGCGCAGGAGGTGCCGGGGAAGTAGAGTGGGCCTCGCCATTCTTGGGTAAAGATGGTGGTGCGCTCAGCCCAGCCCATAGAATGAATCCAGTTGTTTTCACTGTTTGAAGATGACATGAAGTTCCTGGGTGCCCCTAGTGCTTCCCGCCGAGGTGACGTCGCATAGCGTCGGGATTGGATCTCTGTTCATCTTGGCCTTGTGGCCTAACCATGTCACGTGATATGGGGCGGGGATTCCGGTCTCATTGGAAGGCCCTAGAGGTTAAGGTCATTCATCCTTCTCATGTTAAGGCTTCCGAAATGTTCATCCCATGTTCGGCCCGGATTTGAGGCTTTCTAGTGTAGCGGTTATCACTCCGGATTCTGATTCCGGCAACCCCGGTTCGATTCCGGGTAGGACCTTCTTTTTGCACTGACAGCATGGGTGAGCTCTTCATGTTTGGTCATCGTTGTACCTTTTTTTTTTTGGTCCTATGAGAATCCTCGCATGTATTGCACCCCCAAACCTTTTATCTACCTAGTTATATGGTCCATCCAAGCAAGAAACAAGTCTGTCGGTCCCGCCAGTTGTTCCCTTCCAACTGTTCTGTTGCTTTCCGCCTGGAATGATAGCCGCCACTGTAAAATACAATACAGAGGTTTACATGATTAAGCAGTATAGCAAAAGGAAACATCTCATTCAAAGTGCCAACCCATGTCGTAAAGCCGTAACGTCGTCGTCATAAACCATGCAAAATGCTCGTGCCAAAGAGAGAAGATATGAAAAAGAACCTTGAGGAAAGCCAAAGTGACCATCCGAAGAGGAAGCAACCAGATAATGATAGTCCAAACCCAGCCAGTTTATAAAGCCCAAACTAGGTAACAAGCCAAATGATGGGTGACCAATCCAAGCATGGGGACAGAAACATGACAGCAAATGCAAAAGATCTAATGGGGTATCAGTGAATGGGCATTCTCAGACAAATCTTGACAAAACGAAAGAGGAGAGGAAAACATGCCTAGTAACGCTGGAAGGAGATGAAATAAGCCAAGTTTCGGGTGGGGGTGGGCGATGTGATGGGTTGCGCCACGTGTGGTGATAGGAGTCCTTGTCCGGTTGATCGGCCGTCAGGTGTCACGACCTTGGTGTGGCGCGTCAAAGTCTGACTGGCCACTGTCAGCTGAGTAGCAAAAGCCGAGGACGGTATTATCGAAAAGTGTCTGGTCATGAACATTCTGAATCGGGTTTTGGATACCCTGGACATGTCCATACGGGCGGACGCTCGGAAAGACCTCCATGTGAGGTACCATGGTTACAGGGTATCCTCCTGCATGGAGGGGGAAGGCGAAGGGGCCCGATGGGGGTAGCCACGGGAAGCCAGGTGGGTTCGGCTGCGGTCCAACAGGCCCGAAGGTACCGGAAGGTGAAAGTGATATCCTTGGCGCGCCTGGGGAGATCGCCGATGTTGCAGCCACAGTATTCTGCCGCTGGGCATAATCAATGAAGCCGTCAATCGCCCTGGGCAAGAATAGCTTCAAGCTGCCACGAGCTTCTTCGGGGAAGCTGTCAACCAGAAGCTTGAAGGCGTCGTCGTCGGAGAAGAAGGAGTTACGCGCTCGCTCGAGAAGCTCAGAGAACTCCTGACCTATATATGGAGATTCAGGATGCGGTGAGTTAGGGAAAAGGATCTCCCAGATCTTGTACCAGCGGCGTTCATCAGAGTTGCTGCCCCGTTCTGCCATACCCCTCATCGCAATACTGTCCCAAGCTCCGTCATCTGCCTCATTAGATGCAGAAGCATCACTCGCTCTGCATTGGCGCAGGCGCACATGGGTATCTCTCTCCTTTTTCGACTGAAACAAATCATGACATCTGGGGCAGCGAATCGGCATGTGATGTCTTTTGATGTGTTGCCTGACGTCAACAATGCGCTTCAGTTCGAGCCTCAAGCAAGAAAGATTGGAGTTTTCATTTCTTCTGAAGAAGGGACAAGCCCAGTATCTCTCACGGGGGCCACTGTCGGAGCCATCACCCGTGGGTTCGTCCCCGTACGGTTCGCCGCCATCTGAAGCAGCTTCGCTGGGTCGTTTCCGCTTGCGATCTTGGGGAATGCCGGAGCTAACTAGTTGCTCAACACCCGGTGAAGCTGGATGCGAAGCGTTGCTGAACAAAGAACCGCCGTGTTGGTTGTTGGCGTGACTGGGCATCGGGCCTGGACTAGCTAAGAGGACAGGCTGTTGCCTCCAAGGCTCTCGGCAAGGTGTGTTATAAACATTCGGGGAAAGCGCATGGGGATGCTGCTCATAGGGCTGTAAATCATAAGTGGGCTTTGGGAAGAGTGTGTCAGCGGTGATAGCGCTTGCGTCGAGACCAGCGACATAAAAGGAAGCGTACCTCCATGCGCGGCTGTCGGTATTACTGGAGCTAAAACTTATGCCCAGCGGCGCGGGTTTGATGGGCTGGTCGAGGTTAAACGTCGGGTCAAGGGCGGGGTAATCGACGTTGGATCGTTGAGAAGGAAGTGCAGCTGAGGAGGGGGTGGCGGGGAGCTCCTGGGCAGGAACCAATGCGATCGTAGGAATGGGGGGACTAAATGTGCTCGGCGCGTTCCCAGAAATGGCGACGAAAAAGGTTGTGGCCTGGCCGGGTTCGAGGGCTCTCATCTCCTCAATTAAGACGTGTCGTAGGCGGCTTCTTCATATCTCAGCTTCGTTGTCGGTTGCCTCAATGGCCGCAGTCTGCCGATGAGCTGGCACCCAGCCAGCGGCCACGTCAACGAATACCTTGTGCATGCAGATTTGCCTTATATGCGAGTCACGGCTTTCTCTCATTCATTTCTCGGCGAAGGTAAGCGTGAAAACGAAGCCAGGGCAGGTAAGGAGTTGCTTGGGCTTTGGGGGAATGTTGAGGGGAGAACCCAACGCCCAACGAAATCTGGGGCCAGCAAACTGGTCTGCGCGCGAGCCGCGAGAAGTGCGCCTGGGTATCGATTGATCGATACCCAATCCTACCAATCGAAGCTGATGCCTGCATCTGCAGGTGATCCGAATTCCCAAAGAGTGCAGCACAAGGCTCTGACCTGCAATGTGACCGGCCACGCCGGGCCGCCTCGGGGGGGCAGCTCTAAGATTAATATCTGCCATCCGGACATCTTGACAAAAGAAATCGGAATGCTCAATAGGTGTGAAACTCTCTTGGGCATTCTGGTCGGGTCATATGAGTAACTACCGTTGCGAAGTGGGTCTTCAAGTTACTCTTGAATTCTTGATGAACAAGTCAAAGCAGGTTGATAACGACAGTGGCATGCCGATTTAAATCGACCAACATGCCGCCTGGATATCACCTGGAAAGAGTTGATACAAAATTGGAATTGAAGCGAAAGGGATGGTATAAGGAGGGGTGATGTTCTGTCTAGATACGGGCAGACCAGTGCTATATTATGCTCTATGACTCGATAAAGAAACCTCCCAAATTAAGATAGCTCGCAATCTCCATAACTAAACGAATGGGAACTGCCCGGAAACCAGCCGGTGCAATGTGTAAGAGTTCTTCCAACCCAAAATATTCTTCCTCAGATATGCAAAGAGAACCCCCATTTCCGACGAACGACGCTGTCTCTGATGAATTGAGTCTGCCGTGGCGACAACCTCAATCCTAGGCCTTGGTGTTGTACTATTGAGACGGACCTGGCTTCGAACCAGAGCTGCCCCCGCCTCCAGATTTGTCCTTGTTATCCGGTGGGACCCAAGGTTTATTGGGATCGATCAAGTAGCCGGTAAGACGTGCGGCAGCGAGCTCAGCTTGGCTGTTAGGACTTTGTTGGTCAGTTCCACTCAGTCAAGGTTCCTCTAAGAAGGGTTGGGACAACTCAACGACTTGTCACCAGCAGGCGGCAGCGGCAGCGGCAGATTTCCTTTCTGGTCGGCCATATTGAAGATTGTTTCTCAAGAGAATGAATGAATAGGTGTTTGAATGAGCGGTTCCACGAATGCGGTAGTGGGCCCTGGAGAGAAGTGAAAGAAAGTAGCTTCGCTAACAGTAATGACTGACTAGACAGCTCGATGAGGAGTGATGGTGATCTAGAGTAGATTCGGCAGCACTAGCAGCTTTAAGTAAACATATCGATGGCTAAAGACCACGAGGAGATTCTGCCCAGTGTATACACCTAGGTTTGCCCCTTGAAATTGCGTCCTATTTTTTCGAGACACAAGAACCTTCGTACACAAAAGTGTATCCGAGGCTGAACGCTTCACCGAGATATCCAGAATAACGGCTGTGCCCTGGCCCATTGGGTCCTAGATCATACCTTGGTTGACAAGATGAAGTCAATGTGCATTTCTGAATCTGTTGGTCGGAAGATACTGCCACAGAGACACGCCCAGGGGCCCAGGACCACGGATTCCCGCATTGGGACATCGTCTCCGAGGTGCTCTTGTTTTGAAACATTAGTGCGTGTGTTTCACCGCAACTGGGTGGTGAGGGTATTCCCATCCAAGAGATTGCTCACCGACAATGGTTACATCGGCAAATTTCACGCGTGTGCACTTGTGCGTGACAGGGCGGATGCAAGATGGGCCGCATTTGTTGTATCTGGGATCGAGCACGGAGCTGCAATGATGACGGGCATATAGAATGGAGCGGGTGACAATGTCATGGCGGATGCGGCCTTTTTTTTCCCGGTCGGATAACGTGAATAGGAATCAATCGTGCTTCCGAGGATGTCAGGCCATGCCTGAGACTGCAGGAGTCCATCGGGCGGCAAAAAATGTCGTGGCGACCCGTATGACAGCATCAGCTTGGAAGGGCATACACAATTGTGTAAATCTGACGAATGCGACGTTTCGTGGTTGGTGTGTCAGATTGGTTGGTTGCTGCGCCAAAGTCGCGTGGTGTGTTGGCTTTCGCTTATTGGCTTTAGGGTTGCGCTGCGTAACTCTGCGTCTGTATCAGCTTTTACCACGCACATCTGCTTCTCCCACAGCGCGGATGCCTTGCGTCTCAACCCTCATCGGAGCCTGGTGCTAATGCTTGCAAAGCCACATTCGCTGGCCATAATTCCTTCTTCTTTCGCTGTTAAGACTCACAGAATCGCATTCTGCCAGCAATGTCGTTGGGTTTCGGTCTGGACAGTGGCGAGGTAACGTCAAAATTTTCTTTTCAACTCAATTCAGACCCTGTAGAGCCGCAAACTAACTTTGGCCAATTCACCAGTATGCTTTCCCCGATCAGTTTGCTGGCTCCCAATTCTCCCTTTCGGAGTTCCATGGCGACTGGCCCCCTGATCTGGAGCTTGAGGATGGACTGGCGGATGGCAATTCCAATGGACTCGGCTTGGGCTCCGACACCGCCGCAGTCACGTCGGGCACTCCACGCAACCCAGTTGGCACACAAGCTGGCAACCAAGTTGTCAACCCAGCTGACCACCTGGCAAAGCACGAACACCGCCAAGTGCTGCTGCCGGCGCCACCTCGGCCTGCCGCTGTCGGCCTTGGGGGCGGTGACAACGAGACAGAGGCGCGGCGACTCCGGAGACATGGACGGCAAATACGCCAAGGCAGCGAGTCAAGCTCGCCCACCCTGGCTTGCCACTTCCTCAAGTCGAATCCCCGTAAGTATTCTGAATGCAGAGGCTTTACATTACGCCGGATCAAAGATGTCAAGCAGCACCTCAACCGAAAGCATAAGCTGCCTGAATTCTACTGTGACCGTTGCTATCAAGCCTTCGGCTCTCGCGAGGAGAAAACTCGCCACGTCCGCCAGGACCCCCCTTGCGAGGTCCGCGAGGCTCCGCCACTAGAGGGTGTCACAGAGCAGCAGAGAGAACAGCTTCGCCTACATCACAGCCGTGGTAGATCGGTCAAAGAGCAATGGTACGATATGTGGGATGTCATATTTCCTGGCCAACTACGTCCTCCTAGCATATTTCTCGACAATGCCAGGGAGGCAAGGGTGCGTATGCTGCGGAGACTTTGGGACGAGCGGCGGGAAGAGATTGTGAACAATGCCCTCAACTTGGATAAGCATGTGGAGGAAACCATGGACAGGGGGGTTTTCAATCGAGTGATGGAAACCTTCTTAACACATGTTGAAAGAAGCGAGTCAATTGATGTGGACGTCACCGCTTCGGACGTCACAGCGGTCGACCCCCTCATGTCTGCCCTGTCCCCGGAAACGCCTCGGGGCCCTTTTGAAGGAAAAGAAGAGATGAATGGATCGCCGGGCCCCGAGGGGTATACTAAACCATCTCCCGCAGATCTTGACACGGTCGAATCCCCTTACCCGTTCACGTGGTCGGAAGACGACTGGCCTGACACCATCGGCACTATCGCTCAGAGTCAGCATGAATCTTCTAACGCCTACACACTTGAAGCGAAAAAGGGTGGCAGTAATTTGCCTCATCATCCAGAGATCCAATCATGAGTGAAAGGATAGCTTGTGTCAATGTGCGTGCTCCAAAAGGTCCCTTGCCAAGATTAGCCTCGAGGCAGGGTTGAGGATTGGCGTGTCATATGCAGACCCGATGGACAGCCAGGTGTGGACAGCCTGGTTTAATGAGGCTCATTGATGCCTAGACTATGGTACGCCCTTGAGTGCCTAGTATGATGAGTGACAAGGGCGAGCCGGACTGCTAACAGTGCATAAGCCAGGCTTGATTCAGAAAGGATGACGCGTTTAGCACCTAACTGCTTTACATTTGCGAGGCCTTCAAACTTGAAGCGGACGGACGGTCGGGAGAGAACAAGTGTGGGTTATCAACAAGGTGTGCCCTTCCAAACACTGATCAAGGACGCCAAGAAATGAGATGAAACGAGTTGGCGCGTTGGTCAACTCGAACGGCTGGCCATCCCGCGAAACGATGGACGCACATCCCAGCCGGTAAACTTGGACATACCTCGCACCAAGGTCTGGAAGGCGCCAGCAGCACCCCGAGTTGCGCTTTGAAAAAACCGATACACCCCATACACCAAGCCAACCAATCGATTTGGGGCCGGGGCCTTGAATTCAGCCTTGGACATGTGGTGTCCCGTTGGCCATCCATTCCGCAGACGGGTCTCGCGTACGATACGCAGATACTCGGCGACATCCTCCTTGGATTTCTAGCGACAGAGCTCCTTCGCTGCGTCTTCGTCGAATCCATGCTCATGCTGCGCAACCCAAACAGCATTACACACATGATCCTCGCCCATCACCTTGGCCGCAGCGCGCTCCTTATCAATCGAGTTGAGGTCGTTGGTAAGGCCAATGACAACCCAAGCTGGACGACATAACTGGGAACGAAGTTTGTGTTCACTTTCGAGGATTTCCAAACACATGCCGAGGATGGCGACGCCAGTCAGATTCCTGTCAAGCAAAATCGTCAGTGATGACCGAGCACACCGCAGAAACACTGACATCCCTCCCACATCTAGGGTGCAGTATTCCAGATAACTGTCTAAGGTGGAGAATCTGGCATGGTTCCTCCGACCAGCTCCTTTGTCGAACCATTCAGTCCACACAGCCCGAGGGCATCTGAAGCCGGACCTGAGTCGATGGTGAGCATCTGCTCGGCGACCTTGGAAACCATCCAACGTCTGCCTGTGTCTCGCGATACTTTATGAAGCCGACAGGCTTCCCGGGCTTCATCATTTTGTTGGTCACCCCGAAGACGAAGCGTTTCAAGTCAGCAATCGTAGACAAAGAAAAGGGAAGTACCTCTTTGGGTCGCTATCGTTTCCCTCGTTCTGGTCAACGGCCTCAACAACATCATCGTGAGAAAGATAAACCCATTGAAGTAGGCCAACAGCTCCATGTGATCCGAGATGATCTCCGGGAAGGCCGCCGACAGAAAATTGGGTTCAGGGCCCAGACTGCCTCGCACGCAGCCCGTGCAGAGGTTCAACATGCGCTCTCCAGTCCCATTGGGCAGCAATGGCCCCAATATCCTTTGTCTCCTGGTTCTGGTGTACCCGTAGCGGGACTTCGTCACTAAGACCAGCTATCTCGTGGGTTGGGGGGTCAACAAGACAAGAATAACGGTGCTCCATTTGTCAAGGTGGTGAGTGTTTACTCGTTTGGGTACGAAGCACGAGCTTACCGTTCTCTTGATCGCAGACGATGATACCAAGTCCATCGATTTATATCATAAGCTAAAGGCCTGCTGCGCGATTATCGGAAGATCAGGGAGTACAACTGCCACCTCGGGCGTGGTCCCGGCCGAATGCAGGAGAGCCGCCGCGGTCTTCACACGGCCCAGGCTTCCGTTCTGACGCATGCCGGTTGGATATCGTTGGCGGATCTGTAAACAACTATGTCGCAGATGGTCGTTATATCGGACCTAAGCTTGTCACTGAGGGGGTTTGTTTCCACGATACAAGTCTGAATTTGTTGATCTCGAAGACTCAGTTATCGCAAAGTAGGCGAGAACAGTCGTCCCACGTTGTTTCTAGCCGTTCAATCTAGCCAACTATGCGAGATGCTGCAGTATGACATAGGCTTTTGTCAAAAGAATTTCGCGCCTGTCTCGTCATCACTGGCGTACAAGCTATCTTTTCCGATGCATGCAGAGTCCTACGTTGATTTCATATCCTTTAGGTCTAGGCTGTCTGGTCAATTGCATCTAGCGAGGCACGAAGCTGGTAGTAGAGCGTCTCGCTCTAATAATATGTCGTCTGCTGAAGCTGTCAAGAACTATTAGGATCGCTTCCAGTCTCCACGTCGATATCTCCATACATCTGATGCCGAAGGCTCTTCCGACGCGTGAACAGCAGACCGACATTCACCCACTACCACCCTGCATGTATCACCATGGTCTAGTTCCTACCTACAGACACGACATTCACGCACCACAACGCTGCATGTATCACCATGATCTGTTACCTCGCTGCAGATACTAGCGCGTTTTCAGCACTAAAAATATCTATCTTTTGGAACACGCGAGCGCAAGTGAATAAAAGTGAATGACTTCCCCGTCGGTGACGCAACTACTGCTGATGCAACTTCCGATCCGGCAAGAGGCGTTGTCTAAGATACGATCTCGATTACTCGACATTCTCTTTAACACGGCATTGTCATGACCTATTATCGGAACTCTGAAGCCCGGGAAGATATGCCATCTTCCAAAACCCAAGGGTTATCTACATCCAGGTCTAACAGGGACCATAGCCAGGCGGTCCGGATGCCCGAGAGAATCTACTTCCAATCTATCTTGGGTGCCAGAAACAACCCCTCCCCTCTCCTAGAATAAATCTTTTTTCGAGTCTCGGTGGATGTTGTTCCACTGGTACAGCCTCTCCATGGTAGTCTGGTCAAAGTCTCGGGGACGACACGGCGGACATTAGTAAATGCGGTTTTCCAGTGCTTGCGTACCTAGCCAATATGTCTGCGCGGTGGCTAAGATGCACGACAAATACGGTGAGTTTTCGACCTTGGCAGTTCCTGCGTAGAGATAGCTCGGACTTATAAGTTACTGGTGAATTAGGTCCAGTCCCATTGTCCTATCAATCCATGGGCGATCTCGGTCAAAGGTCAGTGCCTTCTTCAACACACTCTACACAATCCAACCCCTGGAAGATTGTTAGCGTGCGAGTTGGCGCGTATTGAGGAGGGGTTTTGTGCAATATATGAACAGTTGGAAAGCTGTTCTGCAGGAGGGTTAGGGTAGAACATTTAGGCCTTAATTTTGGTATTTAAGACCCCGAAATTATGTTACTCGCCAAGGTCTTGAACCTCTTCATTGAGGCCTCAAGTTTCCATCACCAACCCCCCAAAATAGAAAAAGAATGCCGGGGCAGTTTTGGCCCACAGGCTATAGCCAAGCCGCTGAGTACTGTCTCACACTGCCCTGTAACGGCCAGCTCACATGCATGCTCTGAGCTCTACTTGTCGTTGGCCATCATGTTCCGGCCGGCTGTGCCCAAGTTGATCTTTTACCACACGGAGGAGTCAAATGTGTATCCCGCCATGGATCTGTCATGTTTATCGCGGCACCCAAGCCGGATAGCACATCAAGGGGTGTGGGGTGGTTGTTGAGTGAGTGTACTATTTTGGTGGTATCTTGGTAATCTATTGATGTATGCACACGCGGTTTTGAGTTGATTGAGGCATTTTCCTGTCTGTATGTAACTGCTTCGAGATGCCTGTGGAGGTGGTGGTCAATAGAATGACCCGGAAGGAGTACCCCGTGCATGGAAGGAGGGGGCGGCGTGGTGTAAGTGGCATTGTGGATTATTCCCGTCACAATGGGATACGAGTGTACTGAACAGCGGGCTTTCTTGGCACAAACTACCTTACTCATTTAGAACTACTGTCCCCTAAGTTGCGATGGATGAATATCGAATCAGACTGACAGCCTGGGTACCTAAGGTAGGTATAGGTAGTAGGTTGATTGAAAGGAGCCGTTTGCTAAGCTTACCTCTCTTGGCGCTTTCTGTTGGCAGGCGATGGATAATCAAGGACGTGAAGATATGAGATGAAGCGTTGGCTAGCTCGAACTGTTAGCTATCCTGCAAAACGATAGATACGCCTCCCGGCCAGTAGTCTTGGACATGCCTCGCACCAAGGTATGCATGGTACCAACCACCCAAAGCTGCGTTTTGCAAAACGTGATATACCCTATATACGAAGCCAACCAGTTGGGATCCGGGGCCTTAAGTTCATATGGTATCCCGTTGGCCATCCATTCGAGCTGCTGGGGATTATGCGTTATGCCTGGGCTGTATCTTGGTGCACCTAGAGTCCAGACGATATCCTTGGTAGTGCACGTTTAAAAAGCACCGACCTCAATGTTTGTAGCTGTATACCTATTGTACTAAAAGACTGCTGGAATGCCTTAGCAGAGCTCCGATGCCGAAATTCTCACAGAAACTGCCGGAAAGCATCAAGATGACATTCCTCGAAGTTGAGGCTCAGAAGACGCATACTATCGGTGGTCTGGGTTGCACAGCGCTATTTCCAAAAAGTGCGGTCATGTGAGGTGTCACCCACCCCTGTCGGGTGCTCTTGAATTTCTCCAGCCAGGGAAGCGGGAGCTGTGTCTGTGCCTGATTGAGGTAGGCAGCAAGTATCTGTCATGCTCCACAATTGCCTTCTAGCATGCAGGGGCAGTCCAACTACCTATACAGGAAAGCGCTGGACCCGGGGGTACTGCCAGCGGAGGTTGCTTCGTAATTCCCATTGAGGCAGGTGCAAAGCCGCAGCACAAACTTCATGTTGCATGTGGTCTCAGGTCGCCCCTGAAGTCCCACTAGGCAAGTGGTGCTTGGATTGCCTGAAGCTGCTTGCTGCCCCACCTGGAGCACTTACTTTCTAGCCTCAGAGCCTTGGTTAGTGGGTCTAATACCCGAGACGTGCCTTCCATATACCCATCATATCGCAAGGCCAACTTGGCGTATTGAGTCATCTGATCTAGAATCGCAGCAGCTGCGTCGCCAAGATCATACCGGGCTTTGTGGTACCCTTGATGCACCTAGACAGTTTGGATAGGCCGAGCACAAGAGTACCTCTCCTTCCTTTGGCGTAGGGCTGTGGGAACACCTGCTGCAACACGACTGTGTCCGGACTCCCTCCCGAACCTCACTCATTGAAACTCCTCACAGTGGCATGCACGACCAGAAACATCTGGTTTCTGCAAGACCTGGCAGCAGGCATGCGGCATGTGTATGTGTTCAATGGCAGGATTTGTAAGGACTTCGGACTTGCGTCATCTCTGTCAGGTTAACTTGGTTTCCAACGACTTATGGGCGGTTTATCGAGGCTGCTGAAGCTGGTTGTGAGAAAGGTTCTCGCTGCCGGATTCAAGGCAGGCTCGGTCATGTACCTAACAACCGTGCCTTCCTGGCAATGTAGACCTAACACGCAGACAATCAGGGAGAAGCTTGCTCCTGCTTGTATGCGGATGTCAAGCTTCAAGTCTGGTTCAACAGGAAGGAACAGAAGGGCAAGAGTCTCTTTCCTGCACATCACGGGGAGTTAAAGAATAAAAATCCTGTCAAGGTGCGGCATCTCTCTTCTCTTTTCTTTTTTTCTTCAGGCATCACTCCAGCTTGGTACGTATCGCCCCAACCCTCCTCACACCCTCACATTTTCGGTCAGCTCAGGCCTCAGATGGACCTTATTTCCGTTTCCCCGGTCGCCTGCTGACGTGTTGCTTAGTAAACAATAATGTTTTTTAGAAGACTTAGGGTTAAGTGGCGTCGCGCTGTGTCCCGGGCGCGCCAGCGCTTTCGGGCCGGCCCCCCCCCCCCCGCTTCCCCCCCCCCCCCCCCCCCCCCCCCACCCCCTCCCCCCCCCCCCCCCCCCCCCCCCCC
>Ga0247760_1001332_pt1 | contig 23215 bp, 27 predicted proteins | sample UWRJL171409R4_FD_179936 | JGI IMG/M metagenome (GOLD analysis project Ga0247760, IMG submission 179936) | Plant litter microbial communities from Arlington Agricultural Research Station in Wisconsin, United States - UWRJ-L171-409R-4 | ecosystem: Environmental > Terrestrial > Plant litter >... | reverse complement strand
AAAAAAAAAACCCCGAGAGAAAAATACGGTCTGCGCAGTCAAGGGCGAAGGAATGCCGCAATCAAGCCCGACAAAATTGAAGAAACGAGTTCCTGGGGCAGGACTGACAGGGACCAAAGATAGGAGGTGAGACGGCCGCTGGCCGCCGATCCTCGCAGGCGGGGTCGCTCCCCTAAGTCCTAACACCTTTACCAGTCATCCACACGTCGTTGGACTTTGGCGGGCGGGAGGCGCGCGAGCCGGCTACCTTGCGGGGCAGCGGGGATGCATGCATGCTTGCCGCCCGCTTCGGATCCTTCCGCTTCGGCACGTTTCCCCAGCGTGACCGGCTTGCATCAAAATATGCCATTAGGAGCGTAGATGGGATGCGCATAGTGCTGGGAAGGGCTAGTGTCGGTGGGGTTCCTGCCTTGGCGTTAAGGTTTCAAGGCAAAGACCTGGCATTGTCACATCATCCAACACAGTTACTGGTCAGCGAAGTCGCATGAGGGGGGCAGGTTGGGTGCTGCTGCATCATGGTGGCAGTTGCTATTACTGGCTGACTGGTGCGGATTAACCCTACGTCGATAGTTCCCAGCGCTCGAGCGGGCCGCTATCTTTAGTGAGATCGATGTCAATTGTCCCGAGCGCCTCGAAGCTTTGTCGCGAAGAGTGCGTGGCCGGCCTTCGCCTGTCGGGATAACGTCTGCCGTGGGATGGAACGTGACGCAGCTGGGGTAAACATAGTTTAAATGAGTAGAGATGTAATCGGGCAGGTGGGTTTCATCACCTGCATGTCGATTGATCATGGGGCCGAGAAATGGGTGTTGGGACGGCACGGAAGAAAGCTTGGGGGAATGGTAAAAAGGTGTGATATCTTCGAGTCTATTCTTGCTATCTCTAAGACTCTTCTTGCTATCTCCCTGTCTCTGCTTGTCATCTCTCCGCTGTTCATCTCTCCGCTATGTATCCGAAACATGGTGTGGCTTATCTCGCTGCTCTTGGACTTCTAAACGTAAGCGATACATGGTAAATAGAACGTCATTGGCTATAACTACCCTTTTGACAGCAATGACTGACAACACGAACCCAGTGTCACGCACAGTGATTCTGAATTTGTTAGTAACTGACTCATGCAGCCCTAGAAAATAATGTATCAGGTCCTCCCACGTCAGAGCCGGCTACAGCTCCTGCGCTGAAATATTCGAGCTCGCATTGCCTCGCCTAGCCCTTGCGAAGAGTCTAAAATGAAGTATTTCCAGCGCGACAAATCTACCGGCTGGCATAGTATCACGAATGATACCTCCTCTCCGTTAAGTATCCGTGCACAGTGTAAAGCTCTGACCGGCTGTGGTGGCTCAAAGAAGAAGCAGTCTTCAGCATGATCCCACAAAGCTTCTGGCACTACCGACCTCACACAGTCGCCGACGTCGGTGGAGACGCTGAAGGCGCGAGAGACATGATAGCGAAGATTGGCTCGCGAGGGGTGATGTGTCCCAAGATGCAGGATATCGGATGTCGTCCTCGGGAGTCGTGGGCGTTGTTCGTTTGGCATCAGCTCTAGCGGCCGTGACTGGCGGAAGTACACATTTGGCCCGACCTTGGAGATCCGAATTCCAACTGCCATCCGCTTATCAGCCATGGTGAATACTCCGACAAACTGTACGTAATGTGGACCCGGGATTATCGATATGTAATCTTCCAGGCGCAGGCCTTTGTTCGTAACGAGAAACTCGGGATTGTAAACAGCCTGGTTCCAAAATATAATGCGGCTGCTTCCAGATAACATTTTTGGGGATGGGGCAAATATGCTGCATAGCTTGTGGTTCTGCAGGGAGCCATCCGGATTCCAGGCGAAAATGGTAGCGTCATTGTTGTGCTTGACGATTTCCTCTTGTAGCCGGCGAAACGTTTTCCACCCCTCTCCGTAAATTAAGGGCATATTAACGTCGAAAATCCCAAGAAGGCAATAAGCGATGTCCTCGGTCCGAGTGGTCAGCCTGCCTGATGCCTATGACATCCTTTGCGCAACTGAATAGTCGGTAATAGCGCGTTTCATACGTAGGACATCTCCTATCCCTCTTCCACCTAGCATTTGAATTTGGTTTTCTAATGCCTGTCGGGGACTCAGGAAAGTGAGCTCGGTTCTCACGCGGGGCCGAGTTTCTTGGGGCCGTGGTAATCGGCAAAACGCCGCCTAGTTCGTCTTCAAATAGTAAATTATTCTGGGGCCACCCCGAGAGAGCCCTTCCTCCATTTCTGAAATGAGCCCTGATTTGCTGTCAACTTGCTGTCAACTTTCCGTCCTCATGAACTCCGTATGCCCGGACGAGTAGGGTTGACAAGCTGGATTATACCAAGCTGTGTTCGGCTAACCGTGCCGAGTTATCCTGTTAGGTCTTGTCGTCGGGACCAAATCAAAATCTCCGGTCCTTTGCTGCTTTCAATTTCTCCATAGTCAGGTTACTATGATCTGATACTTAGGGTCGTCATTACCTGCACCGTCGGCTTCCGGAACTGACGTCTGACCAAAAAGATTCACCGGTGGCTTGCACCCCCATCAGCTGCCCCGCTGTGCTCCTGCACCATGGGCCATTCAGCGACAGCCCTGTCTGAGGTGCATGGGCCACCATCGTGCAGTTTAACTTCAATGGCGTGACGCTGCGGGCGCTCTCCCAATGGATATCATAGCGTTCCCCGCGTAAACATCTTGTTCTCACTTCACATTCCGATCGCGTTGCAAAACTGTGCCAGAAGCGATTAGGAGGCTCTCGTGTCGTTTTTTTGCGAATAATCATCCAAACTCTTAAAAGCCAGCGCACAATGAAGATCCCAGCCGCCATTCCGATCCTCCTCGCCAGCGTTCTGTGGGGACGAGCCGCGCTCTGCGAGGTCAACAACCCCTGCTACGGGCCCGATCTCAGCGCCGGTGAGTACCGACAGTAGAACCCTTTGCCCCCGCCCCCCCCAAACAAGCCTGTTTCTAACTCCCAAAACAGGCGTCTGCATCACCAACACGGCCTGCACGAAAAGTGGCGGCACCTACGCCAAGGGCGGGTGCCCGAGCGACCCGGCCGCGAACATCATCTGCTGCAGGAAACCCAGCTGCTCCAACGGCGCGGACGGCAACTGCCGCTGGACGAGCGACTGCGACGGCGCGACCGTGTCAAAGCAGTGCCCAGGTCCCACGGCATTCAAGTGCTGCGACTCGGCCAACGACGGCTGGGGCGGGTACCCGGACCCGCGGGTCCCGCGCGTCGGTGCGTGCCGACAGGTCGCCGTCGACGGCGCGACCGCCATCGTCGCGGCTTTTCCTGGCAGGATCCGTGAGGTGCAGTGCATCGCGGGAAAACCCTGCCCGTGCCCTACTCCCGGCAACGAGCACTGCTGCGGCATGGCGACAGATCTAATGAACTCGGACCATCCAGGGGCAAGTTGAAGCACTGACTTGTCCTTTTATTTCTTTCTTTTCTCTCTCACAGGCGCGCTAGTTGCGTTATGTTAGGTATAACTAACTACGTGAGCGGATAGGACGCAACCATCTCGGGCTACGAAATCGCCGAGTGGGTCATGGACAATGCAGAATCCCTGAATCTCCTCTACGTCATCTGGGGCCAGAGAATATGGGATCCGTCCAAGGACAAACCCAATCCTTGGCAGCAGTGGCGGACCATGAACAATCGCGGATCCATTACCGAAAACCATTGGTGAGTGTCGTCTTCAGAGATTACACCGCGTCGACAATGTGTTGCTAATGGAATCAAGGGACCACGTCCACGTTAGCTACAAACAGCCCCCGCGCCGTCTAGAACCGGACATGAATGAGCTGTGAACTGTAATCATGCAACTCTGGGGAGTGTAAGGCTGTAGTGTGTATTTGGATTGCTTTATCAAGATGACAAGACGGAAATGGATCATAGGAGGGCTCGGGCCAAAGTAGCAGTGCTGGGGAGGGATAATGGAAATACATTCGTCTAGGTAGTAGTGAGCTATTAATACCTTGCTTGTCCCTCAAACCAACTCCGCCATCTGGTCAAGTAGGCACTCGCCGCCATTCATCTTATTCTCCCAGCACGCTTCCTCATCAACGCCGATGTTGCAGACTAGAAAAATACTCAGGTGTATCGCGATGCGCACGGCGGCATAAGCCTAGATGTTAGTCCCGGCATTTCTATGGGCACCGTGGGCGTCGGGCTTGCACGTTCCACCGACAACCATGAGCTTGGCTTCGAGGTACAGATCCGCCGAGGCGACGACGAGATCGACGTGGATGCGCATGGTGCTCGTGATGCCCAGCCCGAAGACGCCGTCCTGCATCAGGATCGACTGCGCCTGCGTGTAGCTCGCGCACGTCGAGAAGGGGCCGACGGAGGAATCCACGCCGACGCCGAACCCGAGCTCCAGCTTCACCTCACCTGATGGACCATGTACTCGGTATATGTCCAAACATTTTTATTGAGGAGGATCTCCTGCGGGTTGGGCTTCTGATCTCTCGCTGACGGCCTTGCCCATTGCCCTTTTCATCCATCAACATGGCTTTCTTCCAGTTGAGCCAAGGCGGGTTCGCCGCAGTGACATCAGTATGCCTGGACACAGACGAACTGCTGCGTGCCATAGTGGAGACCGGGGACAGGTTGAGCGAGATTTCAGCACGCTTACAGCCCACGGCGGCACAGAGTAGTCAAGCAGCCATCGACAGACTTGTGAGAGCTTTGATGAAGGCTTACCGTATCGCTGTCTTCATTCGGGTTGACTACGATACGGCGAATGCATTTCAGGATGTCGAAAATGTTGTTGCTGCAGGGTTGACGAAGCTCTACACCTACCATTCTTTGACGGTCAAGACCGGAGATCCTGTCATCCAACACGCTGAAGAGGAAAAATCAGACACCTTAAGCACTAAGAAATAATGGAGCTGGAATCTTTCTAAGGCTAATTGACGCGGCACAGAAATTAGCTGACCACGCCTATTACGATATCAAGACGGAGTCGAAACCGTACCGGCGCGGCGAGCTCAAGAAAGGTACGATGAGGACACGCAGAGATGCGCCAACAGGACATTGGTTAGTATTCTCAGCGATTGGGCTACCTTCAACGGCGCGTCATGGTATGTGAAACTGAAAGTTATTAGATAGGTGGTCCGTTCATGGCGTCGATGGACTCTGGCAGGAGGTAGAAATCATCGGACCATCGCTCAACGAGTTGCAGAGAAAATTCGATGGCTTGCAAAGCTTGCTCACAACGCTACAGCCACAACAACAGACGCTCAGGATGCAGCTTTTCCAGACTGAGTATCTTCTCAGCGTTGCTTCTGAGCGTAGCTACAGCTTCACACAGGACCCAGTTGCACTGCCTTGGGCTACAATGCCAACTCGCCAGGCTTAAGTATGTGGCTTAAGTATGTGACGGCGCTACTCTCCAAACGCTCACGTAGTCAATTTAAAGCTGGAATATTGTCGTTCCACGGGCATAATTGTCTCTACTATAGCTCTAAACCTCATCCATCTCACTGATTCAAGCCCCACAAAAGACTTCCATAAGTCCCTTCTCCCGGCAAATAGTCCCTCCACCCGTCGCCAATGTCCACATCTACATGTGCCTCCTTATTCAGAGCAGCTTCTGCTGAAAGCGCCACAATCCAAGGCTCAGATCTATCATCAGTCGTATAATGCGCGAACCTAACCTTCAATCTCAGCTTCGTGTACTCCTCAGGACAACTCACTTCAAACCTCACAACTACCGCTCGCGCCACACCCTCGCACGCCGTCCTCAACCGTTCCTGGAAGGAGCTAAACTCCCTCCCCTCCGAGGTGCGCAGCTCTGCAAAACCTTCCGCCACATCTCGAACCTCGATATGAATTACGAGCGAATCAAGACGCTGCAACTTCCTCGCCAGCACCTCCATGACAGGGACATCCGCCATCACCCCCTCCTTCAGCAACCGCTCCGCCTCCTCAAGCGGGAAGTCCATCTCAAGATGCCGCAAGTTCGGCAACCTTGTCGCCACATCCGTGAGGCTCTGCACATTCCAGAAGGAACTTGAAATTTTGTCAGAGAACGGGTGCGGTGGTGTGTGGATGGCCAATCTCCGCAGGGAGTGTGCATGGTGGAAGACGACCGGCCAGAGAATCGACCCGTCCTGTTCGTAGTTTAAGACGGAGAGTGCTTCCAGAGCGGAAATGGAGGTGATGAAGTTTTGAGCGACGGTGAGATCCTTGCAAGAAATGGTGCAGAGCGATGAGATTTTATAGCGGCTGAAGGAGAGCTGGAGGGATTTGATGTTTGCGACGTCGGTTGGGTGAGAGTGTTGGAGGGAGTGCATGACTTTGCCAGGGCAGGCGCGGCCGAAGGTGACGATGCCGGAGGTGATGTCCATGACCGGGAGGATGGTGAGTGAGCTGAGCTAGAGGTTACGGTGACGGTGAGGCCTGTTGGATTGTGCGATGAGTACCTAACCCAAATCCGGGATGAGGGAGGAGGGGGAGGAATATTGATGAAGCTGTTATATCCGGCCGTTATTTGTAAAGAGGTGGAGTGGTCGAGGTAACGCTAGAATGCCTTCCGCAGAGCCTTGTCCTCGTTCTGGCATCAGCCACGCGTCGGGGGCTGAGATGCCAGCCAGGGGTCTGCACCGCCATCACCCAAATCCAGGTATGGAAAGGTCGAGTGAAACCAAAAGGCATCTCTGTCTGATAAGGTAAGTGGGAAGACGTTCTCAATCTGCCTGGTAACGTAGCTTGATCTTGGCGAGGTATCGTTCTCAGCATCCGTCCGATGCCGGTTGGCAAGTTATTGCTAACACCGTGCCATGCAAGAACATCCATCTTGGTCGCGTCCTTGCAATACCACCTCGCAGCGCTCGGTGGGTGGCCGTACCGGTTTCTGACAGCAAAACAGACTTGTCGGCGCACCGAAACTCCCATCGCGTCCCATTTAGGTGGCGGCGGCACTTGAGCAGGATTTGGGAAAGTGGCAATAGCATCAGTGAAGAGGGAGACGTCTGACGTCAAGGCATTTCGTGTTCGTATGGCCTCAAAAAGGCGAACACCTCCTTAGGGGAACATTCATCGACAAAAGATACACTCGACCATCAGGAGTTCCTTGCCAGAGTGCCTTCCAAGTTGCAAGAATAAAACAGATTTGCGTGGGGGAAAAAAGATATTAGTGCCTAGCCTACAATGGTGGAACGATCGAACCAATCCACTAGAGCCTGAGCCCGCTATTTACATACCTGTACCTAGTCGCTTCCTTGTCCACCCATGCGCAATCTACATGCTACCATCTGGCGTGGTAGATATGTAAAGTACCTGATAAATCCGCCACGCGTATGCAAAAGGCTGGAAAGCCTCTTTCGGTTCCTTAGGGGCGGGCTGCCCTGCAACCGCGACCGAGGCAGGGCTCTAAGGGATTGATCAGGAGCTGGAGCGAATTGACAGAAACTTGATAAACAGCAGTAAGGGCGTTCTTCCAAGTGATCTGCTGCAGGTTGTTCGGCTTGTTGGTCACACCCAGGCCCGCGTCTCGCTGCCGCGAGCGACGTCCGCCGGATGGGTTATTAGGGTTAGCAAACAGCCTTTGTATATTTTTTGCGAACAGCGACCGAGGTGTGTTTTAGCATCCTGAATACGAGTGACCCCACTGCAGCAAGGATGCCTAGCGCTATCGACCAGCAACGGAAGGCCCAAGCTTGAGAAAAAGCAATAATTCCTCGATGAGGTCGGTCAAAGCACCTTAGGTACTTGTGTCGTACAATATCCGAATGGTTCAGAAACTTTCATTTCATTTGCACAATTTCAAGTTGGCGTTCTGAGCTCGGAAAATCCAGGAACAAGCAATGCTGCCTGCGATTTTATCACCATCCCATCAGCCGTGCACCATTAACTAGTCCTCGAAGAAGACCAAGGAGGAACAGCATTGAGCTGCATTTTCTCAATGCTTCAAATCGATTTTTGGAGTCGTAGTTCAATGGGGAAGGTACAGCCTGGGCCCTGGAAACCCTGGGGAGACAGACACTCATTCAGGCACCTCAAAGCGGGCTCCGGAGCCTCCGTCATCCCCGCCCTTTGAATCTGTGTCTCGTCCAGAATACCGATGGCAGATTTTTTTTTGGCGCTGCTTTCCTGCCTTTCGCGCGGGCAGCACTTCGTTTAATCGTGCGAGCGCCTCAGAGGCATGCAGTGGTCCTCTTCATGCGCACAAAGACTGCACTTCGGCCGGCCTTGGCACAAGGGATTTAAGCTTCAGACGCTGGACCCAGCCCGGAGATGAGAGACACCCTCGGGAGCCATTGCTCATCAAATGAAATAAGACTGATTTTCACTTGCCCACTTACCTATACCAATGTGATCCAAGCTTCTCAATCACAACACCGACCTTTGTTCTCGAGCCACCTGGCCTTCGACGTTTCCGGCTTGCGGGCTCCCGAGGCCGCCAAGGCGTTTGTTAGTATATGTCTCTTTGTTCCAAATATACACTCCCACTCTTCTGCTCTGCATTACCAAAACTTTCGAACATTTTTTTCTGCACCTAACCAACGTCATCAGCGATACGAATCCGATAACAGCGACCATGTCTAAAGTCTTCATTCCTGGATATGGGTACGTTGGGAAGGAGGATAATCCGAGGGTGCCGAAAACCCCGTGGAGGGAAAGATACGGTGGCTTCAGCTGTCCCCAATTCGCAGACGCAGGTCAGTCTGGTCTTCGGCCCTTGTGTCCCGAAATCAGACAGCCATCTGGGACCGATGAAACCCTCGATGTACTGAGAAGACGAAGGCCAGAGCCCCTACCATCGGAGAGAGAGCTCGATGAGCTCTTCTTCAGTGAGCGTTTTCAAACCCAGACCTGCGCTGGTCTGAGAAGTTGGCAACTACAGGCTTTGAACCAGGGCATCCCGGAGTTGCCACTGCCTTTCGACATCAACGAGGCAGATTGGTATGATGTGTTTCAGAAACACCACTGGTATGACTATATCACGCCGGCGGACCTAAACACGCCAAGGCCGCATAAATGGGGTGTCGACAATCCCGAACTTTGGGATGAACTCAAAGTTCCAATAGACATGGCGGATCGCATCCTGGCTTTGGTAATAGTGGAGACTAACTGGTACGTATTGGCAATTATTACTCAGTCCAGAGCACACATTCCTAGCTGACGTATATGTTAGGATGTACAAGATGCTAAGGGGGGCCGATCACGGATGTAGATCAGGTTGAGAACTTGAAGAGTCAAGCATACGGAGACCAGCCGCCATGCAAAATCGAAATGCATGACGGGGACCACAGGCCAATTACTCAGCCGGACTATGATTTTGTGCGCAGTGAGGTGGAAAGACTGACGTCTCGCCGCGTTGTGTTTACTTTCTTTGATGCCAATGACGACGAATACTACGGCGCTGTGGACCACGACAGTCGGCAAGCTCTCGGATTCACGAATGCTCAGCACGATTTCCTCCGCGGGGACGAAATTTTCTCCGTGGTCCACTTGAATACCCTGCTGCTACAGTCTCTGATGACCCTAAAGAGAGACACGCCCGCGAATCGGGCTGAGCGGTATATCATACAACTCAGCGTGGCTAGTACCGTAAGTTGGTCGTCGAAATGTCTCTACTTTCCAGCTTGCTTTGCTGACAGTCAATCTATATTAGCTTGTGCACGAGTTGATGGTAGGCGCTTAACGACCCCCACTTGTAAGGACCACCGGGGTGTACTTCGCGGCTAACAACACGTAAGCACGCCCTTTACCAGGAAACCCAGTTCGAGAATATGTCCGAAAACAAGGCTGAGCCTATGCGGGGGAACAGGGTAGAGCCGGTAAGATATAGCATCTTTTTATCTACTCATGGATTCGTTCTTGCTAAGGTCAACAACAGATGATGGGGGACGAGCCGAGGGCCGAACTCGGCATGTCGATGGAGAAGCGCATATTCGGTGGTCCCTTTAAACTTCTGCCCTTGGATACGGCTCTCGAGTACACTCAATCATCCCACCCATTCAAGCGGCCGTTTGCAATCTCGCAGCTTGACTTTCCATATTCCCCCGAGTATGGGGAGGGCGGGTTCCACATCAATCAGGAACACAACTGGCCGGATCCGGCGACCTCTTTTCAATATCTAACCCCTACCGTGTACGCGCCGCACTTGCAGAGCGAAGCGTACTGGCGATCGATCGTGGCCCGCTTCGGGGGCCAAGCAATCAGAATGCCACGATTTTGGAGAACAGAGCGGTGTTGTATTGCCGGTATGAAGCGCTGCTACTCGACGAAGAAAACAAAACGTTTCGAACTTATTCACAACAACTTCCCGCAAAGTGAAAGCGCTGAAGAGATAGGAGAGACGGTTAAGAGCTTCTACAGCAAGGCACTCGACGACTTCGACGACCGCAAGAGAATCTATAAGGCCCTCCGGCCGTGGTACGACGCTGAATGTAACACGACGCCGAATATCCCCTCCCCCCTCCCGCTCGGTGACAAACTGACACATCGCAGATAAGATATGAACAGAACCGAATATGCACTATACCACCTCCGAGCGCCAGTCGAAATGTTCACAGAAGCAGCAAAATCCCTAGAGATAAAATGGGGTTATGCGGCGATGAGGCTTTTAAGCGAGCGACTTCAGGGTTATCAACGGCTCTTTGGGAGCCCGGGCAATCCTTTCTTCCAGACCTACTATCTTTTTCCGCGCTTTACTTACTCATGCAGGCCACTATACCCTACCAACCGGGTGTGAACAATAACCCCCCGGAGCAGGGCGAAGTCAGAAACCTGCCTAACCGCTAGCTTCCATCAAGCCATGTTAAACCGGGAGAGGAGTGGAATTTCCCAGCTCTGACACCATCAGGCCCCGGAGAATACACGTGGACTAGTGGCACCGGACCTTTTGGCAATCACACACAGCCCCAGGGTGCATTGGCTTGGCGATGGGATGTTTTACGGCGCGTACGATGGATGTTAGACCAGAACTATCGAGAGCAAGTTCTGACCACTCTTGCGCTGTACCGCGCCGTTGAGAATCTGTACGACGACCTCGTATCCCAGCTCAACTCGGGCCACCACATTCACTCCATGCACGGACACTATATTGCCTGGGACTTTAGCTGGCCGACATACCAGGCCACCCGAGTGAACCTGTTTCCTTCGCAAGGACAGGCGAGATTCGTTCCGAGACCTGCTCGGCTAAGGACGGAAAATTTCTACCAGACCTACCTCCCAAGTCGAGAACCGAGCCCCCAGCCTACCACGACATCCGGTTCTGGTTACATCCCCCCAGGTTCTGGGCCGGCCGTCGTCTCTTCGGGTGGAAGACGCCCCCCCAGGTTCTGGGCAAGGGGTTGTATCTTCAAGTGGACACCATATCCGGAAAGCCACGACCATGAGAATACGGCAGCCAGAGAAACGGCAAAGGGAGGCCATATCACCGCCTGTCAAATACTGGAGCATTGGGGAAGTGGCTGATCACAATTCTGACGAGGATCGCTGGGTGATAGTCCCGGATGACTAGGGCGGGTTCGATGCTTATGATGTTACGGGTAAGTCAGCCGTGGATGTTTTCGTTGACCTCTATGGCCCTGGCTGACTGAAATCACACAGGGGTCCCCCTTTTTTCCCAAGGCCACCAACTTGACAGGAATACCACCATGTCCGAGCACGGCCGCGTAATGACGCCAGAGCAAGCTACCCTCTGGACGGCGGGTGAGAACCAGGCCCGCTTTCGTGGAGCACTATTACTTCCAAAGATGTTTTTCGAAATTGCCGAGAACGACGGCCGGGGTGGTCGGCCGAGTTGGTTGTATTATGGTGACTTTGTCTACAACATCTCGGGTAACTGCCGCCCCTCTACATCCTGCTTGGAACTACAATAACTGATATTTTGCTAGACTTTGATTTCAAAGATGAGGAAGAGGAACAGCTGCTTTCATCCGCTGTTTCAAGCTATGGTGGAAACCTTGCCGCTGTCGCAAGAAAACGCGATATCTTCACAGGCGATCTCCTTCAACGGTTGGAACCCTACCGTTGCGCAATGGTCCTCTACGATCACCATCCCAGACTGCGGTACCACAGAGCTCTCGACAACTCAATCATCATGCAACACGTCTACCCAGAGATTGGAATGTACACCATAATCAACGGTGATGTGTACGAGATGGATGCTGGTAGGTTCACTAACTCCTTTCTTGTTCTCGACTGAAATTGCCAAGGTGACTAACATACGGGCTTTCTCTGCGCAGCGTTTGCCCACCTGCACCCGGGTGGACGCCAAGTTATCGAAAGACTGGCTGGCCGTGACGTAACACAGGATTTTGTCGAGAATCATGAAAACTGGGAGGAGCTCCTCAAAGGCATGACCAAGATAGGCCACCTTGTGCCTTACAGGAAACGAGGCAGGCTGGCCACAGATGAGCTCGAGTACCACGGCAAGATTTACAAGCTAAACCTTGAGTCATTTGTCTCTGGTATGGTCGAGCACACCATTGAGCACGAATTCAACGACCGCGATGAATTACTCTCCAACGAGGACGGACTCCGGCAAGCGCGCGAGCGCTTCCAACAGCAATATATGGAGCTCGAGCCTCACTTGGGCAAGGATGTGTCTTCACTTGGACAATCACCCGAGACCGCACGTATTGTCCAACCCCTGGGGTACTTAGAGCACTTGGTGATCGGCAACACCTACGATCCGAGCCCAGCAGGGAGATCACATCATCTGAGTTGGCGCAAAACAGGAGATTACTAGCTGTTGATGAGCCGGACCCCGATGCATACCTCAGAGCCAGTTTCAATCAAGCGACCTACGAGGAGTAGTGCACCATCCAAACTGCCGTTTCCGGTGAGGTGTGGGTTAGCATTAAGTGGTTGGTATACAATGTCACCAGTATGTATTGCAAGCCCCGAGATAAATCCTGGTCTGTCTTGCTGATACATAACAGATATGATGAAGTACCGTGACGACAGAACCAAGAAGCTTCTTTCTCGCTGCGGCGGTGCCGAATGCACGGATCCGGACTTGATCCACGAGCTCGTTGACTCTCACGTCGCCCCCGCAATTGGGAGGCTGGTTGCTGGACAAGGCGGGAATAAGAGACCTAGACCGCTGCCGGCCAAAGAAGAGTGGGAGAAAGAACAAGGTAAGTCAAACCCATGGCAAATGAACCGATTTGGTACTGCCACTCCTAGGCCCGCGTACTAACAACTTGGCGTTATAGAAACACTCAAACGTCGTCGCGAGGAACAGTCCAAGAGCTTTTGGCGGAGTGCCTCCGGAAACGAGTGCTGGCGACCTGGCCCCCAGCCGGCCACGAAGCTCACGCCGTACACTGCAGCCCAAATCGGAGAGTAGTTGAGGAAGTGAAGTGAAGGCATCCATTATGCGAAGTCATGAAGCGAAACCGGACTCTGGGATGGGTTGGCATTTTCTAATCTGACATAAATTTCATTACACAGGGGTATCTGGAGGAGTTCTCCTTTATCAAAGACCATTCCAGCACAACCTAAACAATCTTGCCGTCCATCAGAACATGTCTGTCCATGCCAACTCATACGGGAGACATCGGCACCTCCGCGGGATGAGCCGCATCTTGGCCCGGGTTCGCCTCCTCGTAGTGGAAATACTTGACCAGCGCATAAAACCCAGTAGCGACTAACGAGCCCATGACAGGACCAAGCCAGTAAATCCAGTGATATCCCGGGAACTGCCTCGCCGCAACCGCACACCCCAGACTCCGAGCTGGATTCAGGGAACCGCCCGTATATCCAATCCCTACAAGTAGTCATCAGCACCCAACCTCATTCTCACTCTCATCCCACACCAGCCATCAAAAGGTAACTCACCAGCAATCTCCGCCACAAACAACGCCAACCCAATCCCAATCGGCGCCAGGAACGTATCCTTGGACTTCTCAATCGCCAGCATCAGCACCACAAACACCAGCAGCGCCGTGAAAAACATCTCCATAAATAGCCCCTGGACAACCGACGCCCCGCCGCCCAGCACCGTGTTCGCCTCGGAGATGGGGACAGGAAACATGGCCGAGACGACGCCGCCGGCGCAGAGCGAGGCGAGCAGCTGAGCGGCGATGAAGAGAGCGCCGCGGATCCAAGGGAGTCGGTAGGAGATGCAGAGGCCTAGGGTTATCTGTTGCAGACTGTCAGCTGGTCTGTTGTGTGGGTTGAGATGTATGGAGACCAAAAAGACCAAAAAAGGAAAGCTGATATGCCTAATACTAAAATCGAACCAGTGATCTTTGCATGTCGTCAAAGAGAGTGGTGATACAAGTGCAACGCATTAGCCACTATGTTAATTAGGCTTCATCACCGCGATGTTGATGTCGTCGAGCCGAAAGTACCCTGATAGCTAACAAGAAAACTGACCGCAGGATTAAACAACCCCCCACTGATGCGATAAAACGCCCACACATTCACCAGCAGCGAGAAGCTGTACGCCAGCGCGATGAAGATGATGGTGTCGCTGCGCATGCCGTCTGTAGAACTCCCGGCGGTGGGCGCGCGGCTCGCGGCCATGAGGTTACCAGCGTAGGCGAAGAAGAGGAAGAGGAAGGTCCCGACGAATTCGCCAACCGTTGCGACCAGGTGAGTCTCCATGGGGGTGAGCGTGATACGTCGCCGCTGCCGTTCGACGTGGCGTGCGTCGCTGTCGATTTCGACCTTTGGGGCCATTTTGGCGGTCGAGTCGGGGTGGAAGAGATTGGCCGGGGTGGGATTTGGTGATTATGATTATCGGGAGGATTAAGAGGTTGAAGTAATGTCTTTTGATTTTGGCATGAAGTGAAGTGGGAGGCATACATGGTCATTTATTATTCACTGGTGTCGATGTCAGCGGCGGACAGCGGACGATTTCACCGGGCAGTCTCCGCTGGGCAAGGGATGCTGGGCATGCAGTGCGACAAGCGCCGATCAGCCTGTGGTGAGCTGTGGTGTTGACACTTGGGATGGATTGGGCATCCCGGCGCTGCCGACTGAGCCGACTGGTCGCGATCGGCGTATCAGATGGTGGTTGTCACCACCCGATGCGGAAGGGACAGCACAGTGATGTCACCACCAGCCATTTGGCGGTAGGTGCCACTGGGTGGTATGCCACCCAAATGCCGGACGTGCATTGCAGATCCACCATTTAAATCCCGTCACCACGGGCCGCACATTCTCTCCACATTCAATCCAACGCGGGATCTGCCACCAGCGATCCCGTTCATCAACACCAAGAAAGGCTGACCGCAGTTTCACAATGATGTTGCTGTCTCACAGGCCCTCCAACATGTTAGCTTTGCATCGTGGCTTCCACGGGGGATCGCAAGCCGGCACGACACGAAAACGCAGCAAGTGAGAATATCACCGCTGGATTTCCTCAACGGGGAGGGGATTGACTGAAGAGCAAATCCCCACATGCAGCTATCCCTGACTGTCTAAGCCTATCACAGGCCTGGCCTATCACAAAACAAGGGCCAAATACGCCGTTCGCCAGGTCGTCAAGTCGTCAACTTGAAGTCATCCAAAGCACACAACCCATCCCTCTTCAACTTGAACCCAACTACACCCGCAAGAGTCGTACCCTCGCCCTGCCAAACCCCAACCCAACCTTCTTCGCCGCGCTCAGCTGCCGACTATGCAGCCTCTCCAACCACCTCCCCTGCCCCTTTTCCATACCCTCCTCCCCCTTCTTCACCCTCTGAAACTCCTCCAAAGTCACTATCCCTCCCACCCTCCACCCCCCGTCCTGTTGCGCCAGCACCGCAAACTCCACCTCCCCAAGCCACTCCCCTATTCTCAACTCCCGCACCACCCGTTCCAGCACCTCCCTCCCCTCCTTCTCTTCCATCCCGAACACCCCCTTCGCAGTCTGATAAAACCTCTCAACCCACCCCCTGTCCACCCCCCGCCCGTAACCCGGGTATTCATGTTCATGTTCCCGCCCCGCCAGATCAGCAACAACCTCCCTCGCGAGCTCCATCAATCCAACCCTCAGCGCCTGGTAGAACGCAAAGCCCACCCCCCGCTCATAATCTGCGCGAATCTGGGACCTCGTTCGCTCGTTCAGCAGTCCCAGGAAGCCGTAGAGTTTATCCCTTGTGTCAGAGCACTCTAGGTGTCCGTATTTAGTCAAAACCTCGTGTAAGTCATCCGGGATTTGCGACTGGTACTCTTCGATTTGGAAGGGGGTGTATGACGTGTCTTTGAGGACTGAAAGCATTTGGTCGAGTGGAAGGACAGTCGTCCCCTCGTGGAGGGGGTCATGGGTGCTTGGCGCGGGGCGGAGGAGGGCTCGTAGCCTGTGGGTTGTTGCGCGCTCGGCGGGGGATTGGCGGTGCAGTGGGAGGAGATGTTGGTTTGTGCCAGGGGTTGCGAAGAGACGGAGTGGGAAGGCAGATGTCCCACAGCGGATTGTGACGCGCGAGGCGAGGAGGAGTTCCTGTAAGACCCAGACGCGGCTCCAGTAGGGATGGAAGCTGAGGTAGCGGTGGGCGGAGGCTTGGGAGGGTGTCCAGGAGGTACTGGCCGAGAGGGTGGGTGCGGCTGCGAGGGCGAAGATGTTTGAGCGCTGAGATGGCGGTGGGAGGCCTAGCCAGGCGATGACGGCGGACGCGCGGCGGTAGATGTGGGTCATGAGCTGGACTTGGGCTTGGCGTTCGGTGGTGTTGAATTGGTTGATGCAGAGGGCGTCGATGAAGAGGAGGGGTTTGTCGCCGTCATCGTCCAGAGAGATGAGCTCCTCACTATCATCAAAGGAGCCTGGGGGAGTGGTGAGGAAGTCGAAGAGGTTTGGGCGGATGAGAAAGGGTTGGTTGTTGATTTGGACTGTGTGGAGGTCTGCTGCGGTGGAGATGCGTCCCCAGGTGTAAGAGAGGGCTTTGTAGCGAGTATCTGAGAGCTTCTCTAGTGGGACTATCTCGAAATTGAATTGGAGATGTTCTGGTGTGCTGTTTGGCGATGGCCGGAGGAGCCGGATCTGTGTGCTCGGGTCAATAGAGGGGTATGTGAAGCCGCTTTCGCGGTTCAGCGACCTGTCGAGATCCATGTCCGTTGCTTGGTTTCTTTGTTGGTGCTGTGAAGTCATCTTGAAAACATAAAAATTGGTGGATGTCCAAAAAAGGGGTCTCGTCAAGAGATGGGGCGGATGACACTGAGGAAGTATTTTATTGAGGGTTCTCATCTGGAGCGCGTGATGCATCGTGGCTGAGTAAGGCGTCGCGTTGCTCCCAAGGGCCAGTTCTTCTGCCTGCACTGCCACCGAAACGCCGTTCAACCGCCGCGGAGAAGGGGGTCGGCTTCAGCCGTGATTGGCACCGAAATTCGGCGCCAAGACGAATGCCTGGGCCGTAATGGTCGTCAATCAGCGTGGGGCATTTTCTCTTGGCTTGAGCACTGCAAAGCCACCTTTTGCTGCCACCTGCTGGATTGAGTGTTGTACGAAGGTTTGTTCGAGGTGGGCTGCTATGGAATATTTCTATACATCTTTGTGTTACATCAGGACTGCACGCTTGGCTTTGCTGACGCCCTGTTGCCGAGATCCCGTGGAATCGGACTGTTAACGTCATCTTATCCGCAAGTCCCGCAGATCCGCATCAGCGCGGTAATGTGTCCTGGGACACAAAACAGAGCCACTCTGCTCACGATCAGACTGGACCCTTAGCCGCGCAATATTGCGCGTTGTAAGCCCCGCTAAGGGTCCTGATAGTCGACTGGTTACCTTGCATCTCGAGTCAGCATAACACAGCAGAAAGACAGAGTAAGCAACCACTGTACGTACAAGCATTCCAGATTGCCAACTTGACGGGAAGCAAATATTAGCGACCTCTTGGTGGCCGCTACCTATCCCGTCATGTTGTACATCTCGATCTCGTCATCATGGTAACTGGCGCTACGGGCCATGGGAGCTGCGCTTTCAAGTAAAATCTCCTCGTCGCCCTCGCGCCTCTGAACAGCTGAACCTCGAATTCTCCTGAGAAAGCTGAGAGCATTGAGCCACCATATCCGATTGAGGAATGGTAATGATATGGCCAGCGCGATGGTTGCGAGACAGAGTGTTAGGAGAAGATAATTACGGACACTTTTGTCAAATGGTAGCATGTCGCCGTCGATGCTGAACAGGCCTGAGCTGATCGAGATTGGGAGGAATATCTGGTTTCGGGTATTAGCTTCTGTGCACGATTTGGAAAGCCTTTCCGTATAACTTACTAATGTAATAACCAGAGTGATGACGGTCAATAACTTCGTTCGCTCGCTGTTTTGCTGTTGAAGAATGGCAATTTTGTTCCCGTCGTGTTGCAAAAGTCGAGTGACCTATGTATGGGAGATGATTAGATCAAGTCAAAGATGAAGGGCAGCCGACTATGAACCTCTTGCTCAACGCTCTCAAGGAGTTGCTTCTGCGTTTCAACTTCCTGTCGGAGGTCACGAAGTGCCAAAATGTGACCGTCAATAGTGCGTAGGAGGCGAAAGGATGATCCCGAGCGACCAGGTAGTTGTTGGAGACCGTAAAAATAATTCCTGTCTCCATCTCCAAATCTATCCCAGGCCTCGATTGTCCTAGAGAGGAGTGTGGTAACTTGCTGCAAAAATCGGATTGTTTTGTTGGAAAACCGCTTGACCCTTTGGTTGTGTATCTCCGTGTGATCGGGGGCTAAATCGCCGGAGAGATGAAGATAATCATGCGTCTAGTTCAAACCTTAGCTTGCTATCGGGTAAAACGTCAAGCATGAAGCGGGAGTAACTTACATAGGGCTCTGTGATTTGTAACAGACGATCGACAACATTGTGCCATTCAAATCGAACTTGCTTCACTCGGCATTCAAAGATCTTTAGAAAATACTCCCTAGGCCTCCAGATCGGACTATTGGCGTCGATTTCGCCTCCACTTAGGGGGTCCATGAGAAACGGATTTTCGATACTCTCAGGCTCGGCATCCGCATTCTGCTCAGCGTAGTATTCAACGCTGTCTCTATCATCATCGCCCCGATAGTACGTGTCGACAAACGCAAGTCCAATCCAAGATTGTTCATCGAACCCGGTCACAATGCAGGAGATTTGGGCCTCGTAGATACAGTCCTCAACCGGTGTTGCTGGGTCGTGTTGAGGATCGAGGACAAGAAACTCCAAGCCTCTACACCGCCTCAACGGTCTCTTGTTTGCTCTACGGCGTTGGTCTTCTATGGGGGAGGAACATCTTCTCCACGCGTAGAATGGTAGATGAAACTCAAGGGCAAATGTTGGAAATCCACCGTGCTATATTGCAATCAGTGTTGTTAGCCTACCAAGAATACGAAGTGGAGTTTGGTATGCACTCACAGGCATGTGGACTTTCAGGAATGTCTTGAGAGCTAGATGCCGGTATATGAAGTCCCGGTAATAGCTGGCTTGGCGCTGTGATGCAGTGGCAATAAGCGCCAAGATGGACCAACAATCGACGTCTGTTACGTAACTGCGGGAGAGTCATGGAAAGTTAGTCCTTGGTCTCATCCCAACTGGTGAGACTAGGTAACAAGCCCCTACATCAGCCGCCTGTCTGCGTCGGTTTCATTTGTTTCTGTGGGTACGTATCCATGGTGGACGAGGCCCGTAGTCCTCGGGCGACTACTGTAGCGCTTTGAATGTTAGTCTTCGCCCGTACATTACAACGACTCAGAATGGTTCGGAGTCTCACCATCTTACATAACTCAGTGTAAAGCTGATGAGCTGTCAGTGCGCCCTTATTTGGTCGAACTGTGCCGCGTGGATTGTCCCGAGCACCACCCTCGTTGCGGTCGTCAAGCATAGCAACCGGCCTCATCACTCGTGGATCCCTCCCCGTTTTGAGAACGTCGAGGTCGGCTGGGGAGCAGAAGCCCTCGACCTCGACGACTTGATATAAATGTGCATTGGAGTCCTCGCATAAGTCTGTCATAAAAGCTGTGACAACTTCCGTAGCAGTCGTTGGTAGTGGAATATCTCCAGCAGTAGCTGGCAGTGGACCAGGTTTGGCCCAGAATGGTACGTTCTCTCGGCCACAGGTTTCGACATGGACCGTCGAGAACGCCGATGTCCATTCTTCAGCGAAGTGCATTTGCCCCCTGCCAACAGGGCCGGAAGACATGTCGAACCTGCGTGCCGCGTCATGTACGCGGAATCTTGCGTTTTTCAACAGAACAACCCCCACACCTATAGTGGCATGGACAACTTGGGTTGACACAAGCCGGCGTGGAATCGACGTGGTATGGGCCGTCGCCGCAATAACACTGTGAATGTCTGGTTAATTCTTTTTCTGGCGCGGTATTCGTCTGGACGATCGAGAATGAGCGAATAGCGTACACAATACCACAGATAACCCCTAGTTTTTGACCTTGGGTCTTTAGGCTAGGAAGGGTTAGCACTGTGGATAAGTGTTGGAGTTGAAACTCACCATAGTCCCTGAAATCCTGGCTCAAAAGAGCCGAATGGGTTGAGGGGACTTCGTAGGTATCTTAAGGTAAACTAAGAGAAAGTGCTCCGGGAGTCGTGGCAGGGCTTTGAAGACTGCAGCGCGGGACGATAGCGTAGTCGGGCGGACAGGGTGGCCCCTATCTGCATCAATCATGCACTCTGCAGGTCAGAATATGCGCAGCAAGCGGATATGGTGGGGGCGCAGGATGGTCAGCGAGAATCAGGGCGGTGCAAGGTAGATGAAGCATTGGCCAAAATTACCTCGTAAGCACACCGCTTCGACGCGGGACCGTCAGGTATCCATCTCGACCCAGCCAATCGCTGCAGGATTTACAATTCACCGCACACACGTGATTCTCGTCACACCAGTTCCTTCTGTGCGAGGCAGAATCCATCATCCCCTCGCGGCCAAGCAGTGCCTTCCCCATCACAACTGGATGTGCGACTTTCCCCGCACATGGGTCCAACGCTACACATGTCCATTCCTCACCCAACCGTGTTACAGATTTACCTAAGGTACCGTGTCGCATCTCTGTTCGCAATAGTTTTGTTACATTCCAGTTCCCCACAGTCAATAGTTCGGGGACACCACTGGTGCCTGAGATGATAAATGCGGTAGCAACTTCTTTGAGAAACACTCTTTTTGAACGAGCCTCTCGTGCTTGGATTCGACAGCTCCGACAGCGCGGCGTACTACCTAGGCGCGCTGCCTGCGCGCTGCCTCCACCTAGCAGCGAACCGCTTGTGCCTGGCTTGCTCGTTCCATGATTTGATCCAGCCCGTTTCGCTAAAATGTCCGTTTTTATTCAGCAGCTCCAGGGCCGGGCTGACGGCCGGGGTAACGACCAACACAATCTACAACGTTCAGGCAGCGATTTTCAATCATGACGTTACCTACGCTTCAAGAGAGAATGTGAAAACACCTCTTGACCTGGAGCGGAGATAGCGGGCATATGCGACGGACCTAGGTAGCCAATAGATCGACACTAAAACCGAGCGCACCAATAGAAGCTGGCCTCACAGGCAATCCCCCAGCACTGTGGAGCGGCCAATGAAACTCGGTGATTACAAATATCAGTCCGCCTCCATTTGACTCAGCTGGCCCCGGATATAAAACCTCCCCCCAGCGAGGTTCTGGTCGATCCCGAAAGCCAAACACTCTGTTTCGGGTATCCAATTGAAGTTCCCAGCACAATGTCAACCATCGCCAAAACAATCGTGGCCACCGGGGCGTCATCTGGTCTGGTAAACCTACCCAATTCCATACTACAGAGCCAAGCCCTGAACCGACGGAAATGCTAAACGTATCCAGGGTTTTGAAGCAATCAAACAACTCCTCTTCCAGTCCCAACCCTACAACTTCATCCTCGGCGTCCGCGATGTGCCCCGCACCCAAAAGGCCTACGACTCACTCAAGTTCGACACCGCCAAACACAATCTCACACTTCTCCCCCTCGATCTCTCCGATCTCAAAGGCACCAGGTCCTTCGCGCGGCTTGCGCTTGAGAAGGTGAAGCAAGACAAAATTGACTATCTGCTTTTGAACGCGGCTATCTCCGACGGATCCGAGGGGCCGGGGCCGAATGGGTCCAAGTGGTCTGAGCCGTATATTGTGAACCATTTGGCTCAGCATTATCTCGTGCATCTGTTGAGGGATAAACTGGTTGAATCTAAGTCGAGGGTTGTGGTTGTTTCCTCGGGGGCAGTCAAGCAGGTTGAGGATCCCGGTATGATATCTCCCACGCTTGCCAGTGCGTTGAACCGGAAACCGTATTAATGATTGGCAATAGCACTGCTCGACAACAACATGAAGGCAGGTTCAGGGATCACTGGATTCAATCTCTACGGGCAGACCAAGTTCATCCAGCTCCTCGGTGCTCACTGGTGGCGTCGCCAGCTCGCCGGGCAATGTGTCGTCGTGGCCGTCTCCCCGGGTCTCATTCCCGGCACGGGTCTTAGCAGGGGCATGAACATCAACTTCCCTGCGAATATGCCCGATGCCAAGCCGATCCCCGAGGGAGCGGCCAGTATTCTCCGCGCTTTCACGAGGGACGACTTCCCTGAGGATCCGGAGCAGATCTTCCTAACTAGTTGGGGCGAGTGGTGGTCTAAGGGTGTGTATGCGAAGACGCTGGATAAGGCCCTGCAGGATAAGTGGTGTCCTAGCAAGGAGGAGATTGAGAGGGAGGAGGGTCTTGACTCTGACGCGTAGGTGCTCGGGAAAGGGATATATTGCTCGACGACACGTGGCTTGTATAGGTAGCTTCCTCGGTCTGTTAGGCCCGGCCCCAGGCACTGGAGCTAGCACTGTCAGAAAGGAGTGAATTAAAAGGCTGAATATTATTACTTTTCTATGAAGCTGAGAATGATCCACAGCATGCTTTCTCTACTTCCTAAACCCAACCCCCTGAAAATGCCCGAGCAAATGCCCACATCCCCAGCACGCATTGCACCAAGTTTCCCCATCGCTCCTGAAAATGCAATCCGAATTCAGACTCCGACTTCACTCCCAACAAACAAACCTCTACTCCCCAACCCCCCCCTCAACTGACAACACCCCCACACCCCCCAAATGCCACTCACTCCCCCGGCACCCTTGCCCCTCATACGCAACCAATTCACACCGACCGTCCTCCCACTGCTCAACCTTGATAGCAACCGGCCTGTCAGCGAAGGCATTGCACTGGCCGTTGCGTGCCCATATGTCCGAGTTCGTGTAGCTGGCGGTGTTGCAGTATTTACGCTCTGAGGGGACGATGAGGGGAGGCAGTTGGTTGCGTCCCGGGAGGGGGAGGTGGAGATTGTGACGAGGGGGGCGTTGGCTGTTGGAG
>Ga0247760_1001330_pt1 | contig 23218 bp, 19 predicted proteins | sample UWRJL171409R4_FD_179936 | JGI IMG/M metagenome (GOLD analysis project Ga0247760, IMG submission 179936) | Plant litter microbial communities from Arlington Agricultural Research Station in Wisconsin, United States - UWRJ-L171-409R-4 | ecosystem: Environmental > Terrestrial > Plant litter >... | reverse complement strand
GCAGACAAGCAGGCACACAGGCAGACAGACTGGACATGCCATTTCGATTTTGGGACAATTCTCCGTCAAAACTAGACTGGACCGCTATTCAAGATAACAAGACAGTCAGTCAGTCCGGTCGTCTTTGATATCTATCGTCGACTCCATCGGATTCGGAAGACTTTATATCTTCTCGCTATCTATCCTGGTTCAAAGATATGTGGAGCCTGAGCCCGAGCTTGCTATGGAAATCGCTCTCAAGTTCTCCGTCCTGGGGCCCTGAGGTCCTGAGGTCCGGCCAGAGCACATGAGGTATATCAGCTTCTACATATCAAGGGCGGGCGATGTTCATAAACCCAGATGAAATACATACTCCATAGAACTCAGCAGCCAATTTCTCACTGGGTACCCCAGGCCTACAGCAAAGCACGCCCGGTTCTGTACAGTAACAACACCTCCGCGATTGAGCTCAACAACCAGCATCACAAGTCTAATGCCAGTGTTTGGGCGCGCCGACAGAGGCTGCAACGGCGGCGGGGGGTCAACGACAAGGGTGGTGGCAGGGTCGAGGGCCTGGTTTTGCCTGACGGCCGGGCGCGTGGTCATCACCAGAACAAAAGACAAAACAGGCTAAGTCGAAAGTAGTGACTTGGCAAAACAACTGCTATCATTGACGACAGAAAAGCCAAGCTGTCCGATACTAAATCTTTTTTTTTGTCATATCACAGACTAGATACACGCTGTCTGAAATCTCCCACCTTCCATTCTTGCCTCGTCATGGTCCTCGTTTCCATCCTTCTTCTCGGGTGCTATCCCCCTATTCCAACCCCCCGTAGCGGGACACGAAGCTGTCCCTGCCATGGTGGTCAGCAGCACCGACGTTGGCGTGTTGATGTGGAATTGACTCCAGTTAGTTCTCTCTCGGCCCCTTCCAAGACTCAGTATAAGTTGAGTGCTTGGAGGTCGTCCATTTCCTTCCATAATGCCACTTATGAGCATTTACTACATCGGTAGGTAGTAAAGAGGGATCGCCTAGCATATTTCGGTGGATAAGATGGGTACGCATTGATCAGGGAGGCCTGGTTGGGTCCAGTCAGAAACAACGAGGTTGGTCGGCGTCGGGCCGGAAACTGGTAGTGTCGGTTGGGACGACGGTGACTAAAGTCGATAATGTTGCTTGAATATTCTGAATATCGCGCCAGCGGATCTAGCTAGCATGGCCGAAATCGGGGATGGAACCGGGGCCGAAGCCGATGGGAGAGCCGGGTCGGGTCGGGCAGGGTCTCAACTGCGTGGCGGCATGGCCACCGAGATTTCGGCCAAGGCAGCCTACAGGAAATGACCCTAGGTCAGCAATGAAAAGTCTCGGTGCTCACTAGAGAGGCACTTCAAAAAATACCTTGCTGTCGCACGGCGAAAACGGCAAAGCTTGCCACAAGGCATAGTGCGAGGACGAGAAGCGTAGCAATGCAACGTATGGTGGCAGTAGTAGTTATGGAGGCGGTGCGGGGAGGAAGAGAAAAGCGCCGGGCTAAATGAGAGGTGCCAAGCCTGTTTGGTTTGGAGAAGAAGGGAAAAAAGAAAAAACAGGAGACAGGAAGTATTTATACATGTGAGCGAGACACTAGCCGAGTGGAATCTGAGGCAGCGGAGACTGTGGAAATCGCTGCCCGTCGGGGGAACCTTCGTACTGTCGACGTTCCCGTTTCTTGACTGGATCTGGCTGGAAAGAACACAGCGGTAAATGACGGCCTGGAATGAACCTGAAGTCGAGAAGTGTTGGGTCCTGCCCGGTTCACCCTGGATCGGTCTGGAAGTAACCCGAAGTCCAAGGGTAAGGTCTTGCCGGGGCAGTACTCATTCCGGCAACTGCGTTATTCTGATCTTGCTCCTACTGACAAACAGATCTCCCTTCCGAATATGGTTTGAGTATGGGCCGGTGCTGTGACGGGCGTTCTCTGGAAGGTGCCATGGCCCTTTGGGGGCGGCCTCGACGCATTAGAGAGCTGCCCCATGAAACGCAGACAACGGTGCCCTGCCGTCCAAAACGAGTATCACGGAAGTGTTGATGACCTGTTGGCCTCGGAAGTCTTGGTGGTTCGGACTCTGCGAAATGTCTTGAGGCCGAGAATTTAATTCGAAACTGGGATCTGCGGCGGGGATCGGATCGGACAGTTAGCGAACTGGAATGTGTGCCTCTCTACATGAACACCAGACATTACTTGCCTTGCGGTCGTTTTCCCTTTTGTACAACGCACCGACAGACGATGAGGATGGCGGGTGGTAAAGCAACCACCATGGCAAGAATAGCAATTAGTGACTCGGTAGAAAGAGTCATGGGTGAAGGAAACGGATAGATAGGGACGACAACCATGCCCAACTCTGGCGTTTGCAGTTCAAGAATTCTACCTGCCTGCCCGAGCAAAACAAAGCACAATCTAGATTACCAACAGGCGAGAAGCAGCAAGAAATTACTCCCCAACGTCTCTCATTGGCTAACAGGCTCTCGGAGACATCACCGAAATCGAGCGTACCGATTGGCTGAACCGACGTTTGAGAATATTTTGTTTCCTTTTGCTGCATCCTTCGCCTCACATCGATTTACATCCTCACCGATTGGCTCAGAGGCATCCAATTTTGTGCACAAGTCCAAGGCAAACATGAATCAATCCATGTCGGCAAGGGTCTATGTCGTGGCCCAGTCCACCCTGTTAGGGCCTGGTCAAGGGGTGCGCTGCCCCATTGGCTGCCCGCTGACCATGTGGCTCCCGAATGGAAGGCGTCACCATTGATTGCCGCCATTGCCACCTAGCCTGCTGCAAGCATTAAATTATTTGAGCTATGTGGTAGGGTGGGTAGGTATTTTTGCGACTCCTCAATTGGATCCGGAGCTCCGAGAGGCGCACAAGATTTGATCAACTGCGTTTATGTCAACGGCCTCGAATCCAGAAGATCGCGTCTACAGGAGACTGGAGCGTTGCCAATGAAGCAACAGACTACACGACGGGTCACATGCGAAGACTCTAATTCGTCTCAACCATTGGTGTGGTAGAGCAGGCCCTAGTCGTACACAACGAGACATAATACGATGCATGAGAATGATGTAATTTGTATTGAGGAACAGCTACAAAGTTCCATTGCGGAGGTGGACCGGAGCTCCCTGCGTCAAAAACCTTCCTCTGTGCGAACGCCGTCGATGTTGATGCCGAATACCCAGGTAACCATTAAGATCGACAAGGTACTAGAGCCTCTTCCTATGAAATCTTGATAATGGGGTTCTGCCGGCCACGACTACTATAACAGAAGTGTTCACAGCGCGCTGGTTTCCCGCCTCTCCCAACTTAGAGCCTTGTTGAGTGTTCATGTTTGGCGGTTGACGGCCCATTTCGGAGCCCGGGTCTAGGGATGCGAGTCGGCAATTAGCAGGGGTACCGGATAGGTAGGTAGAATAGGTACTTTGAGGTACATCTCCGGCTATCGCCGAGATGTACCACCAGCTTGTACCTACCTTGTAGCCTTCCTCTGCACTTGATGCATCTCCATATAATCAAGACTGCTGGGGGCAGAGCGACGATCAAGGCAAGGATGGCAATAAGTGATTCGGTCGAGAGAGCCATTATGAAGGACAGAATGGGTGAAAAGAGAAGAAAATATGGGGGGAAACATTTGTTGCTCAAGCCTTTTTGACCCCGGGGGATCGATCGCCGGTCCTCTCAGGACCCACCCGTGCCTGTTGCCGTTGTCTGTTGATGGCCTATTGTGCGTGAACGCAAATGCGATTAGTTCTTTTCATTGGTCAGAGGCTCCAGGATGTACTCCTGCTGATTGGCTGCAAGGCCATTCGAGGCGTGGTTTTCCCCCTCCTCCCTACCTCATCAAGCTCAGCCTTCCTAGTGGTGCCCAGCATAGTAATGCAAACTGTCGTACTAGAAAGAATCTGCGTGCACATTCCGCTCTCTGGCCATCATATTTTACTGGCCCAAGGTAGGTTGACTGGATCTAGGCAATGTTTCCAAGTCTTGGGTCAATGTTGTTCCCGAAGTCACACCTTTTTCATTTCGCTGCCAGTATTGACTTGATCCAATACTGCGACTTCGCACTGTTCACAACCGCTGTACGAAGTACCACAACAACGCTGGATTGACTAAAGTCGACTGATAAAAGTAATGCGGGGAAAGGTCATTTGTCGTGACAAGGAGCTAGTCAAGCCACCTGAGCCACATAGAACCACGAGCTTGCTCCAGCCGTGGCTGAGCTCATTTCTTTTTGTATATAAAAACCACAACTCGCCCTTCCGCTGGGGCAACACACACAACACAATATGCTTTCTACGATCTTGCTCTTGCTCTATACCCTGGTGACGGCACCATATCATTTATGTATAATGAATACGGAGATTGTTCTTTCTGATACGGGCGACGTTGCCGTGTTATTGTGTGGGAGGTTTAGAATTGTGGAGTTGAAGTGTTGTACAGTTGCGTTAATACTGTCCAAATGTTCATAGCTGCGAGTTCTCTTTCAAGACATGGCCGTGCCCAGGGGCTTTTCGTGTGGTTCCTTCTTGGCCCCACGTGGAAAACTGGATTCAATGAGACCATCCCGTGTCGTCTAATATTACACTAGTGTCGACAAGGTCACTTCATGTTCGAGAACATTTCGATCGTTTACTTTGATCAAACCCAACATTTCTGAGACAGTGTGTTGGCGGCCTCAGCTGCGCTATGCTGCATGTGGCTTGTAATTCGAGTGGCCTAGACTTTGCATCGCGCCGTCGCGGGTCGGAAAGCTCAGCCGCAGCACTAACGATTGGCCAGTGCAACGTTTTTTCCGGAACGCTATCTCCAGCCCTATGGGCACATCGGTTGAAGCACAGAAAGAATTGGTCGAGCCGTCTTTTTGGACGCATGCCAAGAGGTCAACGCCGCAGCACAGCCCGCCAGCTGTTGGTCGAAACATGGCCACCAATGACGATCGATCAGGATCGCACTTACTTTCTACCCGACGTCACACGGCGATAAATCGCACCGACCCCGCACCAATTTTCGCTTTTCGTCCTGCACTCGTCCAGCTTCAAACACCACTTGACTCTCCTCTCCCCAAGCGCAGACACTGACATCATCATGGCTTTCCAACTCGCGCCCGCACCACAGCCAATCGGCGTTTGGAACCAGTTCATCGCCCGCCAGAGCGAGACGCTGATTCTGCGCGAAAAGGTCCTCTCGCTTTCTGGTGATAGCTTCGACATCACGCTCCAAAATGGCCAGCCCATTCTTAAAGTGCAGGGCAAGGTCATGTCGATCTCGGGCCGCAAATCTGTCTACGACATGGCAGGCAACCACCTCTTCGACATTGTCAAGGAGCTTTTGCACATCCACGCCACGTACGCTGCCATTGACCCCAGCGGGAGGAAATTGCTCGAGGTCAAGAGCAGCTTTGCGCGTAAGTCGTCTTTGCCGCCTAACCGCGCCGAATGCTCACGTTTGCTTTCACAGTTCTCGGGTCAAAGGCGACTGGCACCTTCACGAACGCCTCGACGGGCCAACCCGAGTCGCTCAAGATGAAGGGCAACTGGTTCGACTCGGCGGCCGATATTGTCAACGAGAAGACAGGCACCGTTGTCGGGCGCATTGATCGCAAACTGCTCAGCGGACGCGACCTGCTCTTTGGCCAACAAACCTATGCTCTGACGGTAGCACCAAACGTCGACTTGGCGCTCATGGTTGCCATGTGCATTTGCATGGACGAGAAGAACAACGAGGGCAAGGGCGGACTGCTTCCCTTTTAAGGGGTGTCAACCTCTCACGACTGCATGACTTATGCGCGGGATACCCGGGAATATGTACTATTGTTGCGGTTCTCTCGAGTTTATACATTTTGGACATTGTTTCTGATGGATGCATGGACTTGGGCTACAGGTGTGGAGGGATTGAATGTGGGTCCGGCACAATAATGCCGGTTGCCTTGGAGAGATCACAAATATGTCTTAGCGCCGTGATGCCCGACGGAGATTCCAAAGACCTCACACATGTCGGAGTTTTCTTGACCACAAAAAAACACAGGTCTGACAAAGATGAGCCCGCCCCCGCTTCCGCCCCGACCAGGGGTTCCGTCCTTCCACCCCGCATACCGGCCCTTTTCCGGGGCTCAAGGTGAAATCCGGCTCCTTGTTCTCGAGCCTGCCGCCGATTTTGACGCGCCCCTCATTTGCGCCCTGCAACACGCGCAGCTCGACTCTAACCCACACTATGAGGCTGTGTCGTATACATGGGGTCTCAAGAGCCATGGCTTCACTATTAGACTTGACGGTCACATCTTCAGCGTTTTTGAGAGCGTTGATGCCGCTCTCCGGAGGCTCCGACTCAAATCAGAACCCCGCACGCTCTGGATGGACGCCATTTGCATCAATCAGGACGACAACAGCGAGAAAAATATCCAGGTCCCGTTGATGCGGCAGATTTACGAGCAAGCTCACCAAGTATGCGCCTATGTTGGCGAGACCAAGGACGAAATGTTCCACATGGTAATCTCGAGTTTCAAGCCCGGCTCTACCAAAGACGACATCATCACCTTTGGCGTTATCAACTACTGGGCGCGCTTGACTGTCAACAACATGTTCAAGAAGAACCCGCTGGTTAACCGGTTCAACATTTTCAACGTCCACGACAGCTACCTCGCGGCTGAGGCACGTCTGGGTGAGGTTAGGGAGTTATTGAGCCGTCCATGGTGGACCCGCGCGTGGATCATACAGGAGGTGGTTCTGGCGAAGCGTCTTACCCTCATCTGTGGCGACGAAGCCTTTGGCTGGGACTTGGCGCGCTCCATGGTAGCTGGCGGACGGGCCGACCAATGCCTCGGCGACGATTACAACATTCTCAGCTGCCCGGAACAGTCGGCCTTGTTCGCGAGATTCGAGGCTATGGACGATCTGCGCCAGACATGGATCGACCACTCGCAGAAAATCATCCTCCTTGAGATTCTGTACAACTTTCGCGCCCAGAGCTGCACCGATCCTCGCGATAGAATCTATTCGTTTCTTGGTCTTGCTCGGATGTCAGGTATCACTGTTGATCCCGACTACGACCTGCCGGCTGTCGATGTGTATTTGAGCTTTGCGCGTGCCGTTGTCGAGAAAACTAAATCACTCGACATTCTTAACTGTAAGCGGGAGTGGCGCGGTGTCAAATCCCCTTCCCAGCAGACCTACGCTTACAACATTTGGGACCAGGTCAAGTACCACGATACCCAAGCCATGGTCAAGCGGGATGGGTACAAGAAGCCCACACGCGGCTGGGCGCAGTTGCCTCCAGGTTGGGAATGCATCGTCAAAGAGGATGAGTCGCTTGAGTACCGCGACCACAACACCGGCGTGACTCAGAATGTGAGCCCTCTGAAAGGACTGCCACCTCCACCAGCCAAGCATGCGAGCGAGTACCGCATTTGTCCGGAAGGGTGGGTGAAAGAGTGGGACAACGTTGGCCGCTGCAAGATCTCGTATCGGCCCGATCAATCTTCCATGCCCGGTGAACTTTCTTCCCAGGACACTGCGCTGATCAAAGACCTGGAGTTATCTCGCCTTTCATCATGGGCGCCCAACTGGGCCGGAGCAAATCACTACGACCCCAAGCCCCTTCTGTACCAACCCACCGCAACGGGCGAGGATCTGCTATACTACGCATCCGGCGACATACCCGCCATCCTCCACCCAACCGACGACCCCAACGCTCTCTGCCTCGGCGGAATCTTCTTCGACACCATCACCTCACTGTCAGAGCGCTACCACCCCATCGGCGACACGCCCCCCATGTGGCTGAAACCCCACGACCCCCGCACTACATGGGAAACCCTCGCCCTTTCCCCCGATCATCCTAACCCTTATCCCTCTCTGGCCGCCCGCGAGGAAGCCTTCCACCGCCTCCACCTTGCCGACTTTCTCCCCTCACACCCCTTTCCCATCCCCACTCCCGCCCTCTTAGGAGCCGTTCCCCCCTGGCGCACCGCCTCCTCCGAAGGCCGCTTCGACGATGGTCTCACTCTCTCCGGCCTCGCCAATATGAGCTTTGGCGACTTTTGCAAGGAAGTCGTCACCTCTGAATATGGCGAGACGATACGCCAACAGGGCTGGGAGGTTGCGGCGGAGAGGATTCACAGGGTCACGGCGCATCGGGCGCTGTGTGTCACAAAAGAGGGGTGGCTGGGGCTGGTGCCGTGGAATGCGAGGGTGGGGGATACGGTTTGGGTATTGCGGGGAGGGCGGACACCATTTTTGTTGCGGGCTAGGACTAGAGAGGGTGGCGAGGAAGCAGGGGAGGATGGAGGAGAAGAGGAGTTTGAGTTGGTCGGGGAATGTTATGTACAGGGGATTATGGCTGGGGAGGCGATGGTTATGGGTCGGGAGGATAGGGTGTTGACGTTGGTGTAGGATGGGCTATCAAGATACACACTGCATGCAGCTACCTGCCTTTTGAGAAAATGGCAAGGGAAATTGCAGATAGTGCTGTTTGGAATGATGCGGGGTCATTGCTGATCTCTACGATGCAGTGAAAATGGAGATGGGTGTTGTGTTATGCTGTCTTGCGAGAAGAGCCTGCTCCAGTCCCCAGTGAAATCCAGACTTGATAATGTATCGACACATGAAGTGGCAAGACCTTTTACCCTGCAAGGCCTCCAAACCGATATGGTTGATATGACCGGTATGTAGGTAGGTTTTCATCGCACAAGCAAGTGAACACAGGCCGCATCAATCTCCACTTGCTGAGCGGAGTTGACAGATAACCGTTGGTGTTCCGCATGACTCAGCTAACTGAGCTACCTGCTATGATAAGCACATTTTTTGAGTCGGTCTCATATACAAAAGGCACCAATCGCAAAGCGCCAATGGTCTAGTGGTTAGGATTCAACCCTTCCAAGATTTAAAAGGTTGAGGGGGGGGTTCGATTCCCTCTTGGCGCATATTTTTTTTCTTTCTCTCATCTTATCCTCACTGCGGATATTATCCTCTGGTCATATTTCTTTTTCTTTTTCTTCTTTTTCTTCTTTTTCTTCTCTCCCTTCTACGTGGAAGGCAATGCTATTTCTGGCGCGCGAGCTATGCATTGCGTTGTTTTATGCGACGAATCTGGGCACACGAAATTTCCATTTTCGTACCTCACCCACGTGACGTTGCTCACCCCGGCTCAGGGCCGGCTTAGGATTGGCTTAGGATTTGCTCAGGCTTGCTCACCCTAAGAACCATTTCCGGAAGGCTGCGACGAAGTATATACAACTGCTTCAACTCTAGCCAAGCGAGCCTAGAACTGGTCCCATATATAAAGATGGCCAAATTAATCCTGTCACGGTACCGTGATGCTGCCTGCCTATGGCTACGCAGCTAGATGTAAAAGGACTACGGTGCAGTGCCCTGACTGCACAACGTTCCACTTTTTGTGGTGTTTACGCATTGCGTCCTTTGGTGCCGTGACAGGTTGATTGGCTTCGTTGAACTGCGCGCGAATAACCCCCGAATCAAGAGATTTAACGTAATCGACGTGCTTCACTTGATCCTTCGTAGTTGACAGCATCGCAAAGGCCAAAAGTAGAAAGAATAGGGCGGTTGTAGAAAGAAAGTGGGGAGGAGCAGTGGGAGCAAAAGTTTTGCAGGTGGATTAATTTCTTCCATAGTAAACCCTAGTTAGCCTCAGCCCCATGTTATCGCGTGCTAGGTCACGTGCTGAAATTTCAGGTCCCGATGCCGTGAAAGGAAAAAAAAATGTGAAATTACTTCAAGTGGCATGGTGAATTGAAATTTCCCACCCCTAATCTGAACTGATCAACGTCACTAACCGCAAGCGATGCCGGGTCTTTTGAGGAAGCAACGTGAAGGCGCAGAACATTGGCCTGATCAATTGAAATAGAAATATTAGACGTAAAGTATCCCTATCAGCCAACTCTTTCCACGCCTTGCGGCACACATGTAACTACCTATCCTCACATCCAGTGGCAAGGAGCGCCAAGCGCCCACGTATGCACGATCTCCACTTCGAATATTTCCTCCTCGTCGATTTTCTTCAACCCCGTGATGAGCTCCACCTTCCTCCACTCCATGACGGTATTCTCTCCCCTTTGCTCAACTCGCTTCAACGTTATCTTGCTCTTCTCTACCTCATCTATCTCATCCCTCAGCTTCTTCCAATGCCCCTGTGCTGCAGCTTCAAAAGCCACTGGATTCGTGCTCTTTTTCACAATGCACGCCCATGCCCCTTGCTCATTCCGCCCAAACACGAAAAAGAAGCTTTTGCACTTTTCTTCCGTGGCCCAGTCACTCCGGAAGGCGTGAACCCCCATGAAAGCATCTCCCCCTTTGATGTCCATATTTTTGGTAATGACACGCTGGTGGATCACATCCCAGCAGTCATCTGAGGGTGTGGTGCAGGTACTCTCAAGCTGATAGTATTTGTTTTCCAGCTCCCCGGTGAACTGGATGATCCAGCGCATCTTGCTCTTCAACAGCCGCTCTGTGTCCGAGTTGATGGTCATGGGTAGGTAGAGTTTTGCCTTGGGGGACATCCTCTTCGGTTCGTCCTTTGCAGCGAGAACTTCCAGGCGGTGCGGCTCTACTCGGGCGAACATGTTTCCGCCATAGTTCTCGACACAGATATAGACGTTTCCTAGGGCGCCATCCCTGGTGGCCATTCGGCAGCCACGTAGGTTGAAGAGGAACGTATAGGAAAGGCTTGACGAGGACGACGAGGACGACGACGACGACGGGGAGGAATTATGGAGGGAGGCTCCTTGGATCTCGATACCTTGGTGTCCGGTGCCTTTGTTGCTGATGGTAAACCCGGAGTTGTGGTCCAGGTTCTGAGAACGCGTCATGCCCCTGGAGCAAGCAAAGTGATCTGGCGACGAGGCCAACATTCCACTATAGGACGCTTCGGAACGCTGACGTCGTGAATCCTCGACCAAGCCGTCCGCCGGGGAGCGCCAGGCAAAGAGACTCGCGTCATTGGTCTTCTTGGCGATCTCTATTTGCTGAGGGGCCACCAAGGTCAGTCACTTCCCACCGAGCTTGGGGCCCGAAGCTACTACTACTACAATGTGGGACTCACCAGCCTCCGAAACGCGTCACCCCTCCCATACGTAACCTCCATATTCGTAATGCCAAATATTCCCAGCAGAGAATATGCTCGATCTTCGACCTCGGTCGTCTTCCTTCCGGCAGCCCACGACATGCGCTTGGCCACAGGAAGAGCATCGAGCAGCTCCCGAAGCTCTTCGGCATCCCGGTGCTTCAGCACGCCTACATCCACCCCCGTAGTATCCAGCAAACTCGCACCTCGTTCGTGCTTCGACCCACGCTCTTGCCAGCTACTATCGAGAAAGACCAAGTCCCGTGGGGCAACCAGCTCCTGGAGCGTCCAGCCGCGTTTGAACCACCGACACTTTGGGGCGCGGTCATTCCATCGATCCGCGGGGTGTAAATCCTCAAGGAAGGCGAAGCAAACAACTGCATTGGCATAGTAGTCGAACATGGAGTTGATCTCTCGTTCCAACTCGCTATGCTTGGACTTATCGATGCAACACGTGTCAATCCAGGCCCACCCGATGTTTATGGCGCGTGCCAGGGTACACGTATGTTGGATTTTGGGCCATCCTGGCTTGCCTTCGTCCTGGCGTAGGCTGCCGGTGTCGTTGAAGCATACCTCGCCTTTGTCGGACCAGGTATGCGAAAGGATGGCGTATTCTGGGATGCGCTGCGGGTCATTGAAGTTTTCCAGCTCGTAGGTTTCGGTGTTGATGAGTCTCATCTTCGGGGTCTGACGTCCTGGAAGCACCAGGGTGCGGGCTTGGATGGGAATGCTGCTAACCTAAACAGTCCGGGGCGTTTACGTGTAGGGAGATGAGCAACCGGGCCGCCCATCTGCGGATAATAAAGGATTGATCACTGGCCAAGAGAAGTGCCGTACTGGGCACGGGCAAGACGCGAGTGGGCTACCATCGCTTGCGACAAAAAAAGAGGTTGACTCCAGCCTTGTCGGATAGTACCACTCATTCATCTGACCAGCCCCGGACGGCATGGTGTGGAATCATGTGGTTGCGACACAGCCCTCCTGGGGGAATTCGCCCCAGCCGAACAGAGCACTCGGTCAGTCTGCATGCGGGCCCTTTGACTTGGCAATATGGTTGCGTCGACGTGACGGTTATCGGCCACTGGTAGCGACAGTATCAAATAGCCTATGGTGGTATCCTCCCCCCCAACCCTGGTACATGCATTCGTCGAACCAATATATATACTCTGCTAGATATGCAGCTTCCCGATTTGGATACTCGCAAGGATTATTGATTAAGATCCCCCCCGTTGGCTACTGCTGCTGGGAAACGATGAGGCTCAATTGCGGGTCTAGAACACTCCCTGTTGATGACAAGCGGTTGGCCTCCTGACTCTTCTTCTGGGCGACTACGGTCATAGATATAGCCTCGCTGGCGTGTGCGTCATCGAAGTGCCGCGACTATACTTGGCGCTGAGCGCGAGGTAAATCACAGAGTGCTTTGTTCGTTTCCCGGCAGAATGCCCAATGGTCGTTGATTCTACGCATTTTCCTCAGACCAACAACAAATAACCATGAAGTATTTCGCAGGCCCCCGTCGTCATGGACGCGCAAATTTCATCGGTGGTTACTCCCTTTCCGCACCCTGCTGCCCAAAAGACTCGATCCAATGCAGCTGGCCCTTCAAGACGACCTGCTGCCCCCTCGGCACCTTCTGCGACACCTTTGGCGACGTATGCTGCCCGACAGGTACTTCACCTTCCTTCCTCTCCCTTCACCTCAGTGTGACCAAACAGCAAACCTAGCGAGACGGGAACAAACCTACTAACACACCCCTCACCTCACAAAAGCAAGCACATGCTCCTCAGTTGTCCGCTCCGCTCCAACATGCGCCGACCCCTCCTGGGTCATCTCCAACTTCTCCCGAGGCTCCAACATCTGCTGCCTTCCCGGATGGACTGCCCAGAAATCATCAACCAGCAGCACCAGCGATCCGTACTGTTCACCTGGTGCTGGCGCCCCGGATGTGTGTCCCCCTGCGCCGCTGCCGAGTTCCACCAAGACGACCAGGACGACGACATCAACCGCTGAGAGCACCAGTGCTACGCGGACAACCTCAACCGCTGCGGTCGCCGGTGGTACAGCCGGGACTACGATAACCGTTGAGATTGTCGGTGGTACGCGGACGGCGTTGACTGCTACGGTCACCACCAGTGGTACGGACAAGACGACATCCGCCGTTGGGATGACCAGTGGTACGCAAAAAACGTCAACCACTGCACTCACCAATGGCACAGCAACAGACATGGGGGGTCTGCCGTCCTCGGGACGTAGCGGCGGGCTCGACCTCTCTCTCCTCCCGGCAATCATCATTCCGGGTGTGTTGGTGGTGCTTGTGGCGATTTGTGTTACATGTTGTTGGAGGAAGCGTGTGGCGAGATGGGTAGAGTTGTGTTATGGGAGGAGGGAGAGGGGCGGGAAGACGGGGCTGCGGAAGGGGAGGGTGCCGTGGCCCAGGCAGGAGAATGATAATTCGACGTTGGGACAGGAGGATAGGAATAATAATGATGGGCCCAGTGAAGTTGGAGGCCCGGGCAGTCTGAGAGGGAGTGAATTCGGAGGCCCGAGGCGTCTAAGGGGGAGTGAAGTCGGAGGCCCGAGGAGTCAGAGAGGGAGTATCATGAGGAGTCATAGGGGAGGGGAGAGTGTTATGGAGGAGTACGGGGCGCCGCCGCCGTATGAGAGTGTTGTGCATGACTGATGGTGTTTTAGATGGCTACCCCGCAGGATAGTGGGCAGATGGCTCTGACGGGAAATCCGCTGGATATCGACCCCCCCTCTTTCTCCTCTTCCTCCTCGTCCCAACTATGATCCCTTATCTCAACTTTCCGAGGATGTTATATGCCTGGAGAATCAGCCAATTCCGGACAATCCAAATGGGCCTCAAAAGCCCTCCAGGAAATCGTGGACAATTATAATGAACTATTCGGAGACATACGCGAATTGGTCAGCCCTGAAATTTCTGCACGTTGACGCGAGATTCGAAAAGTCCGAGGGTAATTGGCACAATGTCACCTGTATCGCCAGGTCTGCCCCTACTATAGAAGCCAGCTCAAACATCTCGGAAAGGAGCTCGATAAGGATGAGGACAAACAACGCGCTTTTCCTCACTGCAACTACAAGACAAGAAAAACCTGCAATTTTAACACGTTGATAAATCATGTATTATATTTGGATTTAAAATATTGCTCTTGTGTCTCTAAAACCCGTTGTGCCTTGGTCGAGTTATCCATTTTTCTGAACAAACCGTTACGGCCTGCTCCGAGGGCACCGGGGTGACTTAGGTTAAGACAGATCGTAGACCAGGGCAGTCAAAGACGGTAGGAGCAAGATGACTGAGTGAAGGCTAGTACAATTCTCAAAGGCAAAGGAAGCCAAGGTAGAGATAGCCTCGCTTAAATAGACTAAGAGAAAGAGGGTATGAGAGGACCTAAATGATAAGTTTGCAACTATTACTAGTATTAAAGGAGCTGTTAAGGAGCTACGTAAGTGACGGGCTAAGAAGGAAGGTAGGGAGCCATCCCCTAACGAGGACGATAGTGATGATAATAATGAGATGAAAGCCCTGGATTCTACCGACGATTATATTATAGTTGATAGCTTGTTGGAATAGATTTGGCTATAATTTAGCTATATTCAATCTTATAGGTGATGGTTACCTTGCTCCATTTATCAGCACGAAGTTTGGGAGCAATAGGTTTCCAGTGCAGGAGTCTAGATGGGATGATACTGGTAGTCGTGGGTACAATTGGGGGAATTTAGGTTTGAAGATGCAAAAGAAAGTTGTGTGATGTGTGGAGCTTGTCAGGGCCTCACCATCTACCACAGCCACTTTCAGGCCTTTCATGCAGAATTGGCTCCCTTACTCCCGCTTTCAGGTAACTAAATTCCATACCAGGTTTTCCAACTAACAGAAGTCGTGTAATGTGACCTGCGAAACCCCGCCGCAGCGCCTGCGCAGCGCCGGGGGCAGCAGTGACGCAATAGGTCAGCACACGCATAAAAGCCGCTGTAGGTAGTTGGCGCTCGCAGGGGGTTTTTCCCTTCTGCAAGAATCAGTCACTGTATTGGAGTGGAATCTGCTTTATCAACTCATCGCCAGTGAATCACCTGTGTATCGCAGCAGCATCGGGCTCTTCCTTGATCACCCCAGTAGCTTATTACAAGTCGATTATAAGAGAAAGAAGAAGATAATAGCAGCGATAAGTTGGGAAACGTGCATACAAGGAGAAGGCGAGGACATAACTCCCTCCCTTCGACTCCAAGGTTCGCTATATACGCCTATATAAATTAAGTAATTCTGTTGAAATTACAGCCCAGTTGCCCTGTAGCTACAGCACCCAAGGGTGCTGTAGCCTAGTTGATTTACTGCCCTGGGAGTGCTGCCGACTGCACTATGGCAAAGTGCAGTCACCACAACCACGGGGAGTTGGTGTTGTGGTTCAGGGGGGGCTGCCAAGCCCCCTGGACCCACTGGAACCCACTAGAACCGACGGGGAGTTCCGGGGACTTACTACCTGTAGGTTTGGCCTACAGGGGTAGACCCAGCACCATTGTTACATCAGCCCGCCAACTCGTTGCCCTGGAATCCTTCGGATTCCAGCGTTAACGTAAGCACCTTTCCCTCTGTAGTATAGGCTTTCCTTTTGTGTTTTAGGGCCCTTACCCCCTGTAAGATTGACCCACACTCACTGAGGGCCCTATAAAGAACCATCTCCCCTTTTGTGTTTCTAGTGTCTAATTCTTTTCCTTTCTTCTACCTTAAGCAAAATAGTTTATATATAGCCTCCGGGCAACCTTTTAACCTTCGTGATCTTTGTGCAAAGCCCATTGTAGTCACCCAGTTACAGGGCATAGACCCCTGTATCTCTGCTTATTACAGCAGGTTGGTTTGCTGATCTTAGCTTCCTTTGACCCCGTCCCGGGCAGTTATCGTACCCCTAAAGCCTTCCGCTGCGCCCGTTACAGGGGACTCACCCCCTGTAACCTCCTGTACTGGACCTCACCGAGACCAGTCAGGCCACACAATTTAACACTACCATACTCAAAACCTTTAATATCTGCAACGGTAATAATAAATCCAATATCTTCTTTACTGCCGAAATTTATATGAGTCTCTACCGCGTTGCCCCTTTGGGTTCTACCCGGGGATCATCCTCTACGGAGGTCCAAGCTATAAGACTAAAGATACCTTAATTGCGGCTGCGGGCGAGAAGATGGGGGGAGAAGAGGGGAAGGGACTGAAAACGGGCCCCTAATGCTGTGCGGTAGCCGCGTATAAGATCACCTAGCTAGTCACGGCAGGTGGCCCCTAGATGCATTACAGCCGTGGTATGATCGATTAGTCAGCCTTTGGCTGACCCACTGGTTGAGGTGCTGTTGCCAGCCCTATGCCCTAGGCCCAGTGGGCCCAGCCCACGCAGATAGATCTTTGGCATCGCTACTCCGCAGCGATTCCTCTCCTTCTTTCTTCTTCGCCTTGTAATTTTATATGATGATTGCCACGTCTTCCATCCTACGATCGTTTTGGTGCCATCGCCGTGACATAGCTCAGGGAATAATCAGAGAAAGCTCAGGACAAATCAGCCACAGCTCACCCCAGCTCACCCTAACTCAGGAAAATAAATAAAAAAGGAGATTTCGTATGCCCAGATTCGTCGCAGACAACTAGGCTGCATTGAATTGTATTTCCTGTGACCTCATCTCCATCTCCATCATCACCCGAATAATCAAGGGTCATTCATTACTCGAACTAGAACTGGAACTAGACCGCCACCTACTACTGTACTGTGATAGAGCAGCGATGTGCGCAACGCAACGCAACGAAACGAAACACAGTGCGCTGCATCAATTCTCCGCTGTGCTGTGTTATGTTGGATTATACTCCTCAGGATAAACTCTTACCCGGATCGAAAAGTCGCATTCGGAGCTCGCCCGGTTCCCGATCCGTCAAAAAAACAAAAAGACGACCACCGACGTTACAGCACAGCGCAGGCACATCTCCTGTGCATGCTCCCCCTTGGGTTTCTTTCCGTGAAGCCGACCGTGCGACTTACTTTGCCACCCGGATACCACGTCAAGACCTCTCTCATGCAGTATGTATGTTTTGAATGTAGCTATGCATGTATGCCTCAAAGCATGTGATTGACAACAGTCATGATGTATACATTGATGTAGGTAAGCACCACTCTACATGTATATACATGTGAAAATGCATGCATTCATTCATTCCAGTCATGTCGCACACTGACTGCACAACTATTCGTAAGCAGCTATGTCATCGTGTTGCATCATCACCATCTTCGGTCCTTGCGGGTCCATGTGGAATAATCAATAGTGACAGCGGTATACCTCAATACCCAAGGTGCCCGCTGCTATAAAATCTTCTGGATAAACTCAACCAACGCCCACCGCCCAGCACCCATCCGAAAATTCTGCAACCTGCTGCACTCAGTTGGCTTTGCCGACCCTCCCCCCCCCCAAGAATAGACATGGCTACAAAGTACACTTGACAGGTGTTTTTGTGACGTGCCGGACTGGATAGCCGAAGCCCGAAGCCGGGTAGGTCCCAGGTTCCGTTGTGCGATTCCATGTTTTACGGGCAAAGATTAGATTTCTCGTCTGGGGGCCACGCGGCCCAAATTTCTATACCCCATATCGTGTGTTTGGGTTTCTAGGTTTTGCTCGGGAACGTGTTCTGTTCGCCGAGGGAGATAGCTGCATTGATGAAGCCGTTCACGTGGGAACCCTCCTACCGACTACCATCTCCGGTCGCTACTACGTAGATAAATACGTTTGACTTCCTACCTGCTGGCGCGAGCACGTGTTGTGTTGCGTGTCCGAGTAAACATATTACATGGGCCCTGCACGACATCCGGCAGTTTGGGACGGCTGTCTTCGGCCGACCGATGTTTATGTTTACGATCTGCATCATCAGAGGCGCAAGAGGAGGAGGGGGGTAGAGTGTGGGGAGGCAAGTAGATCTTGTGATACCTCTGGTGCAGATTTTTCTTGCTTGGCTAACCCGCCACTTGAAGACGATCATCTTGGCGATTTCTGAGGCTCATCCAGGCATGTTCGACTTGGCGTTGAATGGAATGAACGGAGGAGGGCTTCCAGAAGGACGAAACGCTGACCTTTGATCTGACGCTCATTCGTCGCAGAGCCAAGGAAATTCGCGAGCTTGCGACGGTGCAAAGCGGTTGGTTGGACGAATTGCCATGCTAGATATTAATTCGCATCTGGCTGCTCAGTAATACCCATGGTGGCCCACACTGCTAGAAAAAAAAAATGAGGTGGGTCGGTCGGTTGTGTCCAACCGAGAAACCCCGCCAGGTTATTATATACGATGTTTGCTTGCTCCTGCATGCTGACGACGAGCCCACAAGAGAAAAAACCCTGCCCTTTGCGGGAGTGCTACATTCTTCAATCAGCCGGAAGAGCCGACAGGCTTGCTTGCCATTGACTCGTTAGCCAGCTTTGATCGCTGGGCGGATGTCGCGGCGGCGGAATGCGGGGTGCAGCAGGGCGCCAACTGCCGAGTAGTGGGTGGTATTGAAATATACTTGAACCAATGGGCCCATATGATGGCCGTAGACTTTTGGGTAAAGCCGGCGGATGCCATCCGCGCTGCGAGGGTCTCATGGGTGGGTGGGAGAAGCATGTTTAACCGCTTGCGAGTAAACCCAATTCTGCCGCGCATCCCGATTCGTTCCTGGATGGCGGATATATGAGGCTTCGCTGTCACGCGCGGAGATTAAAGAACCTGGGGCAGTCTTGGCGCTGGGTATCTAATCCCAGCAGGCTCGGCTGCGCGCCGCGAGCATATCGCATATCGCGGATTGCCAATCACCTTGCCTGTCCATCACTGGGCCGTTCCGGAACCAAGTACGGTTTGGGCGATATTGTGGCAACCAATAGCGGGGAGGGTCGACACCAAAAACGTTACCACGACTGGGGACCGAGAATCGTGGATGAATTGCCCCAGCGCGACCCGGATATTGACTGGTGCCATTATGGTCTCAGCATCTAGAAGACGTGGGGCCGAAAGCCCGAGAGGGGGACCCGAGAAAAAAGAGGGAGATTGGAAGCATGCGGGAAAAGTAAATATATCGGCTGCTGCCGACTCACGCAGTCTTGGCTGGGTTTCCTGCCTTCCCCTCCTTCCTGTCTGCAGTTACTGGAATCGCGGCTCTCGTCGTCCATAACGCTGTGCAACCATGGGACTCAAGAACCTCCTCTCGAGTGTTTTGCTGGCCGCCCCTCTGGCCTTTGCCCACCCGGGTAAAGAGGAGGTGGTGACAGCTCATGCCGCCAACCCGTTGGAGCGCAAGTCGCTGAACCACTGCGCCAGGGAGTTCAACGACCCCGAGTTCATCAAGCGGACCGTCGAGAGCCATGGGAAGGAATTCATGAGGCTCCGGAGAGAGGTTGGCCTCGAGTCTGGGTCGACGTATGTTTTTGAGAGGATTGGGCTTTGAGAATGGTTAGACGATGCTAACATGGGGTCTCCCACAGCCGCAAGCTGCGTCCCAGAGATTACATCTCTGTTTCCAAGATTGACCACAAGACCAACAAGGCCGTTTCCCAGGGAATGGATCTCAAGAGCCTCTTTTCGGATGCCGGCGCTTGCATGCTGATGCCTGTTGTCGATGAGGGCCCGTTGTGTACGTTTGGTAGAATCGGGTGAATTCGAGGGCGAGGGCTAACGGAGCGGAACAGACGTCAGGGGCGAGCAGGTCCGCAAGAACATTGTCGAGAAGGAGCCCGGTATCAAGATGACCCTCGCCATCCAGGTTGTCGACTACAAGACCTGCCAGGTCGTGCCCAACGCTTATGTTGACATTTGGAGTTCCAACTCGACCGGCATCTACACTGGTGTCCAGGGCTACCCCGGCATGGGTGACCCCAAAGACTCGAGCATCCTGAAGCTTACTGCTCTCCGTGGTGTGCAGCCCACTGACGAGAACGGCATTGCCAGCTTCGACGGCATCATGCCCGGCCACTACGATGGTCGCGCTACCCACATCCACGGTAAGCGGCCGCGTTAAAGTGAAAAGGGAGCAACCCACTGACAGAAACACAGCCATTGTCTACCTCGGCGCCACCAAGCTTGCCAACAACACCATTACCGGTGGCCGTGCGGCACACATCGGCCAGCTCTACTTTGACCAATCACTCATCGCATCCGCCGACAAGGTTGCCCCGTACTCGGCGAACCGTATGGCTATCACTCTCAACGTGAACGACTTCCTTTTCCGCCAGGGCGCCAACGGCGACGACCCAATTGTGCGCTACGCCCTCGTCGGTAACAAGCTCGAGGATGGTCTCTTTTCTTGGATCCGCTTCGGTATCAACCAGCAGACTAGCCGACCCCTCAACCCTGCGGCCTTTATGAGGGAGGGTGGCGGTGTTATGAACCCAACTGGCCCTGTTGCGGGCATGCGCGGCGGCGTCGGCGGCGGTGGTTTCCCCGGCTTTGGAAGGCCGACGGCGGAGGACAATGTCGAGAAGCGCGAGGCGGCTGCGGCTGAGGAGGACTGCACTGATTAAGCGGATGCGTTAGCATAGGCATCAGGGAGAGGAGATAGACCTGATTCTTACCAATCGATCTTGGCTGTCATGGTCGTCCTGTCGGACTTGTCGTTCTGGTGCTGTGGTTGACCTGCATAGGTACCTTAGGTACACGGAGAAAAATTTGAATAACTGAACGGACAAGATGTGTGAGAGGAAGGAGAGAGAGGTATCGCAGCGGGCGTGACGGGTGGCCTGAATAATAAGGCGTCGATCTCATGACGCCATGACGCCGTTTGCCTCCCCGCGGTTTCTTCGTTCCTTCCTCCCCACGGAAGAATTGAAATGTCAGTCCTGGGTCAGAGCAATCTCCTGCAAAACGAGGGATTTGCCACTTCAGCTCCTGCTGGACCACAACAGACCCAAGGCCATCGTTTGTTCTACAACAACCAGAGGAAGCTCTCATTCTCCGCCAGACCCGTCATTGTCCTTGCTATGCACCGTGGTTGCCCCCGATCACTCACTGCGCTCACTGTCATTGCCTTCGTCCTTGCCAGATGCCCCGGTGTTGTCTTCTTCGCCCAACCCACTCTCAGCTACACCATCACTGTCGCTTTGGTCCTCGGCCTCATTTTCATCATCCCTACCACTTTCATTCCTCCTATCGTCCATTCCATAAATTTCATCCTCATCCTTCTCATGAAGTCCAGCCTCTTCTAGGTGCCAGTGCGTGGCATAGGGGACGGCGATCTCGGAGCTCCTCGTCATGATTGAGATCATCCAACAAGGCTATGTCCTGGTCACCGTACTCTTCGTCCTCAGTATCCTCCGATAGGAATTGTGTAGATTGAAAAAATCAAGTCGAAATGAATCCAGCCAATGAGCTAAACGAGGACCGTTAATTAGAGGGAAAAGAGGAAAAAAAAAATTTCTTTGCTACTGTCTCTCAATCATGCATGTGCACGACTTGATGGAAAAGGGTTTCATACTGTTGTGATTAAAATTTTATCGCGTTTGTGCTGCCCCGCATTGAACTCCAGCTCCCTCACGTGCCCACACTGCATGTGTTGGAAGGAGCTACACAACCCCACCAACCCCACCATGCAGACAGGCAGTTAGATTCTGGAACAATCAACACGGGTTACCACTAGCATCTCAAACCGGACGCCAAAGCAACAGCAGAGAGCCTTTAACATCCCCCGAGATCATTGAGCCGAAGATCATCCACTCTCTCCCCAAGTTTGTGCTGACATTTTCTCTCGCCACGCGCCTGATGACTGACGGGCAAAAGATGTTCCCATCGATGTCGGACCCTGCATTGGCAGTTCATCCCTCGGCACAGCCGTTCACCCTCTCCCCTCGCGACTTTCTGAGTCGCCACTTCCCGCGTCCGGGCTCGGCCACGACTAGGCTGACACCTTTCTGGCTCGCAACGGGAGCCATCGTCTTCGACCAACAGTGGCCAGAACCCTTGCTTCCAAAAGATGACGAAGCCGCAGTCTTGGCTCCCGCGTCGCCGTCAAACCGACAGCAGCCCCGTGTCCTACTAGTGCAGCGAGCAGCGTCTGATTCGATGCCGCTCCGGTGGGAGACGCCAGGTGGTGGGTGCGACGTTGACGACTCTAGCATTGTCGACTCGTGCATTCGCGAGCTCCAAGAGGAAGCAGGATTGCGGGCCAACATGATCGGGCCTCTAGTGAAATGTCCCGCCTCAAATGCATCACGCGCTGTGCATAGTGGCGATGGACAGGCCGGTCCAACGCCAGGCGAGGCAGAATGGGGCGAGCACATGGGTGGCCACATGTTCTTGACGAGAAGGGGCAAGCTGGTCTGCAAGTTTTACTTTGTCGCATGCGTATCCCAGGATCAGATTGCTAAGGTGGTCCTGGACCCTAGGGAACATGTTCGGTTTGTCTGGGCCACCGAAGAAGAAGTCAGGAGCAAGAAGACACAGGGTGAGAATGGCGTGGATTTGGAGTTTACCACCAAGGTGCAGTGGGAGGTCATCTTGGAGGCATTTGCGCTCTGGAGGTGATTGACGCTACAGAGCACAATTTCCAAAAATGATGGGAGAGGCTGCCCCAGGCGTCACGGAGCATGGCGTGGCGGGCGAGACAGAGTTCACGTGGACAGCCTCAATATCAAGGCACGACATCAATAGACAAGATATCTACCTCATGACACCATGACGTCGCTTGTCATCTTGCCGTAGGTTCTCCTCAGTTCATTTTGGCGTCTTGCTGGGCTGGTGTTTCCGGTAGCCGATACCGGCGAGCGCGGCCGGATCCGAGGCGGTGTGGAGAACGAGTACTGGCATCCACAACGAGAAGAGCAGAGAACTGCATGGGGGATGACGCATATGCCCTTTTGGGTTTTATTGGGAGAGAGTCAGAGCCACCTAGGTAGGGACTCAACCAATTGGAGTTGCATGTTCAAGCACGCAGAAAGCGGGGTCGACAGCTCATTCCGTCCTTTCCTCTCTCTTCCTGATACTGGGCAAGGTAATTTAGTGAGAGAGAGTATTCCTTCGTCAAGCTACAGTGGGGGGACAAAAGTATCGACCCAAACCCCGCATATGCAACGCGTTCGTGTCGCGTCGCATTTTCCTCCCACACCCACCTATTTTGCCGCCTTTCCGGACA
>Ga0247760_1001329_pt1 | contig 23219 bp, 4 predicted proteins | sample UWRJL171409R4_FD_179936 | JGI IMG/M metagenome (GOLD analysis project Ga0247760, IMG submission 179936) | Plant litter microbial communities from Arlington Agricultural Research Station in Wisconsin, United States - UWRJ-L171-409R-4 | ecosystem: Environmental > Terrestrial > Plant litter >... | reverse complement strand
GTTATAAATGGGATTTAAAAGTGCGCGCTCGCTTAAAATGCGCGCTCGCTTATCAATAACGTTAAGTCTTTTTAAATAAAAGTTTACTTATAAGCTAATTAAATTTATTGAAGTGCAGCCACTTGTGGCTCGTTACAGTGGCTGGAAGCCACTGTTATGTGGTTGGTCCGGAAGTTGCCGTATATGCTGGGCATGTGCACAAGATGGTCAGGGCACGCAGATCCTAGCCACAGGGGATCAGACCCACTGTAGCTTCCAGAGCTCCAGGGGGTGCAACCCCCTGTTGTTTACTTTCCCCTTTCTGTATTAGTAGGATAGAAGGCTCTAGAAGCCACCACAGCCTATAACAGGCCTTCTCCTCTCACCTGTAAATAGCTTTAATAAGCAAGCAACTCTCACCTCTTCCTTATACTGTTAAATCGATCACAGCAAGCTATCTGCTTCCCTTAGCACTGTTGTTGTAAGGCTGGCGTAGTGCTGCACCCCAGTCGCTTCCGCTCCCTGGCTTACAGCCAGATCCTCGCACATCGCAATAGGTTAAAAAACGCCTATAAAGATACACTAATCTTTTAATCTATAAAGATAATTAAAAATAATTATAAAGTATAAATAGCGATTTATAGGCGTTTTTTTAAACCTAAATAAGTTCTTCTTTAAAGGTTACATACACCTTCTCCGGAGCTATATTACAAAACTAAATCCAACCGGAGCCGGGATTAATAGTTAATAAATACAAAACCTTATCTTAGAAATATAATATAATTTCGCTTATAGCTATATTAATTACAGTACTTAAAAGAGGCAATAGTACGGTATCGGTAAAGGGCAACAGCTTACAAATATATATATTAAGATAATTAAAAGTAATTTCGCGCTTTTATCTATTAATTTACTAATACTTATTTTTTACCTTTATTTAAGTAAACGGTAAAAACTTTTAAATATTATCGTAAATTAAAACTATAAATTATTACGTTACTTAAATTAAGCTAATTATAAACTTTTTATTATATAAAGAAATAAATTATAAATATATACTACTATAGGGCTATATATAGAGAAAGTAAGAAAATAGGAGGTGATTAAAAGCGACTATATTACCTAGGTACGAAAGGTAATTAACTTAAGAGTAAACGATATAATTTAACTTATAATTAATATTTAAAGTTTTAATTTTAAAACTTTTTCTAACAAGCCGCTTTATCAATAATTTAAAGCCGCTAAAATAACCCGTAAAAATTACAGTAATATACTATATTAGCACACGTTAAAAGTACTAGTTAAGATATTTTGCTTCTAGCTGCTGTTTTTTTAAAGGTAGCTTACATTATATCTATTGCGGTAAGTAAAAAAATAACTTATGCGGAAATTATTTGTTTTACTGCCCGAAAATAGCCCCGAGGCTAACATTTGGGTTATTTTTAATACCTAGTTTAAGATAGTTTCAAAAATATATATTTATTTATAAAATCGAATTAATATATCTAAATATTAAACCTTAGGAGCTAATTAAGGTAAAGGTTATTTAAGGTCCCAAATTAGGTTTTATATTCCTATTTTCCAGCGCTTTACACTTATCTTAAATATAACATATTATTTAAAATTTCTTATACCCTCTACTATCCGTAAATTTAATATTTTAATAATTTAATAAATTTCCAATTTATATATATTTTAAAATACGTTAAAATAAGTTATAGGAAAATTAAAGCTAGGTATTGTATTAAAATACCCGTTAAAAACTTAAATATTTACTATATAGCTGTCGACGCTTATTTAAAATTTTAAACTTTGGTTCCGATAACGTTATAAATTAATTTATTCATTTAAGAAACAATTGCGGCAGGTTTAAAACCCTAATTATACAACTCTTTAGCCCTAAGCTAGTAGTGTAAATTAATTATTATAATACTGACTTTACGGGAATATTAGCAGGTAGAAGCAATTTTATAACTTTAGCAACGGGAAGTATAGATTTATAAAATCCCCTTTTAACTATAAAGGGTTTCCCTTAATTATTAGCGAAGCTTCCCAAGCACAGTTTTCTAAGTAGCTAAATAAAACTGCTTAGTAACTTCCCTTAACTTCCGCTTATAGCTTATAAATCCTTATAAAACAGATAACATATTAGGTTAATTATACCGCTACCACCTATTAATTACGCTGCGAAGCTTAAAGCTTAAAGGTAAAGGTTATATAATTCCTTAATTATAGTTACCTAATTAACGTTTTGTTTTTATAATAACTCGCATATAAATTAAGCGGTACTATTGTAGTTTTTAAGTAAAAGCTATATTTTACTATTAGTATAAATAAGTACTTTTAATAAAATTAAATATTATTATTTTCTAGGCTAAGTAAACATATAAATTAAAGTTTTTATCTTTAAAAATAAATAGCGAATTATAGCTAAAACAATATATTTATTACATAAAGATAAAAAAAATATTCAAAACTACAAATATATACGTTATAAGTACGCTTATATCTTTAAAAACCGTGCTTCCACTTGTAAATAAAGTAGGCAGGGGAAGCGATAATAAAAGTGGAAAAAATCTTAAGATTTTACTAATAATATTGGTTTTAGTAGTTTTATTTGCAAATCAAGGAAAAACCACAGTAGGCGTAGGAATAAAGGTAGTATTTATATTTAATAGTAATAGTTAAGTTATAGTTAATATATTTTTACTAAGGAAAGTATTTATAAAATTAAAAGCTATTAACTTTACTACGACGGATGCGGTAAAATTTCCTACTTAAATTTAAATAGTAGCTTTTAGTTAAGTTACTACCGCTAGCTAAAAAGTTATAGCTGCGATATTATCTTAAGTAGTTACGATACTAGTTACTAGTCCTTTATCCGTATAATAAGACGTATTATATATAAAAGCTAAGGTTAAGCCTAAGAAAAAGGAAGTTACTAAAAGCAATATTATATTTAATATTAGGAAAAAGTTAATAGGTAGGAATAAAAAGCATAATAGCGATTTTATATTAGGTATAACGGCTATAAGCTTAAGCTTAATCCTAAAACAGAAACTTATCCTAAGCCTATAAAAAGGGTTTATATATTAGGTCCTTACTTCCCTAAGCAGCGATTTTATCGGAACTTAATAATAGCTTCGACTTTAAATATTAAAAAATAGTATATTACTAATTTATTACCGATAAATAAAAACGTAATTAACTTTTTAACGCGTTAGGTGGAAAAGCTAAAAATTATTAATTAACTAAAGTATATTAATAGGCTTAATTGTAAAAATATACTACTCCGTTAACTTTTTACTACCTATTAGCAGCAGTAGTTTTAAGTAATCGATTTCTTTAAGCAAATTTAGTAGGCGCTTATAATATTGCAAAAAGCCCTTAAAAAGTATATTAGCGATAAAATAGTAGCTAAGCGTAACTAGTTAGCTTACTAAGGTGTGAAAAAAAACCGGTTACTGAAAATAAATAACTTCCCAAAAGTATAAATATAATAATTATTAAATTTAAATAATAAAACTTATATATAACTTAGTAGATTTAATTACTATAATTCTTAGCGAAGGTAAAAAGTATAAATTTTGCGATGTAAATATATTAAGCAAAAATAATTATTTTAGCAGCGCTCTTTTTTTCGGGCTCGCTTGCTTTTTGCGCCTGCACTTTAAATGCTAAGTTTTAGGTTATTAAACTATATTTAATACTTTTTACGGAAAAGTTATTAATACGAATAGCATTACGCTACTATATACGCTAAGTTTTACCGGACTTTTTAAGAAAACTTATTAAAGTACCTACTTTTAATTTTAAAAACTAAACGCTAGTTATATATAACCCTAACCCTTACTTATTAGCCGACACATATTATTTTATTACCCCCTACCCCCCTTGCGCTATTTTTACCCTTTACTAACCTATATTTATATATGCCTTAATATAATCGCTAAATTATTACGTTATTAGCGCTTAATAACTACTAAAGTTTTACCGATATAAAGGTAAACGCTTTAACGGTTAAAATAGGTTACTTAATAAGCGTTTTATAAAAATATTATAACGTACGTAATAAGCGAGCGGTCCAAACAAGTGAGCGATCCACTTTATTTACTATTAGTTAAATTATTATAAGTTAAAAATTAGTAGTTTTATTTTATAAAAAGATTAAGTGCTGAAGAGGGGCAGGGGTTTTAAAAGGGGTGGTAAGTGATAAAAGGTTTATTTTTACAAGTTAGTTTTAAAGTAACCTTTACTATATCTTATAGATAAAAAAATAATTATTAATAGCGTTTTACCTTTAAACTAATAATTAGATGAAGTAAATAAATTAAATATTAAAGTATTACCTAAAGGTCTTTTGTAATAAAAAAAAGCTAAATTAGGCTTATTTGTTAACGGAGGCGGAATTTATTTGCAATAATGCAATTAATGCTATAATAGAAATTATACCCTTTAAAGCGCTAATAGGTTTTAACCCCTTATTTTATAATTAAATTAGGGGTAACGCGCTGGTAGAAAAAGTACTAATAGTAGTTAAGCGAATTGAAAAGTTTTAAAAATTCGCTAGTAATTAAAAGAAAATTAAGTAAGGGTAATTAAAGCGTAAAAGCGATATTATAATAAGAAGTATTAAAGTTGAGAATTTTAAAAAATTAATTAGTAATATTATTAATAAAGAATTTAAAGCTAAAATTAGGGTTAGGAAAGCTTATATTAAAATTTGTAAAGTTATTTCGTATTTTAAATAGGATTGGTTCGTTGGTATATTGCCTCTACCTTTTAGCTTAATATAATAAGTTATATAATATATTTTTAGTTAATTTGCTGGAATTATATATATATAGGTTAGGATAGAAACCCTTGTTAATGCTTTAGTTAGAAGATAATAAGGAATGGGAAGTTAAGGAGATTTGGAATCGTAAGCGAATTAACGGTGAAATGAAATAGCTAGTTAAATAAGTAGGGTGGCTATTAAATTATAATTAATAGTTAAAAGAGGAGGATCTGGAGAATATTTTAATTTTAATAGCTAAATTTAGAAGAGATTATGCTAAAAAGAAAGCTTATAAGTAAAAGAGAGGGAGAAAGAGAAAATTTTATTATAATTTTTAATTACGAAACTAATAAATATAAAAAGAGATTAAATTAAAACGTACGGAAAACGTATTTAAAATGGAATTAAATTTTTAATTAATAGGCTAATAAATAATAAAAATTTAAAAAGAGGGAAAAGAAATAAGATTTTATAAAGGTTTAAAATCGCTAAAGGTAACCTTAATATTAGTAATATTAATACCCTTTTTTTATTATAAATAATTTAAAAGCTTTATAATAAGTTTACGTTTTGTTACCGTTTATAAATTATATTTCGTTTGAAAAGGCTTAAGGTAAGCCTTTTACGTAACCTTTTAGCGTTATATAATATTGTTATACTTGGTTTCGGCTTTAGCTAAAATATTAGTACTTTTTTAAATAAGTGATTAAATATTGAAATAATTATAAAACGATTTTAAGGATTAATTTTTAGGGGTAGAATTATAATAGGGCGGGGATTATTAAGTACTTTGGCTTTTTTTTATCTTTTTATTAAAGTTTGATAATTAATAACTTTAAGTTAAGAAGAATATTAGGCGAGAAATAAGTAAGAAGTATATAATACTTACCCTAATAGCCTTTACGTTGGTATTAAAATTATATATTTAGCAATATATCTTTTTATAATTTTTAAAAATAGCTATAAAAAAATTAGTAGCGAAGGTAATAGAATTATAAAAATTAACGCTATTATTACTATTATTTTTATTATTACCTAAAGGGTATTTAATATTGTTATAACTTTTTTTTAATTTAATTACGTTTCTTAAATTACTAAAATTATTATTAAAAGGGGTAGGAAATTTAGGAAGTGGTATAGGGTTTGAAATAGCTTTTTTAAACTTAGGATTCTTGCCTAGGACTTTATTAGTAAGTTAAATAAGCGTTAAAAGGTTAAATAAATTACCCTTTATATTAATGGGAATTTAGATTAGATTTATTAATAAGACGTATGTAAATGGAGTTAAATATATACTATATAGTAGGAATCTTTCGAAATTTAATAGCTATTATATTAAAATAACTTTAATAAGCTAATAATATAATTAGGCAAAAAGATCTCGTTAGTAGAAGGAAGGTATTTTTTAATAAGCTAGTTATAAGCTGCTATAAAATAAATATAGTATATATATAGGTTATTCGCAGTTACCTGTTTTACCTTAAAGGTAGTAAAATTAATAGAAGAAGCCGCTATTTTAAATTATATATAAGGAGAGGGTGAAATGAAGAAAAAGAAGGTAGAGGTAAGCGTAGTAATAAAAAGAGAAGGAAGAATTACGCAGAGAAGAGTAAAGTAATTAAGTTTAGTAGGGTAATTTAACTTTGGAATTATTATAGGCGGGGTAATCTAATTTTAGAATCTTAATAGGGTAATTAGATTTAGAATTATTAGCAGGGTAATTAGTAGTGGAAAGTAGGGTGATGAAGATTACGTAGCGAATCGCTTGCGAAATAAGGTGGGGTAGTACTGGAGAAATTACGTTATATTGGGATTTAGTAAAATTAAACTAAAGCAGCTTTTAAAGTTAAGGATAGTTTTCGGAAGAAGGGGGATAGTTGTAATATAGCCTGCAAAATCCTGCTGCAGTATTTACGTAGCGCCGGGGGCAGTAGTAACGTAATAAGTTAGCATACGTATAAAAGCCGCTATAGGTAATTGGCGCTTGCAGGGGGTTTTTCCCTTCTGTAAGAATCAGTTATTATATTAGAATGGAGTCTGCTTTATTAACTTATCGCTAGTAAATCACCTGTATATCGCAGCAGCATCGGGCTCTTCCTTAATCACCCTAGTAGCTTATTACATAAAGATAATGGTAGATCTGGAGAGATAAAGGCGAGAAGCGAACCACCTGGTAACGGTAAAAAGAATAAAAGTTGCGGTTGCCGAGCTATATAATTCTATCTTATAGCTTTAAAAAAGGCATCTTAAAGGGTTAGTTAGCGGGTTTAAAGTTCGTTAAATACGGTTAAGCGAAAGCGAAGGCCTTTAACTATAGGTTGTAAACCTATTGCAAATTTGATTAGGAAAACCCTTTTATATAAAGGAATACTACTGAGTTCGCCCTATAAGTAGCTCCGGATTACTAATATAAATAATATATAGTTTTTATTTTAAGCCCTTTTACTTATCCTAATTAAGCGAAAAAAGTAGTATAAAATTTAGCAGTTAGAGTATACCGGTAAAGGGCGGGTTTTATTACAAATCTGTCCTAGTTTTATTTTACAATAATAGGATTATTAATTTTACTAGCCGGTATTTTAGGAAAAGCGGGTAAAGGCCGTTTAGCGCTAAAACGGAAACTTTTATTTTATTAAATTGCAAAATAGTTCGTTTAATATATAAACTTATCTTAACTATATAATATTACGCTACTTAAAAACCTAATTTACCTACGCTAATAAAAGGCTTATTATTATATCCGGATAAATTATTAAATATTTAGCTTAAAGTTAAAATAATAGAAATTATACCCTTAATACGGTATAAAATATCTGCTGCGATTTAGTTATCTATAATTAAAACATTTAACTATAGCGCTAAGTACTACCTTTAATATACTATCCGCAGTAAGGATACGCACTATTATTAAAGCTTTATATTACTATATTAACTATATCGTAAAGTTTGTTTACCTTATCGCCTAAGTTATTATTAAGCTCCTATAAAGCCTTAGCAGCACCGTATTTATTACTAACCTGGAAAAATTATATACTAACCTAATACGGTAGGATATCGGCTTTATTAAGCCTTTTCGCAATACTAATAATAATACTTTTTAAATTATTAGTTAGGATACCGTTAGTAATAATAATTATATTAACGGGCTTAATATCGCTATTTGTGGAAATAGTTTACTTATAAGCCTGTAAATAAGGCTATATTATCTAGTTAATACGCGTATTAATAAAAGTACCTTTATAAAAGCTAACTTAGTTAAAGAGAGTTTTAACTTATTTAGCGCTATAAATATTCTTTTAGCTACCGATACTATTTTAAAAGGCAGTGTTTTCAGCATTTAAAAAGTAAATATTAATACTATTATCGTTATAAGTGGTATAAATTGGGGTAATAGCGCGTAAGGCTTCCTTAACCGTATGCTAAAATAGGCCGGCTATAAAGCAGAAATTATTAATAACAAAAACGGTATTAAATATGCTAAGGAAGGCGTAAAGGTCCTTAGAAATAAAAAGGCTAGCAACTAAAGTCCGGGAGGCGCCGGATAGCAACGGTAACGCAAGGTAAGTAGCGATCGGCACTTGGAACGTATTTATAGGTTTAATAGTAACCTCCTAGTAAAACGGGGGTAGAGCTTAGTTGTCGGGGAGCATAAGCGTAAAATATAGTGCAGAGGTTAGCTACTTTAATACGTTATACGATAACGTATTACTCGTAATATTTTAGTTGCTATCTTTCTACGATAACTTCCTTATAACTAACCTTAAGAGAGATATTTATAGGGTTTTTATAGCTGTAGCTGCTAATATATAGTAAATTTTAGGTGCGATAGGCGTTTTCGATAGGTTAATTTAGCTTAAAAGTCGTAGCGTAGGTTATAGGAAGTGGCTAAATTAAAGCCCGATCCTAAAAATTGAAACTATGGGTTAAAGCTAGCTATATATAGGGTACCTTAGCGCTATTAACCCTAAAACTATTTACATAATAGTAAAAAGGATTAGAGTAGCTAATAGTTGCAGCGGAGTTAAGCCTTATAGCCTGTAGTATAGTTATAATACTAATTTCTCGTATCGCGTTTAATAGCTACTTTCGTTTTTATTTTTTACATTATATATATAGTTAACTACTAATTAATATACTTAGAATTTAGCTATACTTTTAGCAAGTTTATTCTCTAAAAATAAGCCTGAGAAAGGTAAGGGTCCCAAATATAGCTTTACTAGTTCCTCCGCTAGTAAAGGCCTAGTTTATAATTTATATAGTTACTCGTTACCTTTTAAAAGTCTAGTAGCAGCTAGGTTTATAGTTTATTTTACTAGCTTTAATTTTAATTTGCTAAGCTATTAGGGAAAGAAGTTTATCTTTATTAGCTATTATAGTAGGGAAATATACTTACTTAAATATATCAAACCCCTTTATACCTTATATAACATAACCCTATTAGCAGCCTAAAAGAGTAATATTATAAAAACATAATTATTTTTCTCCCCTTTAAGAATTTATAATATTAATACTTAGCCAAATACGTAATATAAACTCGGCAAATGCAAAGTAAATAGAAAACTTTTCCCTGGAGGTAACGGAACCTAAAATAGGTTACGTTATTAATTTTATTCCGTTTACTAAGCAAATAGTTAATTAGGTACCCTAAAGCGTAACGTAAGCTTTATTAGCTGTACTTTTATAATATTAGGTTGCTAATACCTTAGGTTTTTAACTATATACTGTAGCTAATATTTTACTAGGGAATATAGCTTAACCTTTTACCGAAAATAAGATAATTTAAGTAGTAAGATATATAGGTATAACCCTAAGCTATTACTTTAACGCTATATATTATAAAAATATACCTACCTAGGCAGTTAAAGCAGTGCGAGGCAATTCGCGTAAAGTGCTATAAAGTAGCTTTGCCTTAACTTATTTTAAATTTCCGTTAAGGAGATACTTAGCTGTAAGTATCTTTAAAGTACTGTAGATATTTTATTTCGTAAAGGTACTTTTAGCCTACTTATTTCTTAAACGCAGGCGTTTTAACTTAGCGGCATTAAAACTTCCAGCATACGGCTCGTAAGTAAAAAAAAGTAAAAAAAGTATATAACCTTACGCTATAGGAATTTAAATTAGCAACCTCGCTACGCGTAACTAACGCGTAAAAAAACCTTATATTCGCCACCTTTACGTTAGCAGGTCGCATTAGTTAAGGTATTACTTACGCAGAAATTTTTTATTTTATTTTTAAAAGTATAAGGTAAAAGGCCTATATAATAAGCCAGTTTCTCTTTCTCTTTAAAAACCAATTTTTCTTTCCAATATAAATCTTCTAATATATAATTTACTATAACGTTTGTGATAAGCGAGCCGTATAGATAAGTAAGCTGTACACTTTCCACCACCCTATTATAGCTATCCTTAATTATACAACCATAATATTAGGAAATAACAATAGCTGAATCAGAAATAGATAAATCAGATGATTCTGCAACCTCTTTACACGTACGTGCATTATGGCCAGGCTTGCCGTATACGCTACAGCACTGGATCTTCGTATAAAACCCCCCTGCATTACTATTATTTTGTTGTATTTCCTAAACCAATTGCTTACCTATAACCTTTTAATCCAGTAGATCCTATACCTTTTATATAATAAGTAACCCTCTAAGCCGTATACGTATTTTTTTAGCTTTTCGTCGCTTATTAAGCTCCTTATTAACCTTTCGTAATATTAAGACCTCCGTACGTAGAAAAACCACCTTATATATAATAAATATTATACCTTTAGCTAATTAATCCATAGCAGTTAGTATTAAGGTTAAAAAGCTATTTTAATAGTTAAAAATTTAAGTTTTAATAAATACTAATTATAAAGTAGCCTTTTAAGGGTTATATAGCGTTTGGGAGACCTAAAGTAGTATTATACCTGGGTTTAAAACTAGGGGTATTAGGGTCCAAATACGTATATCTAGCTTAGATATCACCTTCTTTAGGTTATATAATATAAAGCCAGTTTTGGTAAAACCCCTTTAAATATTCTTTTTTGTAATTAAAGTAAAAAATACCTTTTTAAACGTATAAAGAAATTTTAACTTGCTAATATATATAATATTTATCCGTATTAATTACTTAATTTAGTAATTATATACCTTCTTTAACAGCCTAAAATAACTAATATCTAATAGTTAAAGTAGGTATAAGAAGTGTAAAGGTATATAAAGTATAATAATATTATACTCCTAGTAATAAGTCTTAAATTCTTTAAAGTAATAGCTATTATAGCCATTAAAAATAAGCAGCTAATATTTACCCTTCGTATAAAATACTATATAAAAATCAAAATACCAAATCCAATCTATACCTTTTTTATTAGTAGTTTAGTTATTATTAATTATTATAATACGCTAGGTCTTTGGGTAATTATACTTTTTATACTAATTAGTAAGATAGTATTGCCTAATTAAGATAATAAATAGTAGGATGGCTTAATTTAAGGCGTTTACCCCTTAGATAACTATTACCTACTTTTAATTGCTAGGTTAGGCCTATTTAGCCCTATTATTATAGCTATCCAAGGTAGTAATTACTATAATAACGATAATAATACTTATTATAAAATTAGTTTTATTAAAGTTATATAAATTGTTATTAAGGATACCGTACTTAACCTTAACGTTATATATAAGGGTAAATTACTTTTAAATAACCTTAAAATCTTCGTATTTAGCCCTTTAGTAATCGTATTTATATATAAAACGTATTTAGAGTTTTAATTGGCGTTTAATGAAGTTATAAGCCTATTATATACTAATAGGGGGCGCGTTACGTTCGCGTAGTAATTAATTAGCTATATCTTTTACGTATAAGAGCCAAAAATAAAATACGTATGTATATAGCTTAATTATATATTAAATAATCGTTTTCTCTTCCAAATTTATAAATTTGCATAAATTGGCTGGGGTATCGTATCGCGCTAGCTAATTAACGCGTCGATTAGAGAGGGTTATTAGTAGTATATTGTAAATTATAATTATACGTTAAAGATTAAGCTTTGGGTCTTTTTTTAAAGCTTCGAGGGCTAGAATAATTTAAGATTTGGTTAGAAGTGAATCTATAGCGAATTAGTAGTAGGATTAGTAAAAGAAGTTGGAAGGTTGCGTTATGCCAAGAAAGTATACGGCTCGCTTATCTATACGGCTCACTTATCACAAACGTTAACATTTTCTACTATATTATAACGTAAAGCTTACTATAGTAATAGATTTTAGCTTTCTAAACATTATAGTTTTCCAGGCACCTTTAGTATTTTAAAACTATTATTTATTCTTCTAAAATCAACTATTTTTAACTAATATTATAATAAATATTAATATTATAGCTAAGTACCCTTTTACGCTAATAAAGCATAAAGCTTTACCAATTAAGCTTTAGTTAAGGTTATTTATAATAATAACCCTAAGTAAATAACCTATTAAGCTTTTTATTTAGTATCTTTATATTATTTTTCAAAGTATCTAAATTAGTTCGCAGCAAAGATTACTACCCGAAGTATAGCATTTTTATCGGTAACCTTAATCCTAAAATTAATAATTTCTTTTTCGTATCGCACTTTTAATCTTATTTCCCCTTTTATAAGTTAGCTAAGATTATTATTAATACTATAACCGGCTAATTTCGTAGATACGGCTTTATCTACTTTAATAATAAAATAGACTAGCTATATACTTTCGTAAAGATATAGGGTATATATTATAATAATTACGCTATATAAATCTTAACTACTAACTTAAAAACTTAATATACTCCTTTTATCGCTACTTAGCTACTTTAAAGTTTTAATAAGAAAAAGTTTCTACTATTACAAATATAGAAAAATCGTAGCTTTATAGCAAAAACTTACCGGCTATATAGGCTAAGGCGTTTTACCTTAATATAACTTACCTAGATTTTTTAATTAAATATAATTAATAAATTAATTTAACTACCCAAATAATACAACTATCTTCGTTAGCAGTTTTTTTAATTACGTAATTAAGCATTAGCTTTAGTCGTTCTTTTAAGCCTTCGAAAAGATTATATATATTAAGATCCTTATCAGCAAAGGTTATAGCTTCGTTTAATTCATTTATCGCAATATAGCTAAAATAGTAATAAATTAAATATAAAGTTAACTTATCGGTAATTTTCGCATTTACCTAACATAGGGAAAATTAAAGAACAACTTAGGCTAATAAACTCTTTACCGTCCATTTTCCCAACCCCCTTATACTATATTATCTTAAGCTTTTAAAAAGTATTTATAATAATATAAACTAATTAATAAAAAGCAAAGGAGCTACTAGCAGTAAGTACCGTTCCCCTAAAAGAAATTAGCAGTAAGTATTCCTTGCTACAACAATTATGCCTATTAACTAATATTTTAATATAGCTTCCGGATTTTATTTTTATTTTTAAGCCCTCCTAAAGCAAAAATCTATAAGGGTTTACCTATTTATAATTAAAAGTACCGTAATAAGTAATTAGCGAATAAAAGTTAGCATACGTTTAAAAAGGCTTAAGCAATAAAAGGAAAATTAGTAAGGGTATATAAATAATACTAATAATAACTTTTTAATTACTTATTATTTTAAGGAAAGCTTTACTAATATCTCCTATAACTAAGGATCCTTTTATATATAGCTATTTATTTATAAAGCTTTAAAGAATATTATTAATTTAAAATCCAAATATAATTTAACTATATCGCCTTTTAATTAGCACTAACGTTATTACTTTTTCCGGTCCCGGTTCTTTTTTATTTACTATTTTTTACTAAATTTAAGCTTAATAAAGTTAATAAACGTAACGGCATACTATAGGAAATAAATCAAAATCGCAATATAAGTAGCTAGTTGCTTATTTAAGCGTCGACGTATAGCTAAAATCCAGCGCTAGGAAAAGGATAAGGTTTTAGCGTAAAAGCTAGGTACGCTATTAGCGCAAAGCCGCGTACGCACCTAGCTTAATACTCGAAGGAGGTTATTGAAATCGCAATCCTTAAGTATATTTAGCTATTTAAACTTAAGCATTTCGATATCTTAACAGGCTAATCGTAATAATATCTATTACGTTATGGCAATTAGTACTAGCTTAAGGGAGCTTTAGTGCGTAAACTTAGGGCTGGGGGTTGTAAGGCCTAGGGATACCCGGCTAGGGGTTAGTTATCTTAAACCATCGCTTAGCTTCCCGTTTGGCCTCGGCAAAACAAAACCTCTTAGCTTTCTTCGTTCGGCAAGGATAGCGTAAGCACGATAACGGGGCAGGATCTTTAGCGCAAGCCACCGGTTTAGCGGCACTAGCGTACCGGATAGCTTTAAGCTAGGTTTTAGTATAAATAACTAGCTTACCGCTAATAATATACAACTAGGCTCGGCACTTCAACAAGCGTAAGCACCTATTACCAAACCTAAACGCCGTTAAAGATACTATCGTTATTAGAAAGTATTTCTCCAAAAAGAATTATAAGTAGTTAGTTATCGATACCTATAAAATTAAAAATAATATTTTTAATAATATAACTCTACAGCCCTTTTTAAATTTTTACCGGTACTGTAATATTTTCCTTATATTAGCCGTTCTTGAAAAAAACCGTATTACCAGCAACGTTTATAATAATACCCTTTGCTGCGGAATTAGTAACTATAATTATAGGTATAAGCTTTTATAATAATACCTTTAATTAATTCTTAGTTTTTTTCTAAATACTTTCCGATAAATATTAGCTTTACTTTAGCTACTACGTTTTTATACTACGGTTTCGCTTAATTTTTTAAGCTTTTTATTTAATAAGTTTAAAATATATCGGGCTAACGTTTTCTCTTTTACATTCGGAGCTATATTACTAAAATATAAATATATAATTATAACTTTAAATATTTTTCCTTAATTTATTAGTTTTAAATAAGCCTAAGCTATTATAAGCTGGAAATATATATATTATACGTTTTTATTATACATAAGGGTTTGAAAAAGTAAAAAAATTTAATAAATAATTATTAAAATTATTTAAGTTAACGTTCCCCTTTATCTTTAAATATAGTATAAAGCTATTTATAAAGGAAGTATTATTGCGGATTATTAATATTTTAAAACTATTTATAAGTAATAGTATAAGGTTTTTTTATTAATAAATTTAATAGTTCTTAAAATCGGCTTAATATATGGGAATAAAAGTAAAATTAGCTTTAACGCCGTAATAAATTTTAATGCTAGAATTATCATTTAAATGCGAATTAGAGAAGTTATAATAATATTATAACCCTGTAAACGTGTTATCCTAGTAAAAAAGATACGAAGCTTAAAGTAGCAGAAATAAAATTTAGGCTTAGGATAAAAACTAGGTATTACTTACACTAGGCGGTAAATTTCTACTGGTAAAAGGTATATAACGTACGGTAATAAAAACTAAATATAGGCTTATAGCCGAAAACTGGGTCGCTTACGCTAAGCGGTAAAATTCTACCGGTATCGCATAGTAACGGTAGAGAACTTAGTCGCTAAAACTAAGCCGTAAATTCTACCGGTAGAAAAGGTACGTAGCTTACGGGAGCGAGGACAAAATATAGGCTTATAGCCGAGAACTAAATCTTATATTCTATTGGTAAAAACGGTGCAAAATACGGAGGAATAAAGTTAAACGCTATATAATTTCTACCAGCAAAATAAAAATACGTACCTAGGAGAACTATCCGCACCTAAGTATTAATAACTTTACCCTATTAAAATAACAGTTCTACTCACTAAAGTTACTAAACTTTCTAGCGGCTTTATATCAGGAATTAAAAACTTAACAATACAGCCTATATATACCTAATAATAGATAATAACTTGTCAATTAGATTAGAGTACAAATAGGTAACGTTACTGTAGTCGTTAGCAACTCCATCCGTACCGCATCCTTCTCTGATATAGCATAGTAATGGTATAGGTTTAAAGTTAATTTAATTGGTTGCTTTTGGTTTGTTTGGGATTTTTAGCAAGGTATAGGTTACTTAGCTTTGGTAATAGGGCTTCCGGCCTCCGAGTTACACGTACACCTAATACGCGTATACGTCGCGATTGGAACTGTTGCCTGGGAGCTATCCTTACAGATTACGCGTCGTCTGCTTTCCATTAATGGGAAAGTTTAGCCGGGGGGGACTGAAAAGGGGCCTCTAAGGCTGTGCGGCGGCGGTGTACCGGATCACCCCAGCTCAGGGGAGAATTAGGGAGAGCTCAGGACAAATCAGCCTCGGCTCACCCCAGCTCACCCCAGCTCAGGATTGCGAACGAAAAAGGAAATTTCGTATGCCCAGATTCGTCGCAGGTTACCGGCTGTTGTATAACACGAATCTGGGCACACGAAATTTCCTTTTTTGTACTTCGCCCACATGACACTGCTCATCCCGGCTCAGGCCCGGCTCAGTCTTCCCTCAGGATTTGCTCAGGCTTGCTCACCTTTGCTCAGGCTAAGGACCATTTTCGTCACGCTGCGCCGCAGCATTTTGAATTGCTTCAACTCTAGCTGTTGATTTTAGGCAGACTCTACAGGTCTGTAAGAACTGTGATACAGGGGATTTATTGTGATTACTATAAGTCACTGGAGCAGTATCTATTTAAGTGTCACACGCTGAACGCCCCTGACACCTAGATTGGCACCGCGGCTCACCGAATCTCGGTTTCCGGCGAGAGCTTATCAAGGTTCGCCCCGGCGAATCTTGATTTACGCCAATTGAGTGGAATGATGCCACGATGGTCAGGAAGGTTCCGTATCGAAGCGTCTACTGGTCGTCATTCGGAATGACAGAAAACTTCGGTCCAGAGGACCTCAGGATTAGATTGGCCATCAGGCCCAGCATGTAGCTCGAAGGGCGAGGACCTTCGAGGCCATAGTCAATTATTGTGTTCAGAATAGACTTGTTCAGCGCCCACAGGGTCACATCCGTTCCAAGCCGCACCCACAACCCCCATGTGGTTGCCCCTTGTCACATTAAGCTATGAAAGAGAATGTACCTTCCGGGATTAAGGGTACCGCTACCCTATTATCTGTCAAAAAAAAGGGGTCAGTTCTAGAATCCACCAGAATGGTGGATTGGTAACATTGGCCACGCAACGCGTAAGCGTTGCCACTATTCACAAAGTCTATAAAAAGAGGTTTTGGCTGAAAGCCAAAACCACACAGACAATTCAATCAAGCAATTGAAACCCCATCAATTTCACCATTTCCAGAAGTGCAGTGTTTCTGACATTATCCAACTGCGAAGGTAATATAAGATGAGTTATGTGGTTTTACCTTCAACATCATAAGAAAGGCTTTTTACCAGATTGGGTATGTTAAGAGCAATGTTGAGATAAAAGCTCAAAAAATTATTGTCTCGCCATGATTAAAAAGGCATGGATATTGTAAAGATACTATAGATGCTTATAAAATCCAAGCATTCTAGCCTCTGTTTAACAGACTATGGCAACCATCGCTTTATTACTAAGCTAAATATCTGTTAAATCAATTTCTGTCTGGTTAAAAACTCCCAAACTCCCCCAACCTCTCGCAAAGCTAGTGGCCTTCGGTTCAACAGGTCATCGTACATACGCGCCCCGTCGCACCTTATTACTAACCCCTCACATCTTACAATCCCATAAATACCTTATTAATTTACCAGTTTAATATGGAGACTAGGATCTTGTCACGGCAGTTGGAATGCGATTGCTCACGCAAGGTTATTCCGTACCATTAGCAGAAATCTAAAGCTAAAGAGAAAAGGAAAAGGAAAAGGAAGCCCTGAATTGCACCACCCTAATGGTGGTGCGATTAGTGGGGCGGGCGGGGTAGGTTGGCAGAATGTTCCGGTGGGTCCGGGTCGGATTGGGAGGTGTGGTCAGGCACGACGGCCAGGCTGCCGTCACTGATCTGTATATTAGGTGACGGAGATTAGAGGTGCTATAAGAAAGGGACTGCATCGTTAACTTAAGTTAATGAGACTAAAAATAAGAGCTCTTATCGTTCGGGTTTATAAAAATTGACTTATAACCCATATGATGCCATCCTTTCCATCTGAGTCCCTTTTAGGGTCCTTGAAATTTAAATAACTTCCAGACCATTTTCTAAGACTACATTCTGGGTTATTCTCCGGCCAACCTCCCTGTAATTCTAAAACACTCCGTGAACAATCTCATGACCTGTAAGACAGGCGAAGCTTCAGCAACAAGTGGGGCGTGGACAACCAGTAAGAAACGTGGCTAAAGGACCAATTGGTACGCGGTGGTGGCGGAAGAATTTTCGTCCGAAGGCGGGGCGTCAAAAACCTCTTCGCTCTTCCGTTTGTCTCTAAAATCGCTCAACTCAAGATTCTTACAAATACTCAGCTAAATAGTCAACAAAAAAACCCGCGAACGACCCGCGCCGCCACCCCGCGTCATCCTCAGTCACCCCCTATAGGCAAATCGCAGCCTCTCGGCCCTTCTACTTAGTTAATCCAGACGCGAACAGACCAAGACGTCAGGAGCCTCGTTGCCGCCCCGTGGACGGAACGTTGGGAGTAGCTCATTGACAGGTCGGCTGAGGTCTACTCGCGTGCTCGGAAGAAGCTGTGGAGGAAAAGGGACTCTGAAGCAGCTCCAGTACAGAGCAACCAGACCGAGACCCGACTCCCAGGAGAAGACCTCCCTTGTTAAGGAAGGAGGCCAAAGAATGCCGATGCGTTGATCCCTTTCGTCTAACCGGAACCGCAAGACCTGTTCCAACAGATAGATAACTGCGACTACGGAAACACCCACATGAACCGTGACCAGTACGAGGAAGCTAAGGAGAACCTAGACCTGCGCGCCAACGTCTGGAGCAAAAAGAACAAGAAGTCCTCGTTGCTTACCGTGTGGTAATGGACTCCTTTACGGGCATCTCACCTCACCAACCCCTGTCTGACCCAACGGGAATCCGAACTATCAGGTTATACCCTGGACGCTTCGACGATGAAGTCCGCTGTGAGCTTGAGCATTGTCTTTTGCAAGGAGGCGACTGTGAAGCCCCGACCTATATCGCGCTCTCTTACACATGGGGCGACTCTACCAACACCAAGCTTATCAGCCTAGACGGCAAGCCATATCCTGTCACGTTAAACCTAGCTTCGTTCCTTCGCCATATGCAAACGATGCTTGGGGTGATTTCCGAGCATCTTCCGGAGGTTTTGATCTCTTCCATGCCAGAATGCGCTTCGCTGAGAACTATTCTTATACAACGGCTTCTCGGCGATCTCAACTTCCCGCAGAGTTTTACTTCCGGATCAATCGATGGAACGCTGATTCGCGATCTAGTGCAGCATCACTTCCGCCAAATCCTAGTGAACCTTGGAACTGAAGTCGATACAGTGGAGGAATTTATTAAGATGCCTGATAATAAGGCCATCGGCCACCAAGAGTCCAAACAATGTTACATCATTTTTTGGATAGATTCTCTCTGCATCAACCAAACGGATCCAGCAGAGAGGAGCAAGCAAGTCGCCCGTATGAAAGATATCTATAGCCAAGCTCAATCGACCCTAATTTGGCTTGGAGACACGCATCAATCTGACGGTAATGTCGATGACGCTATAAGACTTGTCCGTGATCTTTACCAGACGATGGAACCACTTCGTGGGAAAGGTCTGAATTGGGAAGATCTGAATTGGAAAGCTTTGCTGGGTCAAGTCCTGTTGCGCGGTAACATGGGAGCGGGCTTACTGGGTATCAGACGGATTCTAACTAGTACTTGGTTTTCTCGGGCTTGGATTATCCAGGAAGTTGCCACAGCACAGGAATCAGTGAATGTCCTTCTAGGCTACAGGAGAATTCCATGGTTCTTCCTCACACATGTGGTGGAACCTGCCGTCAATGGTATATGCAATATCTCAGATGATTTTGCAAACGGAATCATGGTTCGGAGCGATTCAGGGAACTTGCGGGCTTTGCGCGAAATCACCAAAGAGTATTGGGATATAAAGCAAACTAGTGGCGATTCTGTTAACCATATCGTCATCTCTAAGAGACTCTACTCCCTGCTTCGGCGGAGTTGCGGAGTCTTCGAAGCAACGGACCCACGGGATGTTCTTTACAGCCTTCTCGGTTTGATAGGCGCAAATATAATCCCGCCACAATTGGTTCCTAACTACGAAAGCCCCGTTTCCGATGTCTTTCACCAATATACAATCTTTCTCGTGACCAACACAAACAGCCTAAACTGCCTAAGTTTTTACAAGAAGGATTTAGCTCACATACCTAGCTGGGTCCCTGACTGGCGCTATGTGAGAATGGATGGCGGACAGAGCACACAAACCCAGCAAGCTGTCAGCAATGCACGAATCACAGGAGATGGTCTACTATTGGAGGTTGAAGGATTCCGACTAGGAACGGTGGTTGGCGTCATTAAGTCCACTCCAGCTAATTCCAGCATATACCTTGAGACTACAAGTCTCCTAAGTCCGGAAGAGGACAATGGATCCGACGAGGATGATGAGTACGACGAGAAGCTTCATCTGATTGTTCAAGGTTTGCGGGACCTCAAGCGTAGATTGATTTTGAATCTTCAGACAAACACGGGTACCGCTTTGGGAGACTTTCCAACCGAGATATGGCAGCGTTTTTGGTCAAGTAACGATCAAAATGCCCTAGAGACAATCAATATGACTGAGGAAATTGAGGAGTTGGGAACATGGATAAACTACAAAAGGGCAACATATCTTGTTGCATTTGGGACGGAGCTTAGGAGGTTTTCAAAAACAGGTCTAGCAATCTTGGACAACTTAGAGCTTGTCACAACTATGCGGGTTGATGTACCAGTTTTAAAAGGCGACATTGTTGTTAGGATACAGGGAGCTCAAGATCCTTGTATTCTTCGGCAAGATGGACATTTCTTCTCCTTTGTCGGAGCTTGTGCAACAAGATCTCTGAGAGATCTGGCAGAACAATTGGGATTCGTAGCTAGTTCTCAGATTCAAAGGTTTATAATAGTTTGAAGAGTAGATCCTGTCAAAAGAAGTATCCAGAAGCAGCTGGATTAGTAGCAGTTGCCACTACTGATTTGAGGATTTGTAGCAGAAACAAGATCTGGGCTTGGGGCGAGAACTGGGTTGCTCACGCTAGGCGGTAAATTTTTGCTGGCAGAAAAGGTACATAGCCTGCGGTAGCGGGGACAAAATATAGGCTCGTGGCCGAGAACTAGGTCTTATATTCTGCCGATAAAAACGGTGCAGGACACGGAAGGACGAGGCAACTAGATAAAAGTACAGACAGGTAACATTAGCGTCATCGTCACCAACTCCATCCATATCGCATCCTTCTATGACATAGTAATACTATTATTTCCCAGCCTAGTTTATTTTAAGTTTTAATAGCATAGGTTACTTAGCTTTAACGATAGCCTTCCAGGCCAAGTCATAAGCACACCTAATACACGTGTACGTCGTAATTAGAATTATTGCCTGGGAGCTACTCTTACAGATTACGCGTCATCTGCTTTTATCGGGAGGAAACTTTAGCCGGGGGGACTGAAAAGTGGCCTCTAAGGCTGTGCTGCAGAGGCGTATAGGATCACCCTAACTCAGGGAAGAATCAGGGGAAGCTCAGGGCAAATCAGCTACAGCTCACCCCAGCTCAGGATGACGGACAAAAAAGGAAATTTCGTGTGCCCAGATTCGTCGTAGGAAACTAGGCTGTTTCATCACCCTAAAATCGATGACCACACATACTCCTCGTCACGTGATCCTTCACCACCTTTGATCAGTCCAATCAGCCCCGGCTCAGCTTTGGTTAATATTTACCCATTGAACAGCACAGCTTTGCGAAAAGGTGTAGTTTTAGCTGAAGAGCCCAAAAATGATTGCGATGGATTTGGGTAATGGAGATGGTGATGGTGGATTGCACGCGGGGCAGAAAGACTGGGCGGTGGGTGCTGCGCCGGACCGCTGGCGGCTGGCGCAGCTGTCAAAGTGGGGCAGACTTTTTTTTTACAGTACGGGGGGGCGCTTTTCACAGTATGAGTAGACATGCTCAAAAACAATCGCGGGTATTAATCTACATTTCTTAATGGTAATAGTTTTAATTATAAAGATTTAGGGAGTACGGTCTGGAGATATAAGAAGAGAATGATTAATAAAAAAAATAGTCCTTATAGTTATCTTAGAGTTGAACTCGTTGCACACCCCCACAAATTTGAGGCACACCCTCCCCCACATATTCCAGCTGTCATGCACGTGAATGCAGCCGTCATCCAAGCCTCCACTTCTTGGCTGTAAAAACCCGAAATTTCAATGCGCGCTACATTTCGAGTTGTGCACCAGCGACGTGTGCACCATATCAGCGACCGTATCGGGCAGTCACAAATGACAGCCACGTACAGACAAATCTATTGGTTTTGCCAGCCAAAAAGAAGGTAGTGTGTCGAGACGAGATGTGTTGAATCAAGGTCGCTGGCAATCAAGGCCAAAAATTTCTATCGCCTGGGGTTCATGTTTCGGTTGGCGACGTCAAGCGAGGCTGCTGTCATTGAGATTTCGGGTTTTTACAGCTAAATAGTGGAGTTCTAGATGCAAGCTGCCTGACAGGCCGTCACAGCTGGAATATGTGGGGGAGAGTGTGCCTCAAATTTGTGGGGGTGTGCAACGAGTTCAACTTTTATCTTAACCTCTTGTATATTATATTCGTTTATGTTGGTAATATTCTAGGGGAGGATACGTTTAGACCGTAATTAAAAGTTTAAATAATTAGAAAAATCTTCGTACGTGGCTTTAGTAAAGCCGTATATTTTAATCTTTTTCGCAATATACTTTTTTTAATCTTTATACGTTTGTAACGTTTAAAAAAGCGGTTAACCTAATAATAACCAGGGAGGGTAAAATTACTACCTTACCTTAATACTTTTTAAGCTATCCTTATGTTGAAATTACAGCCCAGTTGCCTTGTAGCTACAGCGCCCTTGGGTGCTGTAGCCTAGTTGATCTTCTGCCCTGGGAGTGCTGCCGACTGCACTGTGGTAAAGTGCAGTCACCACAACCACAAGGAGTTGGTATTGTGGTTCAAGGGGGCTGCCAAGCCCCCTGGACCCACTGGAACCCACTAGAACCGACGGGGAGTTCCGAGGACCCACCACCTGTAGGCTTGGCCTACAGGGGTAGATCTACCACCACTGTTACGTCAGCCAACTCGTTGCCCTGGAATCCATTAGATTCCAGCGCTAACGTAAGCACTTTTCCCTCTGTAGTATAGGCTTTCCTTTTGTGTTTTAGGGCCCTCACCCCCTGTAAGATTGACCCACACCTACTGAGGGCCCTATAAAGAACCATCTCCCCTCCTGTGTTTCTAGTGTCTGATTTTTTTCCTTTTTTCTACCTTAAGCAAGATAGTTTATATATAGCCTTAGGGCAACCTTTTGACCTTCGTGATCTCTGTGCAAAGCCCACTGTAGTCACCCTGTTACAGGGCATAGACCCCT
>Ga0247760_1001328_pt1 | contig 23287 bp, 20 predicted proteins | sample UWRJL171409R4_FD_179936 | JGI IMG/M metagenome (GOLD analysis project Ga0247760, IMG submission 179936) | Plant litter microbial communities from Arlington Agricultural Research Station in Wisconsin, United States - UWRJ-L171-409R-4 | ecosystem: Environmental > Terrestrial > Plant litter >... | reverse complement strand
TGAGGGGTGCGGGAAGGGGGGAGAGTTGTTGAAGTGTACCGGGTGCGTGGGGGTTAGGTATTGTAGTAAGGTGAGTGGTATTGCAACTCGAAGTGAGATGTTGTTGTTTGGGGATGGGGGAGGGGTGATGCTTGTGGGTGTGGGCTGACGGTGGTGATGGGATAGGAATGTCAGGTTAAGGGATGGGGGGAGGGTGGACATAAGGGGGATTGTAAGATCATCAAGGCAATTCAAGGGATTTGGGGAGAGCGGTGATCATCGGTATTATGGAGACGATCAAGGTAGGGGGTTGTTTTGCTTGAGCTAGTGGCCTGGAGTCAAACGGCTTGCACTTGGATAATAAGCCTTTTAAGAAGGGTAATTAGGCCTTGCTTGTATCATGATTGGCTTTGGAAGTGGATGGTAAGGTTTTCTCAAGAATGCAGGAAAAGGAAGGTTGACACACGTGAGAAGCCCCCACAGCTGGCAGGGATTCATAAAGGGGCGGAGGCGGTTGCTGGATAACAAATAGGTCCGCTGGCTCAATGGCAGAGCGTCTGACTACGAATCAGGAGGTTCCAGGTTCGACCCCTGGGTGGATCGATTTTTTTGGGACTTTTTTTGCTTTCCCCTCTTCTCCTATTCCTCCTGAACCACCTCGAACATGATATCAGTCCGCATCGTGTACTTGGTCCCTTCCTTAACATCCTCGCCCGAGTGAAGCAACCCACGCTGCTGAAAGATGAGAACCCGCCCGGCCTTCGGGTCGACATCGACCTTCCTCTTCCCATCGTTCGACAAGAAAGGCGTCGCTCCCCCAACCAGCTCGGCGCTATCACCAACCGCAGCCTTGGAATCATTCAAGTAGAGGTGCAGCGTGAACAGCGACTCCTGGTACTTGCCGTCAACCTCCTCGCCAAACGAAGCATCGCGATGAGCTACACAAAAGAAAGTTAGCCATACCCCCCCTCACCCCTTCCATCTCCAGCAGCACACAACTTGAACTCACCTTGAAAGAACTCTCCCCCAGAGTACTTCAAAAACCTCATCCGGTTATTCACCCTCGAGAACCTAAAAGTCGACCCCTCGTCCCTCTTCAACTCCAACTTCGACGCCCTCGTAATCACCGGCTCCTTGCTCACCTCCGCCATTCTCTCCCTCAGCCCCCCCGCTTGCAGACACCTCTCCCAAATCCGATCCACCACCTCCTGCTGATCCCATATCAACCGATCACTGTTTCGATACCCCGGCGTCAGCACCTCATATCCTGCCCCAACATTGACCATCGCCCGCCGCCAGGGCGAACCCCCCTCCCCGCGGGACACATCAGCGACGCTTGCTTCTGCCAGGCGGAGGAGTTCCTCGCATTCGCTCGGGGAGAGGACGTGGTCGAGAACCACGGCGTAGTGCCCCTCGTACTCGGGCACGGGCGTATTGGACCAGTTTATGGGGGTGATGGTGATGGGCTGGGCGTCGGGCGGGGAGGAGGTGAGGAAGGTGGGGGGGATGGGGAGGTCGTGGGACTCGTAGGTTATTTGTACGGGCTTGTTGGCTTTCATGCGGGCGACGAGGTCGTCGTGGTCTTTTTGGGAGGGGGAGTGGCCGGTGAGGCTGGAGACGCTGTTGAGGAGGCGGCGGAGCATCTTGAGGGGAGGGGTTGGTGTTGGGTGAGTATGAGCTGGAATTTAGTGAAAGAGGGAGGTAATGTTGTAATGTTGGAGACGGCAGGGAAATGCTGCCGGGCTTTTGAGATGATGAAGTGTGATGAAGCAGATTGTCGAGCTGATGAAAGCGACGCTCGGCTTTAAGTACGTAAAGTCATGATGTGAATGTGAGACTCAAGTCCTGGACAATGACTGATTGAAGACGAAACGGCCCTCCAACGGCGGTGCATCAGCCCTGCTGCTTCGCCTCCCCCGCCAGCGGATCGATGCGCGGTGGTTGCCGGACGGGAAGCCAATTGGCCCGCAAACACCCACCCCCGGCACTATGAACGAGTACGAAGCAGCTCCCAACACAACTGACAGGTGAGTTGCAAAGACAAACAACAAAGTCAAGAGGACACCTACTTGCCAACCTCGGTGAGCCAACCGGATGGTCTAGGTCGAAAACACCCTAGCCCATCGAGTAATCGGAGAACAAGTTGTCAAAATACTCAAATCCGATGCTGAGGACAGATTTCGAATGGCCACTCGTCATCAGCCACCTGGCACACCCCTGAAATCCGATTGAAGACAACAAACCATACGGGCTACACCACAAGGCAATATCAACAAAGCACAAGTCACCCGACTGATCGTGACTCACAAACCACAGATCTACATTACTCTAGGTATTAGAAATCTAATTACTTCATGTTGCTGGTGACGTCAAGCCGCCCAACTCTATCGTGTTCCGGAACCCCAGCATGCGCTTGACACTAAGCCAGAATTCGAACGCTTCCAGCTTTAGCTCGACCCGTACATATCCCAGCCAGGCCGTCAGCAACCGCAACGTATTTGGCGGCCAGTAAAATGACCCTTGTTTTCGAATCTCCTCCAACTGCTCGTGAAAGACTGTACGCATGCAATACCTGGCCAAAATCAGGAACTGGCGCGCCGGTCCTAGCGTTGTGTGGAGGCTCTCGTCCAGACTCCGCGTCAGGTCGTTGGTCTTGAGGATGAGGAGGATGATGCGTGGAACTTGGCCAAGCATCTTGACCAGGTCGACAATGAGTCCCTCCTGCAACGCCGTGCTCATGGTCTTCTGCTCGCTAGCCTCCCTCGGCTTTGTGATCGACGACTGCAAAACCGAGAAGTCTCTCCCGGTGATCGCTGACGCAAACAGCGGGAACTTATCCTCTTCAATCCCAGAGACTTCAACAACGTACTTCTTCATGCGCTCCATATCACCGTCGATGATGGCAAGCCACATCTTTGCATATGATCGGCGCAGGTCTTCCGGGATGTCCCGATATAGACCGTGGTCGTAGAGAATGAGATCGAAGTTGGCATGGTGGCGGCCGGAGTCGTTCTTGCGGATAGCAATGTTACCTCCGTGTGGGTCGCAATGCAACGGTGCGCCTTCACCGAAGATCATTTCGTTGAAGATCCGCGCGAGGGTTGCAGAGACCTCGTCGCGGTCGATTCCGTTAGAGTCAATGTACTCCAGATCGTCGAGACGATGGCCGGCCTCACAGGCCATAACTAGAATACGCTTCTTCGCCCAGATGACATCGGGGATCAACAAAGGTAACTCGGGAAACCGGGAGAAATGTGCCTTCGTTCGTAAAGCATTCTCTGCCTCGCACTGGAAGTCCAGCTCCAGGGGCAGAGAAGACTCGATCTCGGCCGACAACCACTCTAGGTCGTATTCGGGGAAGAATCGCTTGACGGTCGAAAATGTAAACTTCGTAAGCCGCATATCGAGCGGGGCCCATTGCTGAAGCCCCGGATGCTGAACCTTGACGGCCACCTTCTGGCCCGTCTCTTTGATAGTCGCGAGATGCACCTGCGCCAGCGACGCTGCGCCGATAGGCTCCTTCGAGAAATCGGAAAAGTAGTCCTCCAGGTCCTCGCCAGTATCCGCCCTGAACATCTGCTCAATCGACTCCAACGACGAGATGGGACATTTGTCTTGCAGGGGTATGAAGGTCGTGGTCCATTCGGTAGGGAGGAGATAGTTCATGGCGCTCTGCGGAATGGATCAACACTGTGCCCCTTCCTCTGGGAGAGGGGAGAAAGACATACCAAATGTTGCCCTAGCTTAATGAATATGCCGCCATTCTTTTCGAGGACCCTCAGCGTGCGGATCGCACATCGTAGGTGGCAGGCTTTGAGGACCCGGTCGCTCTCTTCGTAGTCTTCGATCGTCTCCCGCTGGTTGAGCGTCGTCCGGTAGCTGCGGCGATTCAGCAAGAGTCCAATTGGGTACCTAGGATGGCAAACTTACTCGTTTACGCAAATGAAGAGGGTAGATGCCACCCTGAGCGACCTCTCTGTGGCCTCGTAGGTGGTCTTGATATCGTCGCCGAATGCCAGCACACTGGCGCCTAGCACGCCTCCTGCCGATGCAAGGATCACGGCGCGCCGCCGTGAGCGAGGCTTAGAAGCTGTGGGCTGTGGCCTGGCGGTCGCATAGTTGCGCGAGATAGGGGCTCGGGACTGGATCGGCTTGCCGGTGTTGGGGAGCTGGGCGCGGCAACGGAAGCAGGTCCATTCGACGTTCGCCGTGATGCGCCGGGCGACAAGCGCGGGAATGCTAGAGCCTCTTATCATGTTCGGCCGAAATCATCTGCGAGGGCCGGCGACATTTCGCAATGGCTTCGTCACGCTGCAGCGGAGGGAAGTCAGATTCCCTGCCAAGATTGGATATGGGGCCCTCGAAATGACATCCCGGACAGTCGCCAGTTTTTTCCTCAAAATTTTTGGCCTGCGACTCGGGTGACCTCGGGCCAAGATGAGCCCACCGCAGGGAGGGGGCACAATGAGATATAGGGTTAGGGTTAGGGTTCCTGTAAGTCAAATCCCCCACCCATGGATCCTTCCTAACATCACATCAACTGCCTCCCGTCCATTTTAACCTTCGGTGAGATTATGCCCGGTCTGAAACATGAACTACGCCGCCACAGAAACTTCTGCGACTCCGATAATTAACGATGAGAAACCGCGAACCTGCTAAGTCCGATCATGTCCGTTATCACCGCATGCACCATCAACTCACGCAACCACAGGTGGGGGAGGATCGCACCAAGTGGGGAGATGAGGTAGACCTGCCATTTGTGTCCGGAGAGGGGTGATCGTCCAAGAAGCTCGCCGTTAACACTAACTCCGCCACGAAGGTCTACTATAAGATACCAAGCATCCCCAGGACGATGACATTAGAGAGACGATCCAGCGTATCTGTTACCTACCAGCTCCGGCTACCACCAACTCCACATCACTACCCTCTCCAAACTCACCCGCCTAGCAATAATGGAACACTTCCAGCCGGCTCCTGAACCGCCAACTGAGCTTGGCCGCTACCGTGTGCTTTGCTCGACGGCGGGCGTCCGAGTCTCACCCCTTTGTCTCGGGGCCATGTCAATCGGCGAAGCTTGGAACTCATGGATGGGTTCTATGAACAAGGAGGACTCCTTCAAGCTGCTCGATGCCTTCTTTGACGCAGGCGGCAACTTCATCGACACCGCAAACGCTTACCAGTTCGAGCAATCCGAGATCTGGCTTGGCGAGTGGATGGCCGAGCGCGCCAACCGAGACCAGATCGTGCTCGCGACCAAGTACACGTCTGACTTCCGGTCACACGCCCTCGGCAAGGGGAAAGCTCCCAATTTCGCCGGCAACCACCGCAAGAGCTTGCATCTGAGCGTGCGCGAGTCCCTCCGAAAGCTGCAGACAGACTATATCGACATTCTGTATCTACACATGTGGGACTTCACCTCGTCGATCCGCGAGATCATGGATTCGCTGCATATCCTCGTGGAGCAGGGCAAGGTGCTGTATCTCGGCGTCTCGGACACACCGGCCTGGATTGTTAGCGCCGCGAATACCTACGCCGTTGACCACGGCAAGACACCCTTCGTTATCTACCAAGGCCGCTGGAATGTGATGTTGCGCGACTTCGAGCGTGAGATCATCCCCATGGCTCGCATGTTCGGGATAGCCCTCGCACCGTGGGATGTGCTTGGGAGTGGTAAATTTCAGACGAAGAAGGCACTTGAGGAACGTCGTGCCCGAGGCGAGACTCTCCGCATCGGGGCAGAGCAGAGTGAGGACGAAGCAAAGATGAGCGAAGCGCTCTACAAGGTTGCGCAGGAACATGGGGTCGAGAGCATCACGGCCGTCGCGCTGGCTTATGTCAGGAGTAAAGCCGCTGATGTTTTCCCCATAGTGGGCGGCCGAAAGGTCGAACACCTGACTGATAATATCCAGGGGCTGAGCATCAAGTTGACGACTGAGCAGGTAAGCTACCTGGAGAGTGTGAAGCCATTCGATCTGGGTTTCCCAAGCAATTTTATGGGTGGTGATCCGTATGTCACAGGGTTCAGCCAACTGCTTGATCGGACAGCTAAGATGTCATTTCCGAATTTGCGAAAGTAAAGAAATGGAGAGCAGGGGTAATCAGATTGGCTCATATAAGCAAGACCCTGGTACTTCGCACTTGGTACTAATACTTGCTGGAGAGTAGGTATATTTTAGTAAAAATCAAGCTCTCCTGAAGGATGCAGTGAAGCTTCTCCTGAGCCATACCACACAGTAACATACGAACTGCCAAATACTCGCCTCCCTACCTACCTGAGATATTGGAATTCATGTAAATAATGTGCCTACTAACACCATTGCGCCACTGAGATAGTTTTGAGGAGACTACTCCTCATCCGAGTATCTCGAGACTGTATCTTTTTACCCGGTGGAAAGCTTGAGCTGCACTATTGCATCATTAGATTAGAGCTTCTCCCAACGAAGAGTTTCAGTTCCTCAATTGTGATGTCATGCTGTTGCAGATCGGGGGCGACCCGAGATCTACGACACGACAGGTCAACTGGGAACATTTGAACTCTGAACTTGATGTGGACAAGTATCTCGGCCGCAACCAGGTATCTGATGTTCTCGCTCTCATGAGCTTCAGGGGGTGCTTCTTGCGCCAAGACGGTGACCGAAAAAGAAGAAAAAAAAGGCCAATTTCTCTTTCATGAAGTGTCAGCTGTTAACACGTATAAGACCGGATAGTCAATGAGAGCGGGGCCTGATGCTGCTGCAGGTCCCCGTGAGGCATTGTTGGGACTACGTTGTGCGGATCGCGCATTGCAGTGGGGCCCGCACTGACGACAATGACATCACAGCCCAACATCGGCTTGCGACACATTTACATAAAGGACTGGGGGCGAATGATATAAGGTGAGTCCTGCATCTCCCCTGAGGGGTTTTATCTTTGCTTTTCAATCACAGACGCAGCTGTATCACACGGAAAACCTGTGGAACTAATCCGTTGCATTGAACACGAGAACACCTGCAAGTAAGTCCCACCGGACCCGGGTACCACACCGGGCTCCACACTGCACACCTATCAGGGATCTATCGACCTTCATTGCTGATCGAACATCTGGACAGACATGAACCAGTCCAAGGCAGCAAAGATTGCTGAGGTTCAGTCGAACCTTCCTCTCCCTGAGCAGCCTCCGGTTGCTTCCGATTGGCAATCTGCCGATGCCCGCAACGTCAATGTTGGAAGTGGACGCTTCTCGAGTGATGTTTCTACTGGCGACGGGTCTACCGCTGGCTTGCGCGAGCCGGCGACAAAGAGTTCGGAGGAGACAGACATGAGCGGTATTGGGCGCCAGGGCAAGGATGGTTTGGAAGGTCCGCCGAAGGATGCGAGGGCTAAGTGATGAATTGTTCATTAACGAGTTTTCTTTCCATACCGTTCGAGTTATCAGCCTTTGGAATTGTAGGCGTCAAGTGATCAAGTCTGATGAAAATTGCATGAAAATAAGGCAGATAGGCGGCTTCCGATTTCATCTTCCGACTTGGAAGAGTTGTTGATTAGATGTCAAATGTTGCCCTCGTCATCTATCAGAACAAGAATACTACCTACGTATCAAAAGCTAGATATCTGATTCTCAAAACCATCTACTTCCAAATGTCACGAAACACAGGTCCTGCTTTATAACAATATCTTATACTTTTGTTCGCCACTTTAAACTATTTGGGTTCCAAGCTGTGGGATACGTTCCGGGACATTTCGTCTACTATTAAAAAGAAACTTCAAGTTGTACAAATAGTTCGTTTCATGTGCCAACCATCCAGCCCTATTAGTAGGGTTTAATACTTCGAATGCCTTGTTTTCCTTTTTTTTGGTTTGGAAATTGATGAACGATCAGTGATGGTATTTGATTTACAGGCAATCAAGTTATTAGCAGGAAATACCGGACTTGAAAACAATTAGAACCTCAACACCTCCAGGTTCGGGCTGCAAAGATGGAGTTCAGAGTTCAAGACCTGACCGTCGCGCTGCCTTGATTAATGCAAAGGATATGGAACAAACTAAACATAAAGTATGTGTTTCTTGCTTCACGAGAAGTGGTAGGTGCCTAAGCCGATGTGGATCAGCGGGTATCGACACCCTCTCGCGTCAAATAATCACGCTGAAAACAAAAGAATTGCATACTTGGGAGCAGCGCAGCAATAGTTCTTGCCCAATTCCAACACTGCCCGCCGCGCCTGTGCCTTTATTTGTTTGTCCGGCAGAAAGAACAACCTAGCTGCTGCCTGCGGACTTGTCAATGGCGGCAGCTTTCCCAGGTCCTCTCACATATTTATTACCAGGCCTCCGTGAAGCATCTTCGTCCCCACCTCTCGACATCACCTCACCTTACTGAGCAGACCTCAAGACCCACAGGTATGTAATTTCAAACAGTAATACTGTTTGATTTTCTCCTCCTCCCAGACCTGTTCTTTCGCTTTTCCTGTCCTAAGTTAGGCGGGCAAGCTGGTCGGTCGGTCGGTCCTTCCTCATCCCACCAACCTGGATTATCTCGCACCTGCCACCTTTCCCATACACCCCACCTCCCTCCCATCTCAATTTTGCGCAGTTGGATCTCGGCCTTTCCCGGCCTAGTTGATATATCCTGATCTCGTTATTACAGCTTTGCCTACCTTACCCTCTCCCCAACATTCAGTCGCGAGTTGCTTTCCTCTCAGCAATTTGCGTTGGCAACCACCAACCCCGGAGAAGGCAGCGAGCAGAACAGACTCACAGCACTCACTCAGTCTTTGGGATTTTCTCGACCATAGCACCGCGGAAATGAACGGAGATTGGCACAATTCTGGGAATACACCCAACAACAATGGACCATCCGGCCAGCCTCCTGTGCCATTTGACTCGGATGCGATCAGGCAAGCAATGTTGGTAAGTCACAACGTCCCAGTACCTCAACCTCTCAATCTCATCGCCTGGTGATCTGCCTACGCTTTCACCGCCTGGCATCATATAAAATGCTAAATATCTCCTCCGCAGAATGATCTTGGGATCCAGCGTGTCGAAGAGCTGCCGATCGAAGATGGCGAACGTCAACGTGGTAATCGCGGTCGAGACATTGGATGCAATAACAATCATGGTGCTCCTTTTGCGCATATTCCGCCTAGAAGGGTGGCAATCAAATCGAAAGCCGACACCGTGGTTGATGAGGTTGTTTCGAAATGGAACAGTAAGAGATCCTAGTGAAATTAGATCCGGTTTACACACGAGAGGCCAGACATTGACTCCCCACAGTGGCAAAAGATTCCGGCGTGTTCGACGATTCCGACAATGAGCAAGTGAAAGATCTGTCAGACCTGGGAGGTGGACGACTTTACGACCGGGCTAGAGACATGACGCTGAAGGCATTGGGTAATATGACTGGAAGAAGGTGAGTTGACCAATCTTGTTTTGAGCCATGAGAATACTGACGACTTCTTCAAGACATGCACCCAACCCCCGTGGACCTGGCCCTCACCAGAATCAACACATCCCATACCACCCAGATATCCGTGTCCTACACCCGCCAAACGGTCGCAACCCACAGCAGCTGACCGGCCGCAATCTACAACACCCAACCGGTCGAATTCCACAGCAGCCGATCGGTCGTACCCAACTCCGCCTCAACAGCCATTATGCAACCAATCTGCTATCGACATCAGTCCCGGCCCCAGCCCCAGTCCCGGTCCCGGCCCGAGTCCCAGCCCCAGCACCGGCACCACGGACACGAGCGACACTGGAAGTACCCGCTCCCTCGAGGATGGGGGTGCTAGGTGGGGCAAAGAAAAGGCGTGTTGCAGCAGTTTCCGCCCAGACCACCAGGCCAGGACGGTCGCAGATGGGACCTCCGCCATCGGCCCAGGGACTGAGAAACACAGTTCTCAGATCACAGGTCATCCTCTACATACCACCTGACCTCCAAGACGGCGTCGCGGCCCTTGCCTATCTTACTGATGACCCCGAGCCGATACTGAGTATGCTCTATGTCTACGTCCAGGACAAACCACATAGCGCTTGGCAGATCTCGCGACTCAAGGACACCCATGTATGCGAGTCAAATGGAAGACAGAGGGTCAGATTCCACTTCATGTCGACGTCCGGACAGGCCCAGCCCATGTACATCGAGTTCCTGGACAGGGGGAGCCGGGAACTGTTTGTCCGGACCATACATGCCTTGCATGATGGTACTTATTCTGCGTCAGCTCCAGACACGCAGAATAATGGCGTAACTTTCGCGCCTCCTGCTCCCAACGGAACTCTGGTAGGAGACCAAGAATTCCATGAAGATTCGGACTCAACTACCCGCCCTGATCGGCCAATCCCAGTTGTTCGGCTTACGCCGCCATCTGAGTCCAACTTCTCCCAATCGAGCGCCCAAGACGGAGCGACACGTACAAATGCTCCCGACAAAACAAGGAATCTCGAAACACCTCCTATCACCAACGGAACAGTCCAGGAAAATGTCAACGGCGACGGCAACCCGCTCGAGAAGGTTGCAGACACCTCCGAATGGACCATTACCCCTGAGGTTATTAGATGTTCTGAGGTCTATAAGAAGACAACTCTTGTCAGTCTTGGGGATTCGTATGAGCCGAAGGCTGTGGCTAGCACTACCCAGTCGTCGGGGCTGGATTCGCTCGTAACTCTTCAACCCTACTACGAAGTTCTCCAACAGGTGGACAGCTGCCTTGGACAGGTCAGTTTCGATGTCGAGCCCGTTTTCTTGGCGGGAATGGCGGCGGCTTTCGTCATTTATTACACACAACAGCATCCTGAACTTGACCGAGCGGTTGTACAAAGGGCAGTCGATGATTTCATCGCCAGGAGACGGGACCATGCTACAAGCGTCGCAGATCATTCCGCAGAAAGCCACATCCAAAGCCCCCACGAAGCCCTACCCGCGGAAAGTCATGTCGCCGCTATTGGAGACAAACCATCTGAGAGCCAAGTAGAAGCTACTTGGGTAGGTTCCACAGAGAGTGATGCTCGGTTTTCCACAGATGAGGCTATGGGGGACGATGTTCAACAAACTGCGGGCTCTCAAGGGGGGCGCATCCAATATACTGTCGATGCGCTCTTATCGATGAGCCACCTGGCGAGCGAGCCTCCTTCCTATCTTAGAGAGGTTCGGATCCCGAGAATTCGCCCTTCGGAACAACCTGCGGCGCGCCGGGTCAGCCAGGAAAAGCCTCCGGCGGCGCGTCGGGTTAACCAGGAACAGGCCGCGCAGGATATGAACAAAAGTGCCAACGACATGGCTTGGGTCATGCAGGGCAGCCCTCAATTTCAGAGCATCCAGTCAGTTGCCACGGCGCCAGCTCAGCAAGTTCAAGACAGCTCTCGGGCCCAACTCATTGAGCCAGAAGTAGTGGCGCCATCGCAATCTGTTCAAGATACGATAGCCACCATGCCAAATCCTACGGCGTCTGAGGAACCTAGAGGACCGGGAGGATCTGGACTCAGGGGCCTTGTCTGGGCAAACCCTCTCGTCGACACGCGGGATGCTGGTGGTGATACTGCCAGCCTGGCGAACTCAGATGGGCAGCCCACCAACACTTATATGCACGACCTAGCCCAGCTTGAGCCGGTCACGCCGGTTACAGCTTCTCATGACACGCCAGCGTTTACGACCGGTTGCCCCTTGTCAACACCTCAGCGTATTCCTTCTGAAGATGCTCATATTCCCGCTTCCATGGCGCCGCCAACTACGAACCATCAACCCCGCCAACTCAACGTGAGCACTCCTCCCACACTGAGACCCTCGGTCGATAAGATCGATATAATGATGTCGAGACTGACTATTAACTGCCAGCTCATGTTGCCGCCCGGTAGCCAAACTTCAACTCCGCCAACGGCACCGCGTCAGACCGCACCTGTCACCCCGCAGAATGATCCAGCACGGGCGCAGACTACATCTTCACAAGGAACGGTGCCGGTTGTACTGGGTGTTCACTCCCAATTTGCTTCCCAGTATCCCTCTGCCCCCTCAGGGTTGAATACGACCACAGTGATCAACCCAAACGGCACCCATCGTCCTCCCCAGAGTACCTCTACTCACCACAGGCCGCATACGATCCCAGCGAGCAACATTAACGGCACGATTCGTCCTCCCCAGAGCACTTCTGCTCAACAAGGGTCGCATACGACCCCAGTGGCCAGCATGAACGGCACCCATCATCCTGCCCACAGTACCTCCGCTCACCAAGGATCGCCGATCGCAGTGAGCAACATAAATGGCACCCATCGCCCTCCCCAGAGTAGTTCTGCTCATCAAGGATCGCAAACGACCCGAGTGGCCAGCATCAAGAGCAGCCGCCCGAAGGGACTGGCTGCATCTCGGCACGCCCACTAGAGCCTCTTTACGGCTCACGAATATCACCGTTAACAAACGAGTTATCTCATGGCAAGGAGAGATGTTGGGTTGTTGCATTCATTCATCTCCAGCAGGCGGGCTTGGAGAATATTGGCCTTGATATCGAGGAGGCAGTAATTATTTGAGCGAGATGTTGGTAGGATGTTGGAGAAGCAGATAGGTGCTGCAATCTTGGGGAGTTTGGCGTCTCGTCAGCAGACTCCCACGGTTGCGATGTTATTCCATGCGACATTAGGCACTGCCCTGGGTGCTTGGCTGTGTATTTTAGATGACATTGGGCACCAGAGCCCCAAACATATCAGTGTAGAGATAGTTCTAGGCGACCAACTATGTGTAGAGTTTTGTACCTGAAGAATGCTTGGCAGTTGTGACGTGACGGGCAGCTGTGGTTGAAGTCACTAATAAGTAATCATGGATGGCGGGGCTCGATGCTGCTGCAGGCGTATCCTAAATTAGACCTTCTCAGCGAATTCCGGCAGTTGTTCCCGAGGATTTTTGTTGACACGAGCGCTAAGCTGGAAGAAGCGATTCCCGCTCATCAAGGCTGACCGCTTCCATGCGGTCGGGACGGAAAGTGGCCCAAGCTCCCTCAACAACCTCGAGTGAGCTGACCGCTTCGCCCCAGCATTGAAAGATTGCGACTCGGATTCCGGTCGGTTGAGAATTGGGCTAATCACTACTCCGCAGTCGCCCAAGCAACTTCGGTGCTTGGGCGACCCTGAGATGAGGACTCGACGAGGCTAGACGGACGGGGGAGCCTAAGATGCAATGCTGACGTCTGGCTGTTGTAAATTTGTCGACAGTGCAGTACTTGGATCAATGATCAACGCCATGGTTTGGGGTGTCCGAACACTGAAACACGCGACCGACGGAAAGTAACGAGGACCGTCGAGTCTTCTTGGTTTCCTTATCTCTTGGAGACGGAACGGCAGTTCATATTCGTGCACCCAGCATAGCATGCAGCCATCACGACCCCAAATTAGTCGGTCCACTGCGAGGGCTGGCGCCAGAACGTGTACCCCCATCTGGGTATCGGAGGTCCGGGATCTCACTGGACGCTGGGCAGGACCTCACTTATATCGATTGCTCTCCCCTCCCTCCACCTCACAGTCCAGTCCTGAGCATGTCCTAATCCATCATCTGTTGCAACAAAACGTACCGCTACGCCCTCAAAATATCTGCCATCATTGATATATCTTTGCTGTCGGCAATTGGCTGTTGAATCATTGCGATTTATCTACTGCTTGCGCAGAAACCCAACCTATCGCGCCAGTCGCATACCTGACCTGCGTTTGCCCAATCCAAACTCCCAATTCATATCCCAGAAGTCGACTCGCCATGTCGTCCCGGCTCACAACTCCGGTTTCCAAACTCACCCGCTCCATCAGCACCACGGCCTCCATCGCAAGGCCCAGTCACCTCCTCAACAATGTATCCAAGTCCGCCACCGCAAAGACCGGCAGGAAACGACAGACCAAGGTAACTTCGGCCGCCGAGGACCAATCCGCCGAAGTCGCAGCCGATGTAAGTCACTTCAACTCAGACACCAATCTTCCCCCTCTTCACCACCCACATCCATCTCTGTATCAACCTATGTACTAGCCCCAAAGTCTAACTATCTCTCAGTCCACCATCCGCGCGCACTCCACCGCAAGCACTCCCCACCGCCCCACCACAACACACGCACCACGCAAGATGCCCCTAATGCAAGGCTTCCGCACCTCCGCCCCCAAGCCCCTCCGCGCCGACACCTCCACCATTGACTTCGCCGTGCTTCCCGACCTGCACGAGCCAGCGGGCGATCCCTTCGCGTACATCCGTGTTCCGCTGCTGCCCGACAACGACTCGCCTCCGGAGTGGGTGCGCCTCCCAGAGGCAGAGGACAAACCGCTTGCGCGGGCGGAGATTTCCGTGGTTGCGGCGAATCCAGACCTGGTGCTACCGGCGGCGTTGACGGAGGTAGAGGGGATGGGTATTGATGGGGTGGAGCTGTCGTTTGCGCATGAGTTGCATCGCGGAGCGGAAGAGGGGGAGCAGGGTATGTTACGGGATATCTGGAAGGGGTTGATGGATGATGTGTTTGGGGAGAAGAAACCTGCTGTCTGATACTACGCTGGTTTGTTTTTTGATCCGGGATTTGGTTGGGTTTCTGGTAGATTTTCATCCCAGAGCCATTTTTGGGGCTTTCTTTTGCTTCCCAAAGGGGGAGAGAACGCTTGATACGTATTTTGTAGTATGAAGTTACGACCTTACGCATGTTTGTAATCTGTATCATTCTCGTCACACCCCCGGACGTAAAACAGGGAGATACATAATCTATTCCGCAATTGTCCTTGCGTCTGCCTATGATGGAATTGTGATGCGCTCGCTTCGTAGCGGTGGCTGAATGCCCCCTATCCCTCCTGCACTCTTGATCCGCTTATTCCCCCGCGCCCGAGCTGGCCCGACAAGAAGGATGCCGCTACTGCTGCGACTTGCTTAACGACTAGGCCAACTCTCGCTGCTGGTATCATATTTCCGCTCTGAGTTAAACGGCCGCAACCTGGTTGCCACCTCTTCTGCTTGCGTCCTTATCAAAACGCCTCCCAGTTATCACGCCACTAACCCCAAGACAAAACCGTATCGAGATACCCGCGTCCTGCCTGTTCGTTGCTCTACCTCTTCTTCACACTTGGCCGGGGTTTGCACTCATCTGCTAGCACGGGGTGCAGCATCACCTTGTTCGGATATTGCCCTGTGTTGCCTTGGAATCCCTTGCTCCAGTCGTAGCCAATAGCGTACGCAAAAATAGAGCCCGTCTTGTTGAACGTCGTCGCCGTGATGCTGCCGCCGACATTGGGATACCCTTTCAGACGGTGCTTGGCGTCCTTGTCCCAAAAGTGAAAGGTGCCGTCGCTGCCTGCCGTGCTGAATGTGCCGTGTTGGGGGTGGAACGAGATATCGTTGACCGCGTAGACGTTTGTCACGCTGCCTTGCGGCGGGTCGCGATGGCACTTGAAGGAAAAGTTGAGGCTGGCGGAGAGATTAGCAAAACCGAAGCAGATGACCGCGCTGAGGAAATCCGGATATTCTTACCTAGCGTCCTTGTCCTCCACATACTGAATGGCGCAACGGCCTTCAATACTGCCAATGGCGAAGCCTTGCGAGTCGGTGAAGCAACTCACAACCCGAGTCTGCCACTTCAAGGGGCTCTGCAGCGTCTTGTAAAACTTGGTGGGCTCTTTGAGGTTGACGACGTTGATATACCGATCTGCCGTGCCGATGACGAGGAGGTTGTCTCGAACGTCCATGGTGTACACGCGCTCTTGGCATTGCAGCGTTCCCACCGGCTGGGCACTCCGGAAGTCCCAGTACTTGACAGTCTTGTCCCAGGACCCAGTGACCGCCATTGGGGTGCCGTTCGCCTCGAAGTATCGCACGCATCGAATGGGCGCGTCGTGCTGTGCAACTTGCATCGGCTGGCCGGTGTTCAGGTCGAGCACCTTGGCCATCTTGTCGGCACCTGCCGACAGGACTTTGGTTCCATCCTGAGATACGTTAGCACCTCCTGCGAGGCCCGCCGCGGGGAGATGCCTCAATTGCGGACATACCTTGAAGAAGTCGACTGAGAAGACCGGGCCATCGTGATCTATGGCTGTCTTTGGTTGACCTTGGCCGTTGCTGAGGATCTCGTACACCCGAACCTTCTTATCCCAGCTTGCGACGGCAAGGAAGTCTTTCGGGTCCGCTGGATTTGGGTTGAATACAAGGTCGGAGATTGTGTCTTCGGGGGGATCACCGAGCGCGACGTCCTGCTTCAGGTCGCCAAGCGTGTTGCTTGTCGAGGCAGCTTGCGCTCCAAACAGGCCCGACATCGTGGCTGGTGTGAAGTTTACTCGTCTGGGCGGCTCGTTATTATCGGCGCAACGGTATTATATGCTTTCGCCGCCGGCGCTCGGAGAGGGTGTGAGAAGATTTCAACGGGGGGGTGTGTGAGGCGACCAAGGAATTTGGAGGTGAATCCAGCCGTGAACTTTTGGCGTTGAACGCCAAGCTCTATCCGGCGCGTGAGCGCCGCTTCGCTAAAACGCAGCGGAAACCCGATAAAGTACTAAGGCAAGCTTCCCCCTTACATCAAACCCAAAGATGACCCTGACCAATCAGAACTTGCTATTCTGAAAACCCTCGCAATCGTCCTAACCCTCTACCCCTCACTGCGCCAAAGCTCAAACCCGACATTATGAGCACCCCTGGAAAGCCGCCCCCGGCCTCGACCATGCCTCCAAACGACAACCTCGCGTACCGCCTGCGCGACAAGCAAAACGAAATCAAAGCCAACTTTAATGCTAAAATGGAGTGCCTTAATGTCCTCGTTGAAGCCCTTGACATCGGCCTCGCCAAACTCCCTTCGTTAGGCTGGAAGGCGGAGTTCGAAACTAACCTTTAGGCCGCTATCCTCGCCACCCTAGATAACGCACCTGCTCCGTATAAAGAAGTCCACGCCAGAACCACGTCACCCCCCCCGGCCTACGTGGCTCTTAGTGGAGATAAACAAATTATCCCTAAAAAATAAAAGACTAATAAAACAGTAGTCTTTAATATTAAGGATTTTAAATTCGCCCCTACCCTGGCCCCTTAGGTTATATAAGCCCCTATCCACTTCCCTAACACAGCTACCCTTACTAACCTGACTATAACTATTACTAAAACTCCTAACACTCCCCCTTATTTTAAGAGCCCTTTTATTAGCTTAACTGTCCCCTACTCCCCTTCCCCCCCCGCTGATATAACCCCTGACACCTAGGTTACAGTTATAAGCAGAAAGAGAAAATTAGCCGAAATTAGCAAACTTAAAGCTCCCCTTAAAATAATTAAAATAAATAATAATAACGACTTAAGGTTCTTCTTACACCTCCTTAACAGCCACCTATTTAGATTTATAAATCCCTTAGTAACTAGGATATAGTTAGTTAAGGTAATGGGCATTCCCTTAATAATATGTATTAAAGCCGCTAAGGTTAAGATAGGGTAGTCTTTCCTTATTACTAATAACACCTTTAGGAAATAAGTTATTAACGCTTTGAAAAAGGTAAACTTTAAGGTTAATAAGGTAGATATTAGCTATTAGTACTTACTTTAGAAAGTCCCTTTTAAAATTGTTAGATATAATGGCCTCTGTAGTACTAACCCTGTCCTGGAATAAGAAATCGTTACTGTAGTTAACTATTAGTTAATTAGGGTCGCTAGAGGAAAAAACCCTATTAATATCTTTATTACCTTCCTTATTAAAGTTAAGCAGTTTAAAGCGTTTAGGTCCCCCCCTTTAAGAGAGCTTATACTAACCCTTAAAGTAATTTAATACGATTATTATTAGGGCTTTTATAATATTTGTAAGTGTTATGGAAAGCTGCTTTATAAAAAGTGTAGTTATTAAGTATTAAAAAACCAGGTATTAAATAGTTTAACGTATACCTGCCTTAAAGTTCTGTAATGCCTTAACTGCCTTAGCCTATACCCCTCCTGATATGCAGACTGCCTGGCTAGACTGAAAGTAGTTAATAGGAACGTTATTTAAGTCCCCTTAATTAAAATAAAGGAAGTTAAGAGAAAGGCTGTAACGATTATAAAGTTAAAATAAGTAAAACGGAAACTGTTAAAAGTACTGATAAAGTGAAAAAGGTAATAGACTTTATTAGTAATACGTTACTAAATAAGGATATAAAAATAATAAACTGTTTTAAATAAAACTTATATATGGCTAACTTTCCTATTACTCTCTTTAACGTTAACAAACTCCTATCTATTACCCTTTAATAGTATAAAACAGGTTAAGGTAAACCTGTAATTAGAGAGACTTTTAAGTATAATCTTATTACAGATATACCTTACCCCTACTACTTTATAGAGATTTAAATTACTTATATTAACTATGAAGGTTACTAATTTGTGGATTAAAGTGGATAATCGTACTTAATAATAAGCCTGATTATTAAAATAATCTCTAGAACACAGTTTATATCTGGAAAATATTAGTTTACTCTTATTAAAGACAGTAACACCCTTTATAAAGCCCCTTAAGTACATACACTTAGGTTAAAAGAAGTTATAACTACCCCTGCCCTGACATAATAATAACATAACTTAGATCTTATTAGATTAACACTTACTTCCTTAACTTAATTAGGAGTTAGGAGTATAAGGTTAACACCTGCCTCCCTAAGGGAGTTACGGCCCTATATATTATTAAAATCGGAAACTACCTAATTACTAAAGGGTATAGTTACGTTATCCTTAGTTATAACGACTTATAAAGTAAACTCTTTACTAAAGGTTAAGTTTACTTAAGAAAACCCTATTAAAAACCCTATTATAAAACTCCTGTAGATAAGATCCTTAAGGTAGTGCAGGTTAACACTGCTAAAGGACTTTAAAAACTTAAGTCTGCCTTTTAAAGTGCCGCTAAGTCAGGCGTTGATATAGTCTACATATAGGAACCGTGGATCTTAGACCTGGGCCTTGGGTATTAAGTCTAAATTAAGAACTACCTTAATTTCGTCACGGTACTCCCTTTAACAGGCGCTCCCCCTAAGCTGTATTACTTAAAAGTTATAACTTATATTACTAAACATGTCCTTTTAAACGTTACGTTATGTTTTACAGTTAGCCTAACAGTAGAGGTTTAAGGAGTTAAGGTCTTAAACTTTTATTAATAATATACATTTATAACCTTAAACGACTTTATAAACTCCCTCCTTTGAAAACCCTAAAATATACTAATGGTTAGAGATTATAACCTATATTACCTACTCTGGGAAGTACAGTCTTTAGGGAAGACAGATAGATAACCTTTAATTAACTATTTAATAAGTAACTTTATTAGTATTAGTAAAACTAACCCTATATATACCTTTAAGTCTATTATCAACATTACTATATATAGTTATAATATAATAGTAAACTCTTAGGTTACAGACAGCTTAAACTGTAACTTAAACTATCTCTTTATTATTACAGAGGTCCAGCTAGGTAATCTTAAGCCCTGGAATTAAAATTAACAGTTTTATATCCTTTATAGTGTGAATAAAAAGGCTAAACTGTATTAGTTAATTAAAGAAGAAGTCGTCTTTATATAAAAGGTATAGGACGTATTAGATAACTCCCCCCTAGTCTTTAAAGGTATAGACGAAGATGCGGCAAACCTTTAATAAGTCCTTAAACGTGCAGTTTAAGCTACTGGAAAGAAAAGGAGAGGTAGGTGGACTAAGAGGTTCTTGTAGTGGAGTGAAAAGTGCTTAAGAGTAAAGATTTAGTTTTATATATAGGGATATATTTAGATAGTTAGGAAAAAGTATAAAGTTACCCTTATAAGGGAAAAGTTAAAGTACTTTAATAATTAAGCCTTAAAGACTGTAGATAGCCTGGCCCTATAGTATACCTTTAAGTAGTTTAAATCTTCTTAGGGCTATATAGTCCCCCTTTTAGTAATAAAGGGCTAAGTAGTAATAAACAAAACTGAAAAGTATAACTTTATTTATCAGGCCTTATGTAACCTTAACGGCCCTAATAAAGATATCGAAAGAGTTACTAACCTTAGGGGGGTATATGTCTTATAGGATATCACATATTCCTTTACGGAGGCGATATAATTATACGTTAAGGTTTAATCTACGTCCCTAAGGCCCGACTCTCTGACAGTTTACCTTTTAAAACTGGTCTAGCACCTAGTTATTTACTAAGTATCTAACCTGTATTAAAAGTGCCTAATGTAAGGAAAGTTCCTTTAACTTTAAAAAACTGTTAACGTTATCCTCCTGATAAAAGTTAGTAAAGACCCCCAGGTCCCTTAAAACTGAAGACCTATCTTATTACTGCCTGTACTTAGAAAAGGTCTTAAACGCTTAGTAGTTAGGAGAGTAGGTTAAGGTAACCTAATGTACAGTCTAGTCCACCTGCATTAAAGAGGGTTCCTACCCTATTATTACATAACCGACCTATTTAGCCTAACACATTACGAAATCTAAGACATTAAGAGAAATAAGGAACATAATACTCTTATATATCACGATGTTAAAGGAGCTTATAATGCGATACTCCCTAATTAAATAGTAAATTACTTAATTAAGGCCTACTTCCTTAAACTTATTACGACCTGCACCCGACTCAGGCCTCGAGAGGACTGGCACAAGTTAAGACAGAACGTATAGCAGGACGCCAACAGGTAAGGGGCGTTCCGAAGACGGTTCGTTAAGCTAGCACTCCTAGACGGGGGTTTAACGTCACTGTAGGTTGCTGTCACTATAATGCACAGAGGTGAATCTGAATAGTAAGATATAAATGAATAATTAAATATTAGTGTGAGGAACTAGAGTCCCTTACGGTGGTTGTGGGCATAACCATGGCTATCTATACTAACTAGCTGGGAGGTACTTTATACCTTGCTTGTAGTGTTGTAAGTGCTTATTATACAAGCATTTTGCACTGTGTGAGCGTTCCGTTTATAAGGTTTCTCCTGCTTACGATGCAAGCACTTGGCATACTGCGAGCAGCGCCTTATTAGTCGTAGGGGCTTCGGGTCTTTGCACCCCTGGCCTAATGTGCCTAGACAGTGTGCACTGCCCTCCCGTACTGTTCTTTCTACAGGGAATCTGTCGGGCTGCCCCGGCCTAAGTGACGGCCTGTAGGGTTGTCACACAATTCCCCCTCTTTAACGTTCTTTTCCCATAAAGGACTTAAGATGTAAGTTTCTCCTTATATTACTTTACTATATAACGAGTGTCTGGCTTTTAGGTCTTAAAACGGGAATAGGGCAGAAGTATTAACTGCTGTCTGAACCTTACAGCTTACATACACACGTTTGGTAGCGAAATGTCCCTTTATTCTTTTTGTAAGTCTGCTGATCTTCCGCTTGTCTGCTGGGTTTCGAACTAGTCCGATAGCTATAACTACTGCTTAGAGAGGTACTGGCCTTCCTAGTGTGACGCTTTTAGTGTCGGTAAAGCGAAACTGAAGGCTCTTTTTATTAAAAAGCAGAACTTTAATTTGTAGGTTGAGTCTGCTGCTTAGTAGCTTTACGAGGCTACTGTTAAGCTTTAAGAGGTGTTAGCGCGTTTGGTGTGCCTTTATAAGTAGCGGTCCTGTCTTAAGGACTAGGCTGCGAAAGCGTTTGGTTGTGAAGTGGAGCTACTGGAGTTCTAGGAAAGTGAGGAGGCTAGGCTAAACGCCTCTCTTAAAGATGTGGAGTCTTTTAACTAGGAGAACTTCCTGGCGGGGTCTCTGTAGCGAGTAGTTACTTTATGACTTAGTTTGTGACTGCCTTTTCTAGTGAGAGGTTATAAGTCTAACTTCCTATAAAAGTCTTAGTAACTTTTTTTCTTTTTACTAACTTTTTCTACTAACAGCACTTGTTTTTCGTATAGGGCTTATTAGGAGCTCTAGAGGCTTAGCTTCCTTATTAGGTCTAAGGTCCTTATAACCTTAGCTAAGGTTTCTAACAAATGTCCTTCTATACTTATTAAGGAGTTTCTTACTGTTTTCTAGGCTCTAAGTCCTGCGGTAGTCTTACTTTTCAGTTTAGCAGTTTAGATATCAGATCTTATCTTATTTTTCTGTTTCTAAAGTAAACTGGTTAGTTTACCTCCTTAAGGCTATACTAACTGGTTTAACCTTCGCTTTACATTCCTTACAGGTAGTTTTGGTTGGTCTAGATTTTTTCGGTGGAACTTTACAATTAGGTCTAAGTATTTAAGGTTTTTAACTAGCTCTTACGAGTTGCTTTCAGGGCTGTAATTTAACCACTTAACGAGATACTTAAACGTGTTCTTTCCCTTCCGTAAATCTATAACTTCCTCGATATTATACTTATCCTTATTGGCATTAATCTTAATCTTCTTTTCTAAAGGAACTCCTTTTAAGGCAGGTTCTAGAAGTAAGATGTGAAAAACTTTAGTCTGCACCTTTATATTAGCGGGTAAGTCTAGTTTGTAATTAGAGGTGGTGATCTTTTTCTTGATTTGGAAAGGTCTGTACTTTTTGAAGTTAAGTTTCTTACTAAGTTGTTTCGAACGCAAGTTTCGCGAAAAAAGGTAGATGTAGTCCCCTTCCTGAAGAGTTAGTCTTTCGACTTATTTACCGTTATAATAGAGTCTTTTCTTAAGTATTAGTTATTTAGTTTAGTATTTATTAGTAAACTTTTTTATTTATTCGCGTGTGAACTTAAGTTTAGCTTATAGGTAGTTGTGTAGTTCTTATATCTAGTCTGTGTAGACTGCGGCTTAGGGGGTGCTAGTAGGTGGGCTTTAATAGAGCTTAGGCTCCTTGCTGTAGTTCGCGAAGAACGGTAATATACCTATCGACTTAATTAGCGTTATATTATAAGTTATCTGTGCTGTCGGTAACAGTTTAAGCTAATTGTTTTATTTAAAGTTAATGTAAGCTTGGAGATACGTTGTAAGTATTTAATTAACTTACTCTGTTTAATTATCTGTCTATAGGTGGAATGCTGTCGAAAGCTTACTCTTTATACCTATTCTTTACATTAATCTTTATTAGAACTTTAACACGATTAGCTTATCTTAATCTATAACGATATTATTTAGTTAAAGGTATTGTGAAACTACCTCTTTCTTAAAGATATAAGCGAGTTGCTCTGCTGTTATGTCCTTTAAGGTTGGCAGGAAGTAGGCTTATTTTATTAATCTGTCGACTATTATAAGGATTTAGTTATAGGTAACTCCTGTAGTAGGGTCTTTAAACTCTGGGATCTTAATAATGAAGTTAAGTAAGATTGAACTTTATAACGTTTATAGTATAGGGAGTGGTTTAAAAAGCTTATAAGGTTTATCCTGTCCGGAGGACAATTTGTTGTAAGGGTGGTCCAAAAAAAAATTACTATGGGAAATTCAGTCAAAACTGATAAGGAAATTCAACTCGACCTAGGACTGGTCGGTTCATTATCAAAAGTGG
>Ga0247760_1001327_pt1 | contig 23308 bp, 30 predicted proteins | sample UWRJL171409R4_FD_179936 | JGI IMG/M metagenome (GOLD analysis project Ga0247760, IMG submission 179936) | Plant litter microbial communities from Arlington Agricultural Research Station in Wisconsin, United States - UWRJ-L171-409R-4 | ecosystem: Environmental > Terrestrial > Plant litter >... | reverse complement strand
ACACAACTGGTCAACCGTAAGCATCCCCCCTCCCCCTACCCCCTGTCTTTCCCCCACTCACTCACTCCCTCCCTCCCCCCTTATCTAACACGCACAGCGCAAACGAGCATTCACCGTCACCACCGGCGTAATCCTCTGCATCAACAGCTCCATGGGCTCAACCCTCACCTCCAACCTCTTCCCCTTCCTACAACAAACCTTCTCCCTCCCCGAATCCGGCCCACAATCCGTCCTCGCCGCGTCAGTCTACCTCCTCGGCTTCATGTTCGGCCCGCTCATCTTCGCGCCTCTTTCCGAGTCGCACGGCCGCAAGGCCGTCCTGCTCACAGGGTTTATCCTCTTTACGCTGTCGCTGCTGGGGTCGGCGCTGGCGCAGAGTTGGGGGGCTTTTTTGGTGTTTAGGTTTCTGACGGGGACGTTTGGCGCGCCGCCGGTGAGTGTGGTCGGGGGGGTGATTGCGGATGTGTTTGGGGATGAGGGCGAGAGGGGGAAGGTTATGATTCTTTGGTCGGGGGCGACGGTTGTGGGGCCGTTGAGTGCCCCGGTGGTAGCGGGGTTTGTGAGTGGGAGGATGGGGTGGAGGTGGACTTTTTGGTGGGTTGCTTTTCTTTTTGTTTGTTTGCTTGTTTGGGGAAGGGGGATTTGAAGGGGGTGGTGAGTAGTGGTGAAAAGGGATTTGGGCTAACGTTTGATTCTTTGGAAATTCAAGGATTGCCCTTATTATTGCTGTCGCCTCGCTTGGCACGGTCGTGGCCCTCCCGGAGACGCTCGCGGATAGGCTGCTCAGGGATAAGGCGGCGAGGTTGAATAAGGAGGCGGGGAGGCGGAAGTACATTGCGCCAGCGGATTTGAATCGGGGGAGTTTCTGGGCGTCTCTGGTAAGTCTGCGGCACTAGACAGAGCTGTGGTGGTGGTCTGGGATGGGATTGCTCGAGAGAACTGACTCTGGTGCTTGAACAGAAAATGACACTGTCGAGGCCCATCCGGTTGGTCTGCACCGAGATGTTACTGGGTTTGGCTTGTTTGTATCTGGCGTTTGTGTACGCGATATTTTACATGTGAGTTTGAGGCTGCTCTGAGAATCAACGCCGATGCTGACTATTGAAATCAATAGGATAGTCAAGATCTTCCCCAATATTTTCCAGAGGATTTACGGCTTCAGCGCCGGCATGTCGGGAGTTGCTTTTTGCATGAGTACAGTCCCCTTTTTTTTCCTTCAGTCTCTTCCGCCATAGTGAAGTTAACTGAAAAAAAATGCAGTGGGTGTGGGAACCTTCATCGGAGCTGCCGTAGCGCTCTGGTACGCAACGTTCGCCCCCTCGGTCAGCGCTAAGCACCCGACAAAGAAGGCCGAGTATCTCAGACTGCCCATGGCTTGCGTTGGAGGGCCACCGTTCGTGATATCGCTGCTCTGGCTCGGCTGGTCGTCGTCACCAAACGTGCATTGGTCGGTGCCCCTTTTGTCTATGCTGCCCTACGGCGGTGCCTACCTACTAGTCTTCGTTGCAATGATCAATGTAAGTAGACCAACTACACCCAAAACTCTACAACCTCTTGACATGATTTTGACAGCTTACCTTTGATACCTTACAGTACATCGCCGACGCATACGTCATGTACTCCGCCTCAGCGCTCGCCGCATGCAGCATGACGCGGAGCATCGCCGGGGCACTCATTCCCCTCGCCACGGACAAAATGCTGGAGAGCCTAGGGATCGCATGGTCATGTACAGTTCTCGCCATCATCAGCGCTGGGCTGGGTGTGGTTCCGTTTTTGTTTATCGCGTACGGGGAAAAGATCCGCGCAGCCAGTCGGTTCAGTAAAGAACTCAAGGCGCAGGCGGGGAGGACGGATGGCGGAGAGCTGACGAGGAGCCTGTCAGCTGTGTGATACTACCATGGCTTGGGGTAGGCGTTGGGATTCGGGGGCTTTAAAGAAAGGATGGAGCGTGCTTGGCGGCAACGCAGGACAAAGACCGGTGTCGTTATACATTTAATTATCGGAGGAAAAGTAATCAGGAGTAATGAAGAGTAATCAAAACGAATGACAATAACCCTACTAGGTTTATACAGATATCACGATGGTTTCAGATTGTACGCTGGGCAATTCTCTTCAATGCCAATAAATCGGCGTGCAATCAACTGTGTCAAGTGGCACTTGTTGTGATAACAAATAACTGTAAAATCGAACAGTTGATAAAAGCGGAAGGCTCCTCGCATCCGAGCCATGTCACATCGCCATTTTTGCCAAGCTTGGTGTGTCATAGTCTTGGACAAGCTTTCCTCCTGCGTCGCCGAACCTGCCAAGTAAAGCTTTTCTTGTACAGAGATCACTGAAAGACGAAAAGTGGACTTGTCGCAGGGAGAAACTAGGCGCCAAATTGATGAAAATAAACAACACGGATCGGAGCAAAGGAGCTTGGGAAACGCTCCACAACATATATCCATATCAAACAGCTTTGCATACTCGCACAAACAGGAGAGTAAGCTATGCAGTCTATGTACGATACAAATACAATGCAGAAAGGAGCTCGGACCTCGTCGGTGCGACGCTTGAAATTCATGAGGATCAGGTATCCAAATGTTCTACCCCAATACCTCGGGGACTTAGACGAAGAAGAATCTAACAAGTGGAGATGCAAAAATGGTTGCATCGTGCAAGAAAAGAAGAAAAAGAGGCGGCAAGAATCAAAGATCTTCCTGGCAGACCCGGCCCACATAACCCCAAAAGGGGCGAAAGAAAGGGGAATCGAAAGAGAATCAAAGAAGAATCAAAGTCATAGCTGGGTCTGCCCCAGCCGCTGCCATCCAGGCATCCATTTTTAGGTCATCATCATGTTTCGTCCACACCAGCGTGGATAGCGGGGGCCGTTCTTCTGCACGAAGACGGGTAGTGAGAAGTGGCAGATCATGAGGGGACTTGGCGACGATGGCGAGTTCGTCCACACAGTCGGCACGCTGTGTCGATCTCAGCCTTACTACCCCCCGTGTTCTCGCTTTAGACCCCTAGCAGACTAGGCGGTCTTCGCTCCCTTACGATGCCACCAGGCGTCGTAGCCGGCTTGTGGTTTGTGTGCTGTATGTCACCCACGATCAACGCTTCTTGGCGTCCGGCTGGCACTCAGTACAGCAAACGTGGTAACAGAATGTGTCTGGGCTTCCGCGCATACGGTGTCGGCACCAGCGACCTGAGTTGCCGCCGCGACGGCAAGAACAGCATATCCAGCGGCCACCGAGCTCCACAAGACGGCATCCACCTGAAGAGCAGTCAGGAGAAGACAGACAGCCGCCGGTAGCGCAAGGGTCGTTGTAGTCGATGTTCTGGGTATCATCGTATTGCAGGTTGCCACAAGGCATCTTGTTGCCCGCTGAGTCGGTCATTGCGTATTTGCAGAAGACGTAATGCACCACCATGTCGATGTCGCGCATGCAGGGCGGCATATGATGGTGATGGAGATAGTAGTACTGGCACATGGCTGCGTTTGTGGCTTGGGTAGGCGAAGGGCGGGAGAAGAGAGGTCCCACAGACCTATATCTCACAGACGGTCCTCGGAGCGGTGTGGGGAAGGCTTGGGCGGGACAGGGCCTAGTAATTCTCCGCAGGGTGTTGAAGCAGGATCGATGAGAGGTTCCCTGTCGATTTGGTATCCGAGAGATATCCGATCTGATAACGGGTGTGTGCGGGGGAAGACCAAGAGAGGAGGGGTGGGGATCAAAAGTCTGGGGTAGAGGAGGAGCCCGGAGCTAAGAAGTCGATGGAGATGAAGTACGGGATGCTTAAGTTGGCGTGACGGGTGACGGGTGGAGGATCTGAGGGGATTCCAGTCGAGATGCCAGCGGATGTGAAGTTCTTTTTGTCGTTCCAGCTGCTCCGAAGGTGGGTAGGGAAGGAGCTCTTCACGATGACAGGTACCTAGGTACCGGGCGGAGGAGGGGTTGGCCTGCCAGGCTGCCTGGCTGGGGGCGCGGGTGGAGTGGCCGGTGGAGACGGAGACGAACAAGACTCGAGTGGGTCTAACGATCTACTCCAGTCCCTTGCCGTCTATCGCTCATTCTGGGATCTGGGACCAGGAAGGTGCAAGGGGGGGTAGCAGTGGCAGCCGATGCGGGAAAAGGGTGCAGAGGGGTCCTGGGACGGATGCCAGATGCTGGTGATGATCAGGCACGTCTTGCCCAAAGCAGAAGCAGCCATCGTGACCTTTATACGCCGGGCATCCGAACTGGTGGCTTGGTGGCGAGTTTGGCAGCGCGAGTTCGGCAGCAAATTCGCTGCCGGGACCTGCAGACCGCCATCGCCTCGGGGACTGCTGCCGCCCGCTTCCCACAGCTTCACGGGCGGAGACCGGACATCGTCCTCAGCGCGGACGGGTACGTGGTGTCTGGGTTTGGGAGACACGGTGCTGGGGTCGGGAAGCTGCTGCCGGGGGCATGTTTGGCCATCGATAATCAACAGCCACAAAGCAGCCTCAAGACATTGGACATGCGGAGCGGTGACCCAAAAGGGAGGTACTTACACATTCGTCGTCCGGGGCAGGCACGTGCGCACCGTTTCCGCCAGCATGGGATGGCACCCTGGTGCTGCTGCTGCATGGACGCGGCTGTAGGCGCACTGGTGCAGCATGGATCATGGTAGATGGCGGCATGGAGGCATGGGAGGAACGTGGCCAGTGCTGCAGCGCTGTGGGTGGTGGTAGTGTGGGCAGCGCTGCTGTGCTGCGACAGTGGCAGATTTGTGAGCAGTGGCTAGCGGTGGAGGTGCTCGAGACAAGCGTGACACACGAGGTGAGACATGACAGAGAGTTCCACTCACCAGAGTCGCCGGCCAGCCTGAAGCTTGCTAGAGCCTAGACAGCCCTCCAGCGTCTAACACTTTGCGACTGCGGGGTGCCGATGCGCAGCATGGCAGCCAATTGCCTGTCATCGGGGTGATTTGCCCCGCCCGTGCTGTTTTTGCAACTTTAAGGTAGACCAAGACACGGTGATCGCGACCTGGGTTGGCGGGAGGGCGTCCGAGTTGCGACGCCGTCGACGGCGCCCCCCAGAAAATCGGAAAATCAGCAAATCCAATGGCAGCGTGCAAGTAAAATTGGCGCGGCACCCGCACAGCCAGCCAGCACCAAGATCAGCGCCGAGAAATCGGCGATGCAAGCTGCAAGCCGCAACGCCGCCGCAAGCCCCGGATTGCCACCTCCCCCTCTGTCGGTAACCCGACCTCGCACCGCATGCTGCGCGCATATCCCATGTGCGACCGACCCTCACACCTCGTCTGCTAGCTACTGGACGCGCGCGCTCGCGCATCGAAGGCGCCGTCTGTCGACCCAAAACTAGCTGAAGCGGACAAGGTCGGAAAGATGCGACAACAGGCATCAGCAGGCATTCGAACGGTGGCGGAGCACTGCAACGATCTACATCACCCGCATCGCCAACCGCATCTCCACCGCAGGACTCGCGCTGTCGAAGCGAAAAAGAACATTTCGAAGTTCGCTTGTTTTGTTCCCTGCACACCGGCGAATGCAACGAGTGGTCGCGCGCCCTCGCCGTGGTGTGGGGACTAGGGGTGGGAACGCTGGTGTCTCGAAGGTGGGGGGCTGCGGAGAAAAGGGCAAGAGCCGCCCATGCCCCATTGATAGGGGATGATCTGCTGCAAGATGCGCCAGCACAGCCACCTCCGGGCCCTACCGCAGAACCGCAGAACGTCTCGAGAACGTCGATTATCCAGACTCGGCACCACCGTCCATCCACCACAACCGTGACAGCCAAGCGGCTCGCTCCCGGGCCTAGTCGAGCGTTATCAGATCTTGGCCCTAGCTTTTCCCGATCAGGCCCAGCGAGACATTGACATCGAGACGCCAAACTCTGCTCAAATGCCTCATGCACACACACACATCCACCGCCCCACACCCACCGCCCGTCCGCAGCGCACGAGGCCCGGAGCAGCCCGCCAAGATGCGAACCCAGATATCGCGACAGCGCGACTGCGAAGGCACTTTGGCAGCCCAAAGCGCCACCATTTACCACCAGACAGGCAGCTGGAACCGACGCTGAGACCAATCGCTCCCGACCGCGGACCGCACCCACACTCCGCTGCGCACCGCGGACTGCCGACCGCACACCATCGCACACCATCGGACCGCCCTCCCGCTGCATGACGGCGCCCTTGCCAGGGACGCTGTCTGCCCTGACTTCTTCTGCCCCTCCCTTCCTCAGACCTCGTTCTCGGTTGGGACCGAATTATGGACTAACGCTGAGCACGGATGGGATCTTGCTACCTTCTACGCAAGCGTAGCCGCGGGCTTGGTCCTCTCGGCCATTTCTGACACTTGCCTTCCCCTGGAACCCTGCGGCGATCACCGCAACGGGCAACATTAGGAGACAAAAAACGTGGGGTCCGCATGGGGCCTAGCTGTCTGACATCACTCAGCATGAGCTGTCACAGTGTCACAAGCGCACTCGACAGGGTGTGTCTACACCCTTTTCCCTTCGTTCCGCTTCAGCCTCCAGTACCGGGAGCAAGGGCAGGTATCACCTCGGCGTTTCTTGTCATCCCCATGGCAGCTCGCTGGTGTGGAAGGACGGGCAATATTTCTGTTTACTTCGTACATTTCTCGCCTACTAGCATTCACCTCCTTCTGCCCGAGAGTATCACATTCTAGCTCCTCCCATGTTCTCTCATGACGCATAATGGCATGATTTTCCTGACGGTCATTCAGCCCTGTCTCAGCCTACTTTTTTTCCCTCTCGTTGTTGATGGGAAATCGCGCCGGTTATCGCTACTTTTTACCCTTTTGTGACCTGCCGGAAAACCCGGCTCAGATCTCTGTAGCCAAAACTCACCCGCTTCCTAGAATAACGCGGGACGACATGCTAACCCAGGTTTCAGGTATTTGATTTCTTTCTATTATTAGCTGCTGCTACAGCCGATATTCTTAACAACGCACTGCAAAACGTAGCTTGCCGTCGAAATGTATTATGAGGCTAAACCGTCACGATAGAGAAAGTCGTTTGAATATGGCAGACCGGCAGTGCATCAGACTATTTCTGAGCCGCAACTTAGGTGTTGGCAAGTCGTGTGACGGCATTCCAAAACACTGTCGCGAGCAACGGGGGCTCGCCAGTCGCAGCCAAGCTTATCTCGGACATCGGATAGACGGCGCATTGCACTCGCATGAGGCCACGCTTGATGCTGGCGTGATATCGGTACACGGGAGTATCCGCGGACTGCACTGTATACTCAGCAATCGCGTCCTCGGCATCCTAGTAGCCCATGCCGTGGCTGAGACAGCGTGAAGAAGATGGCGGTTGTGGGCCCAACCCGGTCGAGAGATTTCTCCAGCCATGGCCGAGACATACGAAAGTCCTGCGCAGACAAGTATAGTAACGGAAGAGGTATTTCAAATACAGACACATGACTTATACCGCAGCACACACCAGGCCATCCTTTCTGAAATGCAGTCTGCAAAGTCGCAGAGTGTCAAAACCGATATCATGCAGTTACCCGCTCACCATACGACTCACTTAGCAGCAGTGCCACCCGCGAGGCGTCCGGCAAGGCGTCGGCATCTCTCGCCGGCTTCAATGATTGGCAAGGGGCGTATGTCTGGCTTCAAACTGGGGTTCAGGTCACCCGAGTTGCGTCGGGCTGTGTGAACCAAAGACCGGGGCCCTTGCATAAGCAGACTCGGGACTGGCTGAAAGGAGAGCCAGTCTAGGTTGACGCGCTTACTGCCTGTGAAAGCCCCCTACGTAACTCGGCACCTACAAGTTCCATTAGGCTGTCACCTAGGTGGCACCAAAGGCGCGTTGATCGGGGGGGCTGCAAGGCGCACGTTGTGTCCACTGTGTCGGGCTCGGGCATCGTCGATGAGAGACGCAAGCCACCTGGTTTGGCGCTGAGGGCAAACGATTTGTACAAGACAGTTGACAAATAGTTTTTGGTGGACAGCTCAGCAAGCCTTTTCTAAATCCCCCTTTAAAGTCTCGGTCTTCGCTCTCGACGATCCCGAAAGGCTTGGTCTCGTGCTCGGATCGCACAGGAAGTTCACCTCTATATGTTACCTGTATTGAAGTTACCCTTCAGCCATTTGCGTCGGACCTTGATAGATTGGTAGGAATGGCATGTCTTGACACTGTTGTTGCTTCCGCCCAACTCTTGAGCCCATTGAAGCACATCGAGCCTCTCTCTCAGCATATGTAGATATACGCTTTTCACCTCGAAAGAAGAGCCCTATTGCACGTTCCTATAGAATAACCACATGTTCTAAAGCGGCAAGTGGCCCAAGTTGTAGCAATGGGATTAAGTAGAATATCATTGTTCCGAAACCTGTGTCCACCACCGGAAATCTCGACCAAGAGATGTGTCGAAGTCATTTGCTGCCTCTAGATTCGAAAATCACAGAATAATGCTTATTGATTTAGCTTTCAATGGAAGCCTGCGCCATGTACCAGGGATGGTCTTTGAAATACAAAGCCTTTATATCCCAGGTTTCCGAGCCGACGCTGAGCGGAAACTGTGATGAAGACTGGGCTTGAAATTAACAACACTGCCCGCAAACAAAAGTTTGATGAGAGGAAGGGCAGCAGTTCAAAACCATTTCGTCTAAGCTAGATCCAGCTCCTTTGAAAATTGAATTGGGGCAAAGGGTTGTTAAGATGAGATTTCCCACAGAAGCTCCTCAATTCACTCCTTCTCGCCGTGCCTTCCATACTTGCTCCGATTCAACCTTGACAATAGTTATTTTATTCCATTTTCGACTTAGCTCCGCTGACCACAGAGGAAGCCTAAACGATTTTGGCGGCTCGACCAGGTCGCCAGGTGGCTGACGGCTTCACACCAGTTACTTTTCTGACTCGGCGCGCCCACAACGGTCTCGTAATCTGACAACCACCTCACAAGTTTTCCTCCTCGACAGCTCTTTCTCGGCCCAGAGATTTCACCAAATTTCTCCAGCCGATAGTCTTTTCGTCAAACCCAATTTTCTGGTGCAGTTCTGCACCCAACCGAGAACAAACAACACCGCGATTTCCAGTCTTCCGTTCAACCTTAACCCACCAAAACTCGCGAACCAGCACCACAATATGTGCACCTTTTTCACAATCTACCACGCCTGCGGGCACGTTAAACGTTTCTGGGAGTATTGCGACAAGTCTACAATCAAGACCATGATGACGGGCTCGCCCATCCGCAGCACTCACAGCACCAGCAGCCGCAATCACCGCCACTACCGCAACCGTCACGACCAGCTCTCCTCGCCCTCATCGTACCCCTCGTCTTCGCCGTTGTCTCGCACCTCGGCTAGCTCACCTACCTCCCCGACGAGCAGCAGCTCCTCTTCTCCCTCATTGGTAGACTCGTCCCCTTCGTCCTCACCCGCCAGCCGTCGCCGCGACTCGCTCATCCGCGGCCGCGAGGGCTCACCCACCCCATCGTCCCGACGCTCCTCTCACCGGCGCACTCGCTCTTCCTCACCGTCACCAGAGCGTAAGCGCCTCCCTACGATCTCCGAGCTGCCCGTCACCCGCGTCGCCCGCTCCACCCGCTCGACAGGCACCCAGGCCGGTGGTACGACAAGCTTCCGCTCCTCGCGAGTCCGCTGCGGCAACTTAAAGGCCGTAACGCATGAGAACGCAAATTCAAAGTGCAAGGACCCCGATTGCCACTATGAGCGTGTTGGAAGACTGGTAAGGTTCCCTTCCCTCCCTCATTCCTTACGTGCCTACGTAGCTATCTACCTGGCTCTCTTCAAATAATGATAGCTAACTGACATCTACAAACAGTGGGAGTGCTGCAAATGCGGCAGCTCTGCGAACAAATTCCCGTTCTGCGACCGCGTTGTCGATCCCGATTACTTCGGTGACATTGGCTTCCTCCTTGACGATGAGGACGACCTTGGAGATGGACTCATGCTGCTGTGCTGCTCGCACAGGGTTTGCGCGCGCTGCTCGCCGTATGGTATGTGGTTCTTTCCCTGCCGGTTGTTGGCTGGTGGCTGTTGAAGTGTGCTAACGAGATGATGCAGAGTTCCCTCCCATCCCGGTGTATGATCCCAAGTTGGGAGACTGGGCCGTGAGCCCGCACTCTGCGAAGACGATTGCTGGCGACATGGTGATGGTGGAGGGCGTGTGAACTTTGACAGAGTTCCACATCATCAATATCTCTTCTTTGACATGCAAAGACGGCAACTCGCTTTGCCAGGGAAGGGAATCACACCCGATATATCTCACAACGGGATAATCACCACGGGAAGGAAATTATATTCCTCCAAGACTTATCCACTATGGGGCTTTGAGGTTGCCAAGTCCTTGCTATAGTCATCAAACTATTGTTGATGAAGGACTCCGGCACCAAGCCTCTACCGGCATTGACTATGTATGTATGCCCCTTATCACCCCTCTGTCATGGCAAAGCTGACACCCACAAGTCTTAAATAGACAGAATGAACTACGCACTAGGAAGTTCATATCGTACAGGTACGGGCAGGTACTTGCTAATAATGGACTGGTTTTACGGAGAGTTTCCAGTAATTTACATGGATGAAGCCTGGCGGGATTTTGTTCGAGCGAGCTCGAGGTATTTGGGGCGAAGTTTTACAGGCTTCCAGTACGGAAAGAATTTCGCGGGGATTTACATAGATGAAGCCTGAGGGTTTATTATTTTGATCGATCAAGCTCGAGGTATTTGGAGCAAGTTCTACGGATATCTAGCTTTGGCGATGTATCGTGACCGAGTCATATCGTATGCAACGATTCACAAGAACTGTCCTTACTGGGTCATGGTAGCGTAACGATTCTATTACCATATGATGACTCCCCGCTATAATGTAGTTTAATGCGTGCTGTCTATGCCATGAATCACAACACCTCCACAAGGTACAAGCCGTGAAACTTTACTTTCCCTGGGAGAAAGAACACACTGCCCATTTTCCATTCCAAGCCCACTTCCTTGCCCCCGGATCGCCACCCCCGTCCTCAGTCTGACGCAGCTTCTCGTCCTCTCCCGGCTTCAACCCTACGACAACATCCGCCTTGCAGGTTCTTAGGGACAGGATATTCGTCCCTGACCCAGGACCAAGCGGCCCAATGGCAGTAGTAAACGGCGTGGTCGGGTCCCAGTTTGCCTATCAATCAAAGTTAGCATCTGATCATCTACCCCCAACCCTTGATTCTGACTTACATCACCCACAAGCTTCCTGTAGTTCAGGTCTCCCTTGAACACAACCAACTCACTCTCCTTCAGATCCTCCAACAACTCTGGTTCATCATGCGGCAGCCGCCAAAAGCTACCGGGGTGCGTCCAGAAGCGGTTCGACCTGAGGAATAGCTGGCCCTCGGCATGGAAGCCGCTCCACTCACTGAACAAGAATTCCAGATCACCCACCTCCTTCTCGGACAGCGGCTCGGGCTTCGTCCCCTGGAGTTCCTCGTCCTCGGAGGGCGTCTCGTAAAACTGGCGGGGCATCGCGAGTGCGTTGAGCAGCGAGGCAAAGTCGCTTGGGAGCACATCGGACACAAACCAGGGGATGGATTTCGGGTGGAGCACAACGGTCGTGGCGAGCCCGGCTGAGAGGAGGTACCCGGCCAAAACGAGGTCGACGAAGAGCTCGAAGCCGGCGTTATCGAGGATGATGTCGACTCTGCGCTCGGTTTTCCCGGCCTTCTTGGCAGCCTGCAGCACATCAAAGGCCGCGGGTAGGTCGTTGACCAAGATGTTGGCCTCGGCCTTCTTGCGCGCTTCCGACCCCTGAAGCTTCTGGATGTCCTCGTACGTCAGGCTCGTCAGGAGCGACAGATCCGTGGCGTTGCCCCAGAGGCAGATCTCGCACATCTCCATGAAGAGGATGCGCTCGGCCTCCTCGTCGACCTCGGCCTTCTTCTGGCGCAGCTGCGTGACGATATCCTTGTACCGGGCGGCGAGCTCGAGGACCGCGGGCCGCGACGAGCGAAACGTGTTGTTCTTCTGCCGAGCGAACACGTCGTAGTTCTTCCAGTGCTTGGAGAGACTGAAAGATGTGCTAATGCGTCTGCCTTCAGCGTATCAGTGACTGCCACCCCTATTTCCATTTTCCTGTCCATTCAGTTCCCCAGGAGACTCACCGGAACAAGTAGCATTCGCTGTACAGCCACGAGACCTTCAACCATGTCGGGTTGCCCAGCTTCTCCAGCTCGTCGTTGTAGATGGCCACATCGGGTTGACCGTCGTCGCGAATGAGCCTAGACATCTCCGACTTAGCAACGACCTCTCAAACGGCCCCCGACCCAAAGGGGGAGACGTACGTCAACGGCCTGTCGTGCTGAACCTCATATTTGAGACGCGCAACCTCCTCGACAATCTTCTTGCCCTCCTCTTGCTTCCCGCCAGCATCGCAGTTCGAAACCGATCGATAGAGGTCGTCAATGGCTTGGGTCTTTAGGAAATCTGTCAGCCAAGCTCAGCGTCGACAGCAGCATCGGCAGTTTACAATGATGACGGGCCATCTCTTCCGGGCAGTAGTCCAGGCGAACGAGGTTGCGTCGCCGGTCGAGTACGCCGCTAGAGTTGGCTCGCGTTAGCTGGGCTGCTTGGGTTGGGCAGCAATTCCACGAACGGGGGCGCCTACGGGTTTTGGTTTCGTATTCCATGCTCACAAGCTTTAATGTCCTCGATTGTCGACTTTGAGTAGAATGCGCGATAACAAACGTTAGACTTGGGTTTTCTCTTGCCTCAAGGTATGATGCATGCTTTGGCGGGGTAACTTTATGGTGGGGTTGATCGCGACGAGGGTATCACTCCCGTCATCGGCAGGTGCCCCTGGCGGCTAAAGGCTTCTCCCGTCTCTCAACACCGTAGACACTCAGTTACCTCAGCCTACAGACCAGGAACACCAATAGAGGCAAGTACCGAAAAAGTGTATATATTCTCGAAGCTGATACTGAGTCGCCCCCTTTATCCCTACCCAGACAAACGAGAGCCAAGACAACTACTCAGTGGTATCATACCCAGAAAAAAAGTACCCAAAACTCCTCATTACCAAAGCGGTGAACCTGGCCTGTTCCCAGGGCCGCTATGGATGCATCGTGGTCATAGTCATCATGTCATCATGTCAATCAATAGCCTCGAGCCGTGACGGCACCCACCGCCAAGGTCTCGATTCTCCCCGCGTACAACCTCATGACATGGCAGACGGGGTCGCCCCAGACTACCTTGCGAAGCTGTTCATCCGTCGCGATGTGTGCGACAACACCCTCATTAAGCCGCTCTTCGACTGTCTTCTTCCCCTTCAGCCTCGCCTTCGGATCGCCCGACCGAAGGACTATGATGCGGCCCGGACTAGACAGCGTGCTCGCTGGTACATTCCAGATCGGCGGTTTCGAGGATGAAGACCTGGTTTTGCTGTTACTTCTGCCGCTATGACCGCTACCGCTAGTTCCCGAAGTCGGCTTCGACGGTTTGCTCGACTTGCTGCTGCTAGACTTGGACGATCCGAGCGAGGACTTGGACGATTTCTCTTTGGGCGTCTTCTTCTTCTCGCTGGTTCCCATCATCAAGGTGCTCGTCGATCCCGGCGCCGGTGCAGCAAATAGATCGAGAAGACTTCGGACGTACGCCTTGTCTGCTCTGGCTACGGGGTCGCCCTCGTTGAGGAAGCTCATGAACAAGCTCTTCTTGAGCTGCGGCCGGCATTCATCGTCTGGTTTCGCCAAGGGGATCAGACTCACTGGCGGCGTGCCAAATGTGATGCAGTGTATCCGCTTGAAGCATGCCGCGATCGTGTTCAGTTCACTCATGGCTGATTTTGAGGTGGCTAGCATGTGGCTATAGAGCAGTGCTGCGACTGCTCCCCCAGCGCTATGTCCTGTGATGAGCAGCGAGCAATTGGTTCGGCTGGGGTCTTCCTCAAGCAGCTGGCGTAGACGCTTCGCTACAGGTGCTACCATCTTCCGCGCCACACCGAGGAACCCCGCATGGCACAGATTGCCTGGGTCGTCCTGCTTGGGTCAGCAGCTGTCAAGTCGTGTGTCTTGAGCTGATCAAACTCACCAGAAATCCAACGGGGGACGTCGGAGCAGCATTTAGGTTGACTGCCCAGTCCATAAATGTCGCCGTTCCGCGAACCGCGAAGACAATGGTATTCATGTAATCCATTGGCACGGACTTAATGACCATGGCTTTTGAACCGGTCTTCCAGTCGGCATCGACATGTGCATTACTCTCAGCCCCCATGGGCCGGTCATACACGCGCTCTGAATACTGTGCTGCGAGACAGAGTAACGGGTATGTAGGGATGTAACTGCCGAGTGGTCAGTATAGTTACTAATGGAGTCGTGAGTATCGAAGACCTACAGTCTCAACGGAGGTAAATCCATGGGCAGCTTCGAATTTGCATATAACTCGACCTTGGCAAAGAAGCTGCCGGAGATTACTGCTGCTGCAGCGGACGTTTGGCCTTTGGGATGGTCCTTTGGGCGCGGCTTCGGCTTCGCTTTCAGCCCCCCTTTCTCGTTCGATGTCGCCGCAGATGCCGGGGGGTGTGGCGGCGATTGGTTTGACTGCCAGGCAAAGAGGTCTTTCTCGTTCCCGACATAGCGATCGCCATCAATCAACGTCATGACATCGTTGAAGCGGTCGGATATTTGGTCGTAAAGAGCAGCACTCTGATTGAGCAGCTGTGTCCCGCACTCTTGTAGTGCGTTACATGAGACATTGTTGTCGATGTTCTTCGGGTTGCAGATCTCCTTCGCGAGGTCAAGAACGGACCCCAGATTTAACTTGCTGGAGGGGTTTGGAGGCTGCTCGGGTGCTTGAGAAGGGGGCGCTGGGCCGAGATAGTAGTGGTGTTGGTTGACCACGATAGGGGCAGGATAAGCAGCAGGCTGCTGGTAATGGGGTGTCGGGGATTGCGGCACCCATCCGGGAGGCGCAGGGAGGAGGCCGATGGGTTGAGGGGGCGGTAGTTGATAGGGATCATTGGGATTGTACCAGTTCCCGCCCGGAGGCGGTGGTGGTCGTGGTTTGTAGTGCGGGGGACCCCATCTCTGGTCTTTCGATGGAGGTGTCTCCTTCTTCACCTTCTTCGTGCGAAAAAAGAACCCCATGATGGCTTCAGAGTCTCCTGCGACATCCGCATCAATGGACTGTAAACTCGTGGCCGTTCCACTTGGAGGATGCAGACGGCCTCAGTGTTGTGATACCATCAATGGAGGGATGAGTGGGTTGTTTAGGGGCAATACGCGAGATGCAGCGCATCCAAAGATGTGCTTGGTCGGTGGTGTCAAGGAAGGCAGTGTTTACGACGAAAACAGGGAAAGCAACCGCGACGACGCGAAAGGGCGTCGAGGCCAGAGGCCGAGTTTAAGAGCGCGCCCAGCACTCCCATGTGAGTCCAGTCAAGCGGGTGCAACTCGAGGCGAACGAGGGCGGCGGCGGGAGTGCCTTGCTCTGCTGCATCATGAGCGCCCTGGCATCCTGGATGAGGGCAGTTGTGTCGTCCTATTCGCTGGCCCGCCTATGCTGAGCCCCAATAGAAATCGCCGCTCGCGTATCCTCAACCCCGGCTCTTTGCAACGGCCAGCAAACCAGAGGCCAGAGATGGGCAAAGACTCACAACCCGTGCCTTTGGCTGGGTGCCAGTGACGGAGAAGAAAGGGTTGTGCGTCGCTAGCCGCGGTACCCTTGGCGTCTCGGCCTTCTCTGGTGTTTCGTTTCGCCGGGCCATCGCACATGGTGGGATTGCCAACGAGCAGCAGCCAGAATGCGGGGATCGGGGAGTTTCCCTGGCTTGCAGCCAGCAACGGTCAATGGAAGCCGCATCTGCGTGTCGAACGGCCGTAGGTCGCCGCCAGCAACGACCTGCGTGATGCCTTCTCCAACCATCGCGTCCCCTGCTACGACTGCTGTCCGCTCTTGGGCCGCGACGCCGTGGATTCGTCCAACCTAACAGCCCCGAGCTGCGAAACCTCGCGGGAACGCATACGCTTCTCCAGTCATCAAACCTGACTCCGCGGGCCCGATGCCGCGTCCACTGAGGCACGCAGCAGAATCTGCAACTTGTGCCCAGTGCTGCCTCTAGCAAGCCTCGCAAAGACAGCTCACTGCCATTTGGCAATCCCAGGGCTGGCTCATCCTCTGACGCCCAGTCCGGATCGAGAGCAGGGAGACCATGTCCAACGTGCCGGAGTCTGGAGTCGCTGGCAGGACCCTGAATATGGGGTCAGAAAGAGCAAAGTAAGGTACCCATGCATGTCTCGAATCCAGGCACCTATCAGTTGCTGTGCTGGCGCCGTAGAGCTCCGCTGAAAACCTGGGGGGCAGAGGTACCGTGCAAATCTCGGGGGGAACTATGTACCGCGGGGCTGCTTCCGGTGGACGAGGTCGTTGATGGGACGAAGCAGCCAAAGTCTGACTGCATTGTGAGATGGGACGAGACTCATTTCTCCCTGTCACGCCTGTGTCACTCACGCCTCTGAAATCCGCAGCATGGTGGGGGTGGCCCGTGCATTCTGCCCATGCCATGGGGCCGCTGCGTTCCTTATCGCCATACCTTATCGAGAGCTGGCCCCTGGGCGTGCATGGCGGCCACCGAGCTTGGAGGTGAGCCGGGGGCTGGCTAAACAATTTCGCGACATCTGGAAACAGCACACTTCATGCGCTTGGGCAGGAGCTCTCCAACGACATCACAGGTAGCCTGCAGTCTTCCACTCTGCAGCTCGAGATGCATCCAGGGACGCCATGGACTTTGTAGGTCCCCCCATGCCGGGACAAGCCCTACAGGGCCATTTGTGTGCGATGCAGATGCTAATGAACGCTATCTGCAGTGGTCGCGCCTCTTAGCACACACGCCGCTGTCGTCGGCCAGCTCGCGGAAGGACTATGCAAAGGACCCCGCCCGCCGTCTGCATCGCTTCGAGAAAGAATACAGCCAGCTTCTGGTGAGATAATTTAGGTCCCTGATCCTCTCCGAGGCTAGTCTAACTGTGTTGTTGCCAGCAAACATGGCGCAACTCGTCCAACCTCGCCAATGACGAAGAAGCCGCCGAGCACATCGAGATCCGGCTCCAAGAACTCACCAGTATCTTGAGCGATGAGAGCCGCCGTCCGCTACCTCATCCGTGTATCTCGTTCGCCGCAGCGAAACAAGTTTACATCCCCGTGGCCAAGATCGCAACTAGCTCGTTCAGCGAATGGATCATCAAGGAGGCCGTGCTGTTCTTCGCAACTCTGATTGAGAGCGAAGAAGAAGCCTTCGTGGAGAATGACAACTTTTCGGCTAGTCTAACCACGCTTCTCGTGCGAATAACCGGCGCCAACAGCATCCGTCTTGGGGCCGACACAGAAGCACGCGTCGTGGAGCTGGCCTTCAATATTACCACCAAGATCAGACTTGAGCCTAACATCCTTTCAGCCTGGTTTAAGTCCCCGCAAAACATAACACAAGAAGGGAAACTGCTAGGCGACCATGAAAGATTTACAGGGCGAACGCAAAAGCAGGACTTTCCGCTGTTCTACCTTCTTATTGACTATATCCACCACGAGGGTAAGGTCGGGGATTTCGCCCGGACCGGGCTGCTATATATCATTGAAGCAGCTTCCAACTCCGTTGCACTCGAGCAATGGATCGTGGAGAGCGATTTGTCGACGCTCATGGCCACGGGCTTGGGTGCTCTGTATAGTCAACTGAGCCGCAAGCTGGTCATCGACCATCCCGCCAAAGATCTTCCCCCTATCCTCGCCTTTTCCGACTACGAGCACCCCAAATCTAACTATGAGATTATTCGGTCATGCTCGTTCGAATTCCAGTCACATCTGGATACGTTCCTCTCCCACCTCCTTTTCTGGCAGGATGTTCTCAACCACTGTAGGTCTGTGGAGGTCAAGTCCACACTTTTGGAGCATTTCCAAGTCATATTTTTACAACAGCTACTGTAAGCGCCTCCGCCCCCAGTGGAATTTCCCGCCCTGCTGACAGCCGTCCAGATACCCCTCGCTGCTCGAGTCCTCAGATATTGATGGCGGCTCTTCTGTAGCTGTCTTGACATACCTCCGTCGCATTTTAGAGTCTGTTGATCACCCCGATATGATCAACTTGATCCTCCACTATCTTTTGGCTCTGCCAGATATTGTCGCCTCAGTTCCCTCTGATACTAGAGACGTTGTGAGCGCAGCGCGAAAGCGGAAGTCTTTGGACCTCGCGACCATGATGGCGTCCATGGGCGAGGCGACTGCAGACCCTCTCTTGTTCAACCTTGTTGACCTCATCCTCGCTTGTCTCCGATCGCAAAGCCAGCAGACTATTTACGTGACGCTGCAGCTTGTTTCGGTGATTCTCAAGAGGCATCACCGGTACGCGGTTATCACCCTCCTGTACACGGAGAGCGTCTTGGGCACGTCGACCTATAGAACAATGGGCGGCCATCAGCAGGAGGTAGAGCATCTTATGTCCCTAGCAGGTACCATTGGGGGGCAGGACAATTTTGACGAAATCTACGAAAACGTGTTGAAGGACACCCTTGTCCGGCTAGAGAACCACCCGTGCTCCATCAAGCTCGTTACACCAAAGACATCCACAAACAACCATAAGCTGCCTGCCATTCCCGACAGTCTTCCAGGCGCTCCAAGAGACGTTCGGTCTCACACTCTCCATCCGGGCGACCCGCTGCTCAATATCATTGTTGATCGGCTGCAAACATTCTTTCTTAACCCGGTTGAAACGAATCTGGCACTGACGGAGGCGGTATTCGACCTCGCAGTTTGTGGTTTCATGCACTTGGAGGGTTGGTTCTTACGCAACCCTCAGAACTATGCCTACGAAGAAGAAGCCGACGGGCCACCGCTGCCCGAGCCGCCACTCGACCCCGAATCGCCAGAATATACCGAATACAAGCAAGTGCAATCCATGCAACAATGCCGGAAGCGCCCTCTATGGACGCAGTCCAACCTACCCCGACTCCTCAAGACCCTACAGACTCTATGCGACGAGGTTGCCGCCTTTCGGGAAACCGTCCCGCGGTTTGATGATTTGTTACAACAACGCCGAGAGGCATTCCAGATTGCGGACACTTCGATGCCAGTTCCGGCATCTACGTGGAGTAAGAACCCGGCTCTCTCCCAGACTCCGGCTAAACCAGCCACACCCGCTTTGGATCGAACCGCCGCCGAGGAACGCCGTAATACGTCGCGGGAACGGCCATCCGGGTTTGAGGGCTTTGCCCAGCGCATCTTATCTGAACTGGGGACCCCGAGTCGTTCCGGTAGCCCTCGGGGGAGGAAGGAGTTGACTCGGACCTCATCAGATCGCTCCACCCCAACGCCTTTCTCACGCGAACGAGATCCCCCCTACGAAACGCCGCGGGGCTCGGGTGCTGCAAGGTCTTACTCCCCCGGCAGCATGGCGGCCGGGCCAACGCCGTGGGATAATAGGAACGATGCCGTGGCCAACCAAGCAAAGGCATTCCAGGCCATTGACCAAAGCATACTAGCCCGACAAGTGAGCATCCCGAAAATTGGAGGCTCTGTGGAAAACACTCAATTGGGGCCGATTCCGTTGAGTTTCAATAAGCAGCCCGTCATCGCGGTTAATGACGGTGAAGAAAGCGGGTTGAAAGTTGCGGGTGATGACGGACAGAGCGAATCAGTCGCCGCTCCGTCCGAGGACGGCAAAACTGACGCGTCGGGCCCCGCTGAGGAGAAGACGGTGTCAGTATCTCACATCCTCACCAACGCCATTGTCCTGCAGTCATTTCTGTTTGAGCTCGCCAGCTTGATACAAGTGAGAGCTGGGCTGTTTGATGAGGTGCGTTTCACTTGAGCCGGCCGAGATAGCAGGGAGGGGTGTGTCTTGTGTTTGTCCAGAGCTGGGAAACAGAGGCGAAGATGTCGTATATGCACGGCGGGGGATGGAACTTGAAGGATGGTTGGTATCGCATTGCTCGGCGTCAACAGGCTCTCTTGGGCATGTTTGTTTTTTTGCTTTCCTTGAAGTGGACTATTTATATATCGAAAGAGACGTTTAATCTTGGCTTGTTCTCGGGGCTGGGTATTATTTTGGTTGTGAGTGAGTGAGTCCCGTCAAGTCAATGTCTTTCATGCCATGCCAGTCTTCAACATGCCCATTCACCCTCAACTCAAGTTAAGGCAAGACGCAAGACCTCGCAATACGGACAGAGCATAGCAAACATCAATTGGGTATTCAAAACTCATGGTATTAGTTTTTATTCTGCCGGTATGTCTTCCTTCCCCGAAAGTATACACACATCCTAAGCGTCTTATTTTCTATTATTATACATTTCGTTTTCTTCTTTTGCTACAACATCTGTCTGCACTACCCCTATTTAGAGGGCGGCAACAGCACCGAGGAAGAGCATGCCCAGCGACCCAACGGCGCCGAACGAGGCAGCACCGGCGGTGGACGACGAGCTAGTGGAAGAGGACTTGGAGGCGCCGGCGGCGGGCGTTCCGGTGGGGGTGGTGCTGGCGGTGGCGCCGTCCGAGTTCGCGGGCTCGGAGTCCCTCTTGGTGGTGCTGGCGGGGACGGTGGTGCTGCTGCTGGGTACGGGGAAGGGGCCGAGGGCAGTGGTGCTGGAGGAGCCGGTGCTGGAGGAGCCGGCGACGGGGGCGACGTCGGCGCAGAGTTTGGCGGTCGCGGGGAGGACTTGGCCTGGGGGAGGTTAGTATGGGAATCGGGGGGTGTGGGAAGGAAGGGGGGCGTACCAATGGCGACGTCGGCGCCGCAGGCGGAGAGGACGCAGGCGGTAGCGCCGGCGGTCACGGCCTCGATGGACTTGCAGATGCAGGGCAGGTCAGTGATGGTGCACTTGGTGCCGCTGGTGATGGCATCGTCGATGCAGGGCTTGGCGCAGGCCGGGATGGAGGAGAGGTCCTGAGCGGCGACGAGGCCGATGAGGGCGGCGAGGACGGCGGGAGTGAACTTCATATTTGCGGTTTTGGGTTGTTGGCGAAGTGTTGAGTGAGTTGTGGTGAGAATAAACAAGCAAGCAGACGTAGCGCTGCCGGAGCAGGAGGTCAAGGCATCGCGTGGCTTTATAGAGGCGGATGGTTCGCCGGCACCGAGTGTCCGTAGGAGCTGCTTGGAGCTGTGGGGGCGACGACGGATGCGATTCCATTCATCTCGTTAAGATGTGCAACACGGAGCAGCCTTCAGAAACGCAGGCTGGTCCGCGACTGGACGGGCAGCTGCGCGCGGTGGAGCTGTACACAGTAGGATCGCGAACCCCTGGCATATGACATGTTCCCTGTCGCGCCCCGCCAGGGGCTGTGGTCGTTGGGCCCGTTCCCCGGAGCGTTCTCGTGACATGGGATCGGGAGAAGACAGAAAACTGGGCAAAACGGGTCCGGGGTGTGTTGCAGAGCGCTGCAGAGCGCTGTTGCACATGAAAGCTAGCCTCGGCACCAGCCCGGAAGACGGGACACCCAGCTGCAGCTGCCCAGGGCTCGTTTCCGTTTGATGATAGCATTGGGCTGCACGGTTTCTGGAAGAGGTAGGTAGGTAGCATTTGGTGTTGTGTCCTGGCTCTGCGAATGCCATCGCCGAGATACTCCACTGAACCCACGCCCATTTGGGGCAATTGCAGCGGCCGCTATCTCACCTCACCCGCCAGCCAACGCCCCGACAATCTCACCGCACACACGCAAATCGCATAGCGCCGTCGCTGGTGGCAAGCCGGCGGAGCTGGCAGGATCATGCCAAGCGCCCAGAAAGCAGTGACAGCTGAGGGGAAACGAGCAGAACCCCATCGATCACGAACGGTCCGAACGCCCAATTCTTGGAGTGGAGTTTGGTTACCCCTGCATCGTCCAGCGCCAGTGGCGGCGCGGCGCTGCCGTCTTCTGCTTCCTTCTCCACGATGGGGGAGATGACCTGCAGCAAAAGCGCTGGGGTTCCCCAGAATCTGTGACCGCAACCGGGATGCGATCGTCGATGCCGAGGAACGCGCACCGCCGCAGCCACGCAGGTGGTGTGAAGAGAAGCACATGTTTTTCTCATTTCCCTAGATTCTTCCCAGTTCCCGGGAGCGACAAAAGGCGACGTGGACACCGCTTCTCGGTCCTTTTTATAGCGGAGAATCCACACCGGGGAACGGCCTTGGGCGTGGGCTTGCTGGTCGCGAAAGTGGATGGGCGCCAAGAGATGCAACTCCAAGGTAAACCGGAAACACAGCCAAGGGCCAAAAAAAAAAAAAAAATAGAACAGAAGGTTGTTAGTGGCCATGGATTGTAGGAGGGTGGCTTACACTGTGTCTGGGTGCCGAGGACCGCGTTTTTTTTTAGAATCGAAACTTATCTATGTCATTGTATGTTATGTTGTACTCTATCGGAGTCTTTCTAAGTATCGTGGGTGTAAATGTCGTGCAATTGCTTATCAAGTGTTAACTTGCATGTTTTCGTAGCGCTGTGTAAGAGGCCAGAAGGTGGATATCGATGTTCCAGCACCAGGAGAGGACTCTAGGAAGACTAGCTCAAACCTGATAGCTCTTGAAGTTGATGTGAAACTCGGCTAACTAAGCCACCAACGCCTTCCGTTCTGTTGTTAATATCCATCGGTCGGAATTGGACACATCTGGGTGTCTGCGGGCGAGTAGGTTGGGTGAGAAGGTATAGTAAGCCTCGGGTGAAAGGTATGTTTAAACTCTAACTTGTGAGGATGATGGACAGGACTCTGTCTAAAGGAGGGTAGGTTTACGGCGGCTGAGCTTCTGCCTCAGATTGAGTCGTGGGGGGGGGGGACGCAGGCCACTTGCCAAACACACGTTCTGCTCAGTTGATATGGAGAATGACAGCGCTGGATGGTTATTGCAGCAGGGTAAAATACCTGCCATGCGAATGACATTGTGCTTGATTAACGACGCAGCGCGGCTTTGTATCTTATTACGTAGGTTTTTTAACTCGGGGACTGGGATGGGTCTGCAGTTGTGGACTAAAGATAGTTACTAGAGGTTGTTAAAAGCGACAAGTCTGATCTCAGCAGCAGACCCTCTCCCCAGCGGGAACATATACTTAATTATCTATGTGCAGAATGATAAAGGGTCTTGATGAGGAAATGGGGACTTGAGTTTGTTCAGATACTGTAATCAGCGTTACAGCAAGCAGTCAGCTCAACCATGTAGACAAAACTATAACATAGCTACCACCCTTAACAACAATACCATTATCACTCAGCACAGCCCATAGCATAATCAGGCTCTATATTAAGTAGCCCGATGTCCAATGTGAAGTCGGGAGGCTACAGGGCATGCCTGCCTGCCCGTTCTCCAGCGCCGCGCTTCTCAGCTTTGTAAGAGATGGGAGGGGAATGGCAAGAGATGTGGCGAAGGTGAGCAAA
>Ga0247760_1001326_pt1 | contig 23310 bp, 15 predicted proteins | sample UWRJL171409R4_FD_179936 | JGI IMG/M metagenome (GOLD analysis project Ga0247760, IMG submission 179936) | Plant litter microbial communities from Arlington Agricultural Research Station in Wisconsin, United States - UWRJ-L171-409R-4 | ecosystem: Environmental > Terrestrial > Plant litter >... | reverse complement strand
CCAGCGGCCGCCCGTTACATCAGAAACCATGTCGAACCGTAATCCTTTCCAGGACTATGTCAATCGCATGCAGCAAGTCGCCCGGAGCGGCGGCGGCAGTCCCTTCCGGGGTCCTCCTAACCCTGGGCGTTTTGCTGGCGGCTTCGCGGGATTGCTTCTCCTCGGCGGCGGTGCCCTCATCTTTCAGAATGCGCTTTTCAACGTCGACGGTGGTCACAGAGCGATCAAATACAGGAGGCTGAGTGGTGTGAGCAAAGAGATATACGGCGAAGGTTCGTCTGGGGCAGCCGGGAGTTTGGAATGAGGCAGTGGCCAGCTAATGTGGGATTATAGGAACGCACTTTGTTATCCCCTGGTTCGAGACACCAGTTACCTACGACGTACGAGCGAAGCCGCGGCTAGTGTCGTCTTTGACGGGTACCAAAGATTTGCAGATGGTCAACATTACCTGCCGTGTCCTCTCGAGACCTGAAATCAACGCCCTGCCCCAGATCTACAGAACCCTCGGTACCGACTACGATGAGCGCGTCTTGCCATCGATTGTCAATGAGGTCCTCAAGAGCGTTGTTGCCCAGTTCAATGCCAGCCAGTTGATCACGCAGAGAGAGATGGTTGCCAAGTTGGTTCGCGATAACCTCTCCAGGCGAGCAGCGCGCTTCAATATCCAGTTGGACGACGTGTCCCTTACTGTAAGTCCCCGGCGTGCTTGGGGTAAGTGCATGTGTGGATAGGCTAACATGAACGCAGCATCTTGCTTTCTCTCCCGAGTTCACAGCAGCGGTCGAAGCGAAGCAGGTCGCACAGCAAGAGGCTCAGCGGGCAGCCTTCATCGTCGACAAGGCCCGCCAGGAGAAGCAAGCTATGGTTGTCAAGGCGCAGGGTGAGGCCAGGTCGGCGGAGCTTATTGGTGAGGCGATCAAGAAGAGCAAGTCATATGTGGAACTGAAGAAGTTGGAGAATGCGCGGCATATTGCCGCCACGTTGCAGGAAGCGGGTGGCAAGAACAGACTTCTCCTTGATTCGGAAGGTCTTGGTTTGAACGTTTTTGGGGAAAGTCAGGAGAAGAAGTAAAAGAGAGCGGCACGGCGAAGAAATCTCCACTGTATGCCTAGGACTACTATCAAGGGGCACTACATAGGGTGACCCAGTGTACAATACTAATACATCAAACGGCATTCCTGGCTGATCATAATAGGTTTTCCTCGAGTTCAAATCAGGCAATGAACAATACAAAGGGCCTTCTTATCGTTGAGAATTGGGCTTCAGCCTCGGACACCCCTCATGATTAACTATTGCCTCCTGCGCAAAGGCGCTTTCGTACCTGCGCATCCACTCCTGTGCTCGAAACCGGGAGGTACTGAAAAGCCCCACAGGGGTACGTACCTCTCGGTGGTTGTGCGTTGGACTTGAGCCTTGTTACCATAACCCCACTACCCCACCCAGCCCATCGCACCAAGCAGTTGTCTGTGCGTTTCGTAAAGCAGCCATCTGCCCACTTCCACTGCCTTGTCTGCCTATTAAGGTGCACCGAACGCCTTGGACGAAATACTTTCTTGTTTAAGACCGCCGAGCTACTCCGTAAACAGCATCAGCACGAGCGGCACCAACAATTCTGCCCAGTCCCACTTCATCACGAAACACCCGATCAACAAAGCCCAACATGCAGCTTAAGTCAGTCACACCTCCTTGCATCTTTACTCAAGCTCTGCAATCCGCAAGCTAACCCTGCAGCAGAATTCGCACTCTCACCGGCAGGGAGATCGAGCTCGACGTCGAACCCACTGACAAGGTAAGCAAAGTGAAGGCTACCCTTCCAACCACCCTCACTCTATCAATGGACCGAAACTGCCAAACTCTTTGCATCATGAAAATCCGCGGTCATAATGGAAGCTGACGACGGGTGGAACGAATGAACAGGTCGCTCAGATCAAAGAGAAGGTTGAGGAGAAGGAGGGTATTCCGCCTGCACAGCAGCGGTTGATTTATGGGGGGAAACAAATGTGAGATACACCCCTCCACTTCTCCACACGCCCTAACCCCATCTTTCGGCTTGGATAAGAAGGGAAAGGAAAAGCGAACTGACACCCTTTACCACGGAACAGGGTCGACGACAAGACGGCACAGGACTACCAACTCGAGGGAGGCTGCACGCTGCACCTGGTGTTGGCACTCAGGGGCGGGTTGTTGTGATGAATTTCTGTACGGGCTAAGAGGGGAATGGTATCCTTCGAGGCGGAACATAAGATGGAATGATGAACACCACGGCGGGACTTGGGCTGGTCGAGGCTGGTTGGTGCCCCTCTCGCATTGACTCTGGCCTGGGATACAGAGGAGTGATAACACAGGACGATGTCTGCGCTGAGTCGATACGCTGATTTGTTGTTGGGCCCTCAACTGTGGACGGGGAGTTTGATTTGCCGTGAGCGGCGTAGGTCAGAGAGCGGGTTTGCTTCAGGGGAGATAGACGTGGGTCACAAATCACATATCCAACCACTTATGCAACCCATGTCAATGAACTGCTGGTCTTGGGCCTAACCTCACGTCCAGTTTTGCCATTATGTATCCGGGGTGAGGACCAGCAGCTGAAACAATCAAGGCTCGAGTTGCCTACCATCTAGGAAGTGAAATGCCAAGATCAGAGGCACCATGCTATGTCCAGAAGAGTATGTTGGCTTGTGCAGTTACTTCGCTCCAAGCCCCGCGGAGTGGAGACGGGGCGTGTTACGGGCCTGATATACCATCAAACATCTTCAGGGGCCACCACGAGTCTATACGTCAGACGAAATAGAGCAGGTGTATTGCAGATTGCCGGATGCATCGACTGTATCATAGTTCATCCTAGGACAATCTCGTCTGCCCAGAGTAGACTCCGGCTTAAACGACCAAAATAGATAACCCGCTCGAGGGGTTAAAACTCGATGAAAATTGTCTGCCAACCCGATGTTTCCGTTCCGCACCGTCAGATGATATCCTTTCTATTCCTTATGCGCTTGACCTATTCCCTGGGTATCATACGCGAATGTGAACAAGTAAACATTCCAATCCCCTTTCCGTATCCTGTAGACTGTCCTATCTATCCGTCTTTACATGCCTCTGCATTCCCTCCCGCTTGCCACAAACCCCGTCCTCTAAAAACTCCTACTTAGCGACGTACTCGCTTGGTTGAGCGCATGAATATGTCAACGTTTTCCTTGCGCTTGATAAGGATCGGGGCCTTCTTCTGGGCTGCCGCTGCCGCCAGCACTGGGTGTGGCCTCGAAGCTGGTGGGGTTGGCATTGTGGTGGCAGGTGTTGGGGTAGGCGGCGACTTTGAGATAAATCGACTCGTCTTTGTCGTCCCAGGAGCAGCAGAGAGGAGACCCCGAGGCACACGGCTGGGGCCTGTTGTCGGCGAGGAGGCGGTCTGTACTCCTGAACGAGTTGGGGTGGTCTTGGGAGTGTCGCCCTCGAGTTCTCCGAAAAGGTCTGCTAGGTTTTCATTACCTCCCGCCGTGTCGTCGCCCTCGTCATCAGAGAAGGTAATGACGACCTCCTTGACGTTTTCCGCATTCTTGATACGCCGTAGGCGATCCTCTCTCTCCTTCTGCTCTTGATCAGCCTCGCTCAAGGCTCCAGCTGAGCGTTGGCGTGGAATGCGGATCGAGCTTTTGGTCGCGGTTGCGGGATCGAACTGGCGTGCCACGCGCTTGTCTCGCAGCATGCTCTCAGGGGCCTTGGTGATCTTGGTCGGCGTAAATGTGAGACTTCTGCTGCTGACCTTCAGGCGGCTGACTTCAGCGCGCACTTGAGACCGGACCTTGGAAAGGGGTGTCTGTCTGACCCGGGGCTGAGTTGACCAGTGTGGCCCGCTGCTGGTGGGCCGTGAGGCCCGCGCTGGTTGTCGAAGGTGGGCAAGCGTGGCAGCCCGGCTATTCTCGATGAACTCAGTCTTCCGATCCGCTTTCTTCTTTTGTTCCTCGGCGAATTTGTTGGTGAGCATTTCGGTAGCAGCGGCAATCGATTCCTCTTGGGTCTTCTTGTACCGCTTCCATATTGAGTACCAGGCCTTAGGGTTCGCAGGAACCCAGTTGTTCCTAGAGGACAGTAATGGAAAGTCCTTCTTGATAATTCTGCGCCAGTGGTCTTCTGTCTGATGGTAGATGTCGCTGGTAATTTCAAGTTGGTGAAGGTGCTCAGCCGACTTGACATGAGGCAGGATCTCCTCAACTGAGCGATAGGGTACCATGGAGAGGCTGGGAACTTCTGTGATGTTGTTGATGATGATTCTGGTGCACATCTCAACTAGCGATCTAGGAGCCATGGTGACAAATTCGAGAAAGGTGATGGGTCGGATACCACTGAACAGGGAGATTTAGGTGTGTGTTTGAGGTGAGTCGAGCGCTGAAGGGTGGATACCAGTGAGTTTCCCCAACTGGAGGGTGGAAGTGAATCGACAGAAACGACGCTAGCGAATAATAGCCAGCCAAAAGCAATCGATGGATTGAGTCAACGTATGGGCAAGAGTGGAGCTATCTGGAATTGGCCTCCAAGTTAAAAAGGACAGCAGAATGATTAGTTGGTTAAAGATCGTCAGAAATGTAGAATAGAGTAGCTGGAGGCCACCCATATTCAGGTTTCGTAGGAACAAAGATGACGACGGTTGGCGGAGAAAGCGGTCTCTATGCTTTGTGACTTCGCGAGGACAGCGCTGCTTGACTAGTCAACGTTAGTTCTACCCTACGAAGTACTTCGTAGCGTAGACCCACTCCCCCGTTCAGCCCCACCAGAAGCGCCACCTGATCCGTGAAACCAGCCGATCTTCAGCCTCATTCCAAGCTTTGACCAACAAGAGCCTTTCACTCAAACATATTGCGCCTACCGTCGAATTCTTGAAAACAACAAATTCAAATATTGTGTGAGTTTGACGCGCATCCGCCTGCGCCACTCGGGTCTCCACAATATGGCGTCTTGGGGTTTGCTCGAAAACGATGAGGAGAATGAACTGCATAAATCCCGATTGCTCAATGTTGAAGAGAAGCCATTCAAACGCGTCACCAAACGCCTCCACAGCCTGAACTCACTCATCATCTCACGAGCACGGCAAGCGCCAACACCTCCTCCCGAAAGCAACGGAACTGTCCCTGGCCAAGATGCGGCCTCACCAACTGGTCCAGGCGAGAGGCTCCCGACAGACCTCGAGCAGCTCAAGGAGGATATAACGCTAGACTTTGCCGCCTTCGACAGCAGTATCGCGCGCCTCCAGTTTCTCCTAACAGCCAATGAGCGCGAACGCGACCGATATGCCGCTGAACGAGAGCGCATCGTCACGAACTCCCAAGCTGTTCGCGACAACACAGCACAGCTGCGCCTCCAACTTGAACAGGCACGCAAGACACTTGAGCAACGCAAGAAGTTTGACGAGCTCGCGGATAAGATCACTAGCAACCCCTCGCTGCGTACCCGAGCCGAGCAGTCGGCCAATTTGCGAAAATTGGGGGAGGAAATCGCTGAGCTTGAGGCAGAGAGCAAGACATATGGAGTTACGTGGCACGAACGACGAGACCAATTTTCTAAGATCATGGACGAAAGCATGCGCCTGAGGCGGCTGATCCGCGATGAGAAAGAGGAGGTTGAGCGCCGTGAGGGCATGGGCGACGAGGGAGACGGACAAACACCGAGACCGGGTATTGCCAGCGGAAATGCCACGCCGAGGCCTGAAAGTGGGCTGCTGCCGAAGAGCGGTGCCGAGAGTGGAGAGGCTGCAGGCACACCTCGGCCGCTTTCCACGGCCGGAGGCAGAACTCCGGCGCGTGATAGCCCCGCACCCAGTCAGTCTTTCCTGAAGCCACACCATCACGCTTCTGGAAGCTTTTCTAGGTCGGACAGCCAAGCTCCTAGCAGGGAAACGTCTCCTGGCACAAGAGACAAGGACGAGAGCGGCGAAGGAGAAGTCGCTGATGGGGATGATATTGAAATGGATGAGATGAAGGAAGATGATGCTGTGGAGGAAGAGGAGGAGGATCCTGATAGCCCGCTGTCAGATCTGCCAGACGAACCCCCTCAGATTGTAATCGATGATCAGGGTGCAGACACGATGGATACCACATAACCGAGCGGAACGTTTGATTCGTTGCCAGTAGCGCCGAAGCGCAATCTACTTGCGTAACAGGAATAACCATAACTTCCTGAGCCCCTTCAGGACTTAACCTGCTTGACCACTATGCCATTTTCTTTCTATTCACTCGTCCTCCAGGCCGCCAATCCTCTGGCCCGTCTTGAGCGCCTCCTTGGCTTTGGTCAGCTCCTCTGCCGGTGCGTTCTCGCCGCTCTCCGAAATGGCAATCTGCTCCTCCAGCTTGTGCACTGCCCTAACAATGCGCTCCTTCAGTGGACCAAACACCTTCTTGGTCTCCTCCAGAGCGGTTTTCTAGATCCAGGGTTAGAGTTCCACATTCTACGAAAGTGACAAGAAATTGCCTGTGTGCTAGGTGTACTGCGCACCTCTTGCTTCAGCATGAAATCAGCATTGCTGTCCAGGTTGGTATTGCCTGCGGCAATGTCTTCCTCAAGCTTCTTGATGCGTGCTTCCTGGTTGGCTTTCTCTTTGTGGTAGTAGGATTCCTCTTTGACAAGACGTTGGACCGCTTGGGTTGCGATGGCAAGGGCCGTAGGGGGTGCCATTTCGGGTATGAGGGCGATTCTCAGGAAAGTTGCTACTACTAGGGAGACGGACGTTTTTGCAGTTTTTTCTTTTTAATGCCAGCACTGTCTCGGTCATGGGAGAAGAATTTGTGCGAAAATACAACTGCCTGCTTTGTTAACTTTTGATATGACTGGTGCTGCATATGTCTGCCTATGGTTGTGGTGTTGTTGACTCCGGTGGGGTTGGCGGGGTAATTTTTTTCGGGGAAAATCAGCCAAGATATCTTCCTGTCACTCACCCACGCACTCAATTCCCTACCATTGTTGGGCAGGACTGCGATGGTGTGGTTATTGAAGCAGAGGATGAGCCTCGTTTCAGCACCAAAACTGTCGGATAACACATTCAAGGCAACCGGTGTCCACACATGCCGTCATATTCTTGAACCAGCATCATCCACTTGCACGGTTGCTCCTTGTTGGCGGACCAGTCATATAGTTACCACGCATGTATTGGACAGACGCATTGATTTCCAGCCAGCCTAGTCCACACGCAGAGAAGTAGCCTTCGGTTTCCTTGGGGAGGTTTTTATGACTTTCGCTTTGTGTGATCTGGAGCACCTTCGACGCAATCCACCGGGTAACACCCTCTACCTCCTCAGCTCGAGTGCCGAGCACACAAATACCTTCATTAGTTAGTTGATAACTGTGACCGTCTCTGGTTGACTCGACAAGACATGAGGTGAGTCAACTGGACATTGGGTTACATCAGATTATTTCGGTGGATGTGTTGGGTAGCCATCACGTACTTGTGCTATGGACGTCGATCTTGTTTCCCAGTACCAGCAACCGCACCCCATCAATTACCTTCGCGTCAACAAGGGAGTGAAGTTCCGTTACGACTTCGTTGAACCGCGTGACATCTGGGGTGTCGACTATGAAGATGATGACTGAGTCGCCTTCAATCTTCTTTCGTCATGGCTCCCGTCTCTGTAAATCACCCCTGGTAATGTCGATTGTGGTAAATGAAACTTTGGATCTTGTCCGTGTTAGTCTGATATGGTCGTGTTGACTTTCCGGAGTTCTTAGGTCCGATTAAGACAAGCTTCGTCAGCTCACTCTTGTAAAGTCCGAGACGCCATAGCCCGTTGAGGTACCACTTAGATTTCTCTCGCGTGCCGGAGGTCATTATGTAAGTCGGAACTAGTAACCTGTGAGAACGTTTGTATCAGTGCGTGATCGCTATGAGTAGTGAGCCATCTGCGTCTTTGAATACCCAGGATTTGTGGCTGAGGAAGGTTGAATCGTACTGCGTATGTTCCGAATTGGATAATGGGGATGGCGTTATTAACCCTGAACAGCAACCGAGGGACCAACGACGCCACGACATGCCCAGACGTTGGTGGCGTGCAGTTGGAAGGATTCCCTGACAATCAAGTATGGCACCGTTACATTCAATGTGCTGCTGGATTGGGCTCATAATACTTGGCAAAACTAAATACGCAGGACACGCCCGGAAATATTCAATTGCTGTTTGAGTTGACATCAAGGTGCTTGCGCGTGGCGTGTGAATAAGCGGCCTTTGCTATTGGCCCCCCCCCCCATGGGAATCTGCAACCTGCCACCATGGGTACCTGAACAGAGGCGCACGGCGCACCGAAGTATCAGCGAGCTTTAGCCGGAATAGGCATGTCCCAACACAGGATTGTGGTCGGGCTGGCCCTTTTTGGGTTAGCTCGGTTCTAACCACAACCCAGGGGCGACTTTGGCGACAACTGGACACGTCTCGCACACTCAAGCATCTTGTGATTTAAGGCTCGACTTTGGACGGTCTTGACAATCAAATTTCTTGAGGGACGTTCCACCGCTTGCTTGGACTCGGGATTGGTTCCGTGCTGGGTGAATTTTCCTTGCTTTTCTTCTTCTCCCACCAATTGGTGGAATCTTCGTGCTCAAAAAGCGTATGTGCGTCTCAGCCTTTTTCTCTTCTAAAAAACTTCTAAAGTGCTACTTTGCGACACGCGACACAGCGCGCATCTTAGCGGCTCTCTGTCAAAAGATACCCCGCTCCAGCCGGGGCAGGCATACTCTGTCAACATGGAGAATGCATTTGCGAAGTCGGCCGACGCAGTCCTAGCCGAGCTGGGCGTAAATCCATCGACGGGCTTGAGTGAGGAACAGGTTTTGGGCCAAAGAGCCAAGTACGGAAAGAATGGTATGTCTGTTGCCGGCGCTGTTTGCTAGATACCCTCCGCTTATAGGTTTCTCATACAGCTATCCCCGAAGAACCCCCGACACCTATATGGGAACTCATCCTTGAACAGTTCAAAGATCAGCTCGTCATTATTCTTCTCGGCTCGGCTGCTATTTCGTTTGTTCTCGCTCTGTTCGAAGAGGAGGGGGGATGGAGCGCTTTCGTCGACCCTGCCGTCATCCTGACTATCTTGGTTCTCAACGCGGTCGTGGGAGTCTCGCAAGAGAGTAGCGCTGAGAAGGCCATTGCTGCGCTCCAGGAGTACTCGGCGAACGAGGCCAACGTTGTGCGCAATGGGCAGATTCACCGCGTCAAGGCCGAGGAGCTCGTTCCAGGCGATATTGTCGATGTCTCGATTGGCGCCCGGATTCCCGCAGACTGCAGGCTGATTGCCATCGAAAGCAACAGCTTCGCCGTTGACCAGGCCATCCTTACTGGCGAGAGCGAGAGTGTTGGCAAGGACTGCCGGGCAATTCTGGGCGACGACAAGGCTGTCTTGCAGGATCAGGTCAACATCCTCTTCTCCGGTACTACCGTTGTTACTGGTCACGCCAAGGCTGTGGTTGTCTTGACAGGCTCGAACACAGCTATTGGCGATATCCACGAGAGCATCACGGCGCAGATCTCGGAGCCTACGCCCCTGAAACAAAAGCTCAACGACTTTGGAGACCAACTCGCCAAGGTTATTACTGTTATTTGTGTTCTCGTCTGGCTGATCAACGTTCCCAACTTCAAGGACCCCAGCCATGGAAACTGGACTAAGGGTGCCATCTACTATCTCAAGATTGCCGTCTCCCTCGGCGTCGCAGCTATTCCCGAAGGCCTCGCTGTCGTCATCACCACATGTTTAGCCCTGGGAACTCGAAAAATGGCCGCGAAGAACGCAGTCGTCAGAAGCTTGCCTTCGGTCGAGACGCTGGGGAGCTGCAGTGTTATCTGCTCCGACAAGACGGGCACCTTGACAACGAATCAGATGAGCGTCAGCAAAATTGTCTATTTCAAGAGTGATGGTTCTGACTTTGAAGAACTCGAAGTCGAAGGAACGACGTTTGAGCCCAAGGGCGCTATCAAATCTCAGGGTAAGATTGTCTCAGATATCACGCAGTCATGTTCAACCGTTCGTCAGATCGCCGAGGTTGCCGCTCTTTGCAACGACGCCAGGCTCGATTATCACTCTCACTCTGGGACCTATACCAACGTCGGCGAGCCTACCGAGGGCGCACTCCGCGTCATGGTTGAGAAAATTGGACCTTGTGCCCCCTCAGATTGCCAACCGCGAGACCGTGTCCACTACGCCAGCTCCTGGTACGAGACGCAGTATAGCCGACTGGCTACCTATGAATTCTCTCGTGACCGCAAGAGTATGTCTGTTCTAGTTGAAGGTAACGGAGAGCAGAAGCTGTTTGTCAAGGGTGCCCCCGAGTCTCTTCTAGAGCGCTGCACTCATGTCCTTGTTGGGTCGAACGGAAAAAAGGTCCCCTTGGATCGCAAGTTAGCCGATATTCTCCTGAAGGAGGTTGTCGACTATGGAAACCAAGGCCTTCGCGTCATCGCTCTCGCCCGCCACGACAACGTCTCTGGAAACCCTCTTCTTCACCAGGCTAAGTCGACTTTGGAGTACACCTCACTGGAGCAAAATCTTACTCTGCTTGGCCTGGTCGGTATGCTCGACCCTCCGCGTCCAGAGGTGCCTGCTGCCATGGAGAAATGCAAGGCCGCGGGTATCCGTGTCATTGTTATCACTGGTGACAACCGTAACACTGCGGAGAGTATCTGCCGCCAAATCGGCGTTTTCGGACACTATGAGGACTTAACTGGTAAGAGCTTCACTGGGCGCGAGTTTGACAACCTCTCGCCCAGCGAGCAGCTCGAGGCGGCCAAGAAGGCATCTCTCTTCTCTCGCGTCGAGCCTGCCCATAAGTCTAAGCTTGTTGATCTGCTTCAGTCCCTCGGCGAAGTAGTTGCCATGACGGGCGACGGTGTCAATGATGCACCTGCACTGAAGAAGGCTGACATTGGTGTTGCCATGGGCTCTGGCACTGATGTGTCTAAGCTGGCGGCCGACATGGTTCTGGCCGATGACAACTTCGCGACGATTGGTGTCGCCATCGAGGAAGGACGGGCAATTTACAACAACACTCAACAGTTCATCCGCTACCTGATCTCATCCAATATTGGCGAAGTCGTCTCCATCTTCCTTACCGCTGCCTTGGGCATGCCAGAAGCTCTGATCCCTGTTCAGCTTCTCTGGGTGAACCTAGTCACCGACGGTCTCCCAGCTACTGCCCTCTCCTTCAACCCCCCGGATCACGACATCATGAAGCGACAGCCCCGTAAGAGAGACGAAGCCCTCATTGGCGGCTGGCTGTTCTTCCGCTACCTCGTCATCGGCACTTATGTCGGCTTGGCCACAGTTGCTGGCTACGCCTGGTGGTTCATGTTTTACTCTGAGGGCCCTCAGATCAGCTTCTACCAGCTGTCTCACTTCCATCGGTGCTCCGCCGAGTTCCCTGAGATCGGATGCAGCATGTTCACCAACGATATGGCCAAGGCCGGTTCGACGGTGTCCCTCTCCATCTTGGTTGTTATCGAGATGTTTAACGCTATGAATGCCCTGTCTTCAAGCGAATCTCTACTTACACTTCCGCTATGGGAAAACCCTATGTTGGCTTATGCGATTGGCCTGTCGATGGCGCTTCACTTCGCTTTGCTGTACACCCCCGTCCTTCAGACCTTGTTCTCCATCTTGCCTCTCAATTGGGCTGAGTGGAAGGCTGTTTTGATCATCAGCGCACCTGTTATGTGAGTATTGTTGATATATATATCCCGCTGGATCTCGATAGCTAACATTTTTATAGACTCATTGATGAAGTCCTCAAACTTTTCGAGCGCACCTTCTTTATGCAGAGCGCGCCATCATCTGTGTCTAAAGCAAAGAAAGAGGAATAAGATATGGTGGAGCGAGGGGGGAAAACATACCGTCTCGTACATATCATGATAGACCCTGTAAACTAGAAATAGTAGATCATGCAGCATAGCAGCCACGCAAGCGGCAGTCCCGGACCAGAAAAAGGTGCAGAGCATGCGGATCACAGGGTAATAGGATAGCGGACGAGATAAACACGAGTTCATGTTTCTGAAATCAACGGCCCTTTTTACTCCGTGCGAAGTGTTGCGGAGGTCTGTTTGTTTTGTGAAAATGGGGTTGCACCATAAGCACATCGTATACCCCGAACGCCAACCCCCTCCCCCACTCTCAATCCTGTCGACCCTTCAATAGTCTCTTGGTTACCTTGCCTTTCTCGATGATGTAAACGTGCGCGCCCCAGCCAGAAAGAGCATCTCGATCGACGGCGTTCAGGAGCGCTTGGGAGATAGTTTCGAACAGGTCCTCAGCTTCCTGTAGAGTAAAGTCAGTAAAATTCATGGGGCACACACTCAACGGAGATATACCAGATCAGGCTCCCACAAACTCTCGCACATGCCAAACAGCTGATCCGATGCCGTTCCGCTGACAATAAAGTCCTTGGCAAAGTCGATGCAGCCAATACTGTCAAAGCCGCAGATGAAGGGCGCCCCCGTCTTGGGGTCCAACCCGGCAACTACGGGACTGACGAAGTAAGGGCCGAAGCGGCGCTCGTACAGGGTGCTGCTGACGAGGTTCGCAAATGTGCGCGGGGCGATGCCACGCTCCTCGCGAAGTCGATACATGTTCACCTTGTATCGGAAGAGGTCCGATACCGTCTCCACGTCCGTTGCCAGTCCTGTAAGGCCTAAGAATACGCCCTCTCCATACTGAAAGATCTTGGGGAAGTTGTTGGACACTGTCAGTGCTTGTAGGCCGAGGCGGAGATCGCACGCGATGGCCACGCAGTCTTTGCCGACCATGGCAACGCAGGCGCCGCCGTTTATGGAGAAGGGGGACGACTGTGGAGGTTTCCGTTGTTAGCTAGGAGATTGGAAGTGAACGACGCTTGGGGTTGAATGTACCATGGTAGATGTATGCTGGTGAGGTGAGGAAGAGAAGCAAGGGGATGATGCTGAGGCTTGGGCAAGCCGTCAAGATGTGATGCGATATCGACGGAATTAGGGGTCTCAGTCACCGTACGGGGATTCGATGCGTGTTCTGAGCTGGGTGCGGTGCGTCGTCGCGGTGTTGTTAGCTAAAGCGTACGTCTTGTCAATCAATCCTAGGTTGAAGCTCCCGTCGAGAGAGACAAGGCAAACACGCAGCTGGCGCGGCTAGCTGGAGTGACAGGGGTTGCTCCGTTGGAAGGCGGTAGCAGACGGCGCTAATCCCAGTACTGGGGAAGGTGGACAGCTGTCTCGCTGCCCCGCCACAGCGGCTCGTTTAGCTCACCGCACGGTGCCCGGATGATGAAAGCACCAAGACAACCTACAAACAACGCCCGTACAAACTGACTAATAGCTTATTGTGACCTCGAATTCCGAGAAGAGGGCCTGCTTAGTTATTCGGTACAAATTTGCCGCACTAGCCTTAGTAGAAGATACTTCCATCCGACTGCTTCCTCAGAATCGGGGGCGAGTGGGCGTCACCCAGTCACGGTCCCGCAGCCAACAACCGCACAGCCGTTTGGCTGCCTAGCAAGTCTCCTTCAAAAAGGCTTGGTCATATCAAACTTGGACTAGCAACTTGAGTTATTATCTGCCCAACCTAGTCTCCGTCTCGAGAAAGACTGCAGCCGTGCTTTCATCGAGTCTCACCCTTCTTGACATTATATAGGGTTACTACTCAAGCCATGTCGGCACATATCGAGGTTATCTCGACGGATCTACGTCGGGCGAAGGTCAAGGTCGCCCAGACTACCTATCTTCTCGATGTGCTCGATGAAGCTTGCCAGAAGCTGAACTTGAAGTGCGATAGGTACCTACTCAAGTAGGCCTGCCCCTTGTCTTTCCAGCTTTCCTAGTATCCAGACTCACACGTCCAGGCACAAGCAAAGGATCATCGATCTGACTGGCCAGTATCGAACATCTGGCCTTGGTCCTGGGGCAAAGCTCGAGCTCGTGCTCAAGTCCAACAGCCCGTCCGTTGTCTCCATCGCTCTCGATGTCGCTGGCAACCGATTTGCCAAGAAGCTGCCCAGCGATATGACATTGTGGCAAGTGCTTCGTCAGTTTGAGGAAGCCGAGAAGGGTCTCCACGTCACCGGGAGAGGCGTACCGCAGTCTAAGCAGGGTGCTGGCCAGCTGTACTACGAGCGGCCCGTGGTGAATATCATGGGTAGGGACTACTTGGAGCTACAGGACCTCCAGAGGACGCTGTCGCAATGCGGTATCAACTCGGGCAGCATGGTGCTGAGAGTCTCTTTCCGCATCACAGAAAAGCCGCTGTACCAGGCCATGGAGGAAATTGACCGGTATTTCAACGACGTTGAGCCGACCGAGTCAAGCGATAAAGGGAAAAAGCCAGAGCAGCCAGCTGTGAAGCCAACCCCGAAAGAAGCGCCTAGCAAGGGGACCTTGGCCGAGGACACAGCAGGAGCAACTGCCTTGCCGACAATCACGGGCGATGATACAGGCGATGCAGCGCCTGGTGTTCAACAAGACTCAATCATCCCCGCCGACGTCATAGGTGTTGAACAGCAATCGATACTTCAAACCGAAGCAATAGACGCCATTCAGCCCACGGGTGTATTCGCGGCTCCCTTATCATCCACCCCGGTCGCTGCTCATGTCCGAGAAGACGATTCGGTGTACGAACCAACCATTGCGCATGCGCAGCTTCGCCAACAGCAGCTCCTGGCGCGCGCGCAAAACAAAAGACTGAAGTCCGACGCGGAGCTGGCTGCCGACCAAGCAGTAGAAGCGGCGAAGCTTGCCAAGATCACCAAGTCCGATATCAAGATCCGATTCCCAGATCAGACATCTGCACAATGGGAGGTCAACCCAGAACACACCGGTACCTTCCTGTACCAAGCTATTCGCAGCGTCATGGCCCATCCGGATCAACATTTTAAGCTGATTGAGCCGGGCCCACATATAGTTGTTCAAGACGACAACAAGCGCCTCATCGCTGACTACCAGCTCAAAGGCCGGGTGCTCTTGAATCTAGTGTGGGATGATGCTGCCTCCCTTGGAGCCCGCAAGTCACCCTTCCTGAAGAGCAGCGTTGCCAGCAAGGCGCAACCTGTAGTCGTTCCTGAGGTACCCCAGAGCGGACCATACGATCGCAATGCTGCTTCGGCTGGTCCATCAACCAAGTGGATGCCGGACAAGATGGAATCCGCCATTGACCCAGAGGTCATCAAGAAGAAACTGGGCAAGTTTTTCAAACTCCCTGGGAAGAAATAGGTGATCTTGAGACATGTAACAAGTTGGAAGGTCAGTTTAGGCGTTTGTTGGGTGGTAGCATTGAACAGGCACAGGGGGTATCAACAAGGGCTGATTGTTTATGTCTTCACATGTAAACCATAAATCAGGAAGAGGGGGAAATGAATTTGACTTAAGGTCCAGCGTCTCTTGCCAGTCCCTGCCTATCCCACTGCATGCTTGCAGAAGATATATTTCCCCAAGAGCCTTCTGGGCATAAACTTCCCAGATAGATCATGATAAGCTACGCCGAACCATGCGCGAAAAGACACCCGAAGCAGACCCATTCCACATCCAGACACCCTTTGTATGATTGGTTGATTTAGTGGCCAGCACGGCGAGACTCGGCGATGACACGCTGGAGCTCGTCGACCTTCGCCTTGGCACGGCCGAACGTTCCAAGCTGCCAACTATGTTAGAAGATGGCGAAGGTGAAATAAATTAGCAATGAGAACGTACCCTCTTCTTGGCGAGCTTGCGGGCACGCTTGTCCTTGCTGTTGCGTAGCAATTCAATAACACGGCGCTCATAGGGAGCGAGGCTGTGAGGTTGTGTTAGTCTTATCCTTCTATCAAAACTAACCACAGGTTCTCAGAAACGGTGGGCAAAATGCAATAGTCCTTTTCCATCCCGGGCCCCGCACTCGAATATCAACCATATGCGCCGATGGGGTGAACTTACCCAGCAACCTCCTTAACAATGTCCCGAACGAAGGCGGTGCGTTTGCTCAAGTGGCCCTTGGTCCGCGAGACACGTGGCTTATTAACGCGAGCGGTGGTCTTCTGCAGGTAGCGGAGACACAGTCTCCGGTCAGCGATTCTGTTCCTTCGAGTTGTGGATATTTTCATCTTCAAGGAAAAGGAAGAAGTCCATCGACTGCTTGAACCCCGTCGTGGGCGAGGAACCAATCTTTTTCAACAGGTCGCTGCTAGGTTGTCTGATGCCTCTCAACCATCAACTCCAGTTGGTAAAGTGAAGATTGTCGAGATAGGACGGTCAGAGAAAGCGAACCCGTGAAGCAAAAAGGTTCATCATGACGGTGACGCAGCGATCCTCCACGAGGTGAGACGTACGTGACCCTTCTGGAGGCCAACGGCCAGGCCGGACTTGGGCGCTTCCTTTGCCATTGCGTAGTTTGGGTGTATGATTTCGATGTGGCCGTGGGTGGTCGAAATCGTGGTATGGTGGCGGTCGTCGTCGTGACTTGGGTGAGGAGGGAGACAAATTTCGGAGCAATATGCGATTTTGGAAAATTGTTCTGTGGGAGGCGGCTCGTGCGTTACGGTGGGGCCCGATTGACGAGCTGTGGAAAGCAGCTAACGCTAGGCCGGCTAGGGTGTAAAGCTTCTTGGCATTCGATTCCACTCGCCTTGGTATCCAGTCCTGCGGCCGATTTTGTCCGATTTACCATCGCGACTAGCTCATTTTTCATTTCCAGTCGACTCGGAAGACACTCTATCTCTGATCCGTTGTGCGCTTCTCATTGCTGAATACGATGTTTCCCATTGCACAGCATCTGTAGGCTTGTATACCCCCAACTAGAGGGCTTCGCGATTCTCCCGGTGCACCAAGTCGAGCCACATATGCAGACTTCAGCTGTCTCGCTGCCAATGTGATGAGGTTGCATGTTTGGGCTACGTTCTACGGAATACACCAGCCCGGAGGTCACAGAAGATGTCAAAGTTTCACTGGCCGCAAATGTGGCCGTTCACTGCCAGTCAGCCGGCTGCACTGAGTACTTGTCTCGGTATCAAACGTGGGTACGACGCACCTTGATGCCCTATATGCCCCAGCCCGAATGCCTTATCAGCCATCTTGCAGCCGATCAGCATACCGATGGCCGTCGGCTTGTGAAATTCACAGATTCATTCCGCTTCCGCCTTTTAGCTGACCCCTTTGACGGTAGTCACAGATACCTACTCCCAAGATCAGAGTTGATGGAGTATTACATAGGGAACGGCCCCCAAAAGAGCCAAAAGTACCGTCTTCGAGCAGGAGGACACCGCGCCGGTTTGCTTGACTAATTTTTTCAAGCCCAAACTCGACACGCAGGGGAAAGAAGCACCTCTGTGTAGCCTTCAGATATATGCAAGCTGTGTCCCGTTGGTTCGGAGCAAGACCTCCCTAAAACGAAACGAAGAAGGCCGTGGGGCCCTTAGGATGGAGCTAGATCGGCGGCTGATTGGTTCTGGCAATCCGGTAACGACGGCTGATTGTCCCCATTGTTTGCTCTTCCAGTGTCCTAATTCTCGGGCGCAGCCGCGGAAGGACATGAAAGACCTCCCGTCTTCCGGTTGATTGCGCCTCGATCCGTCCCTCCTTCATCTGATATCTCCTGGATACATGCACGACACGGTATGATTACTGTGTGCCTCCCCGGCCTGCAAGTGCCCGGTGGGCGGTGCAAGAATGTCTGTCCCGATTTAAATACACCGCGCCGCAATATCTGGACCATCTTCACAAATTCCAGCTCTGTTCTCCCCAAGCCCTGCAATCATCTCATCAGGCATCCATTTCCTCCTACCATGACTGGGGGACACAGTCGGAACGAACTCGACGAAGACTAATACATTCTCCTGTCTCCCCGAACATGGCACGTATTTTCCATACAATAGTCGTCGCCATGACTACGGCCTCCGCTGTGCAAGCCCTGAACTATGCCATCCCTGCTGGCTTCCCATTGGAAATACTTGCCACGACTGATTGCATCATGCCACAGAACTTTGTGGTAGACCAGCTTATCGTTTGGGAACCAGCACCAACCAACCCGAACCAGAGCGACACGGCTGATTTCCACTTTACTGATGAGGGTACCGGCATTGACACATACTGTCATAAGAACGCCGACACTCCCAACGTTGCCGGACAAGGCGATGCCCCCAGATACAATTGCGACAACGCTCTCATTCAGTTTATCTGGGTCTCAGGAAAGCTTACGCTGATCGAGAAGGTGTGCAACGGGTAAGCAAGACATGCCAAGACTGACGGCACATCAGCAGAGCTATCTAACAAGACAACCAGGACGACGGGCTTTCAAGCATCTGGGGCCCTCCAACCCGGCTTCGAGTGCGTCCCAACGGATCCCAACACGCCAGCGGGACCGGGCTTCACTTGCACGGCGGTCAACACACCCTTGAACGGCAACTTCAGCAGCTTGCAACCCGCTCCTCCATCAGGTAACTCGGTGGTGTCGCATTGAATTCTTGAACAAGAATCCCAGACGGAACCCCTTTTCGATCTCCATTATTGGGGGTAATAATGGCAGGGCGGTAGAGAAAATGAATCATCGGTTGGCGGAACCATGGAAGGGATAGAAGGCAAAGTAGAGCTTCTCAAACATCCTCAATAACAGTGAATCTCCAAGTCCCGCAAGACATATGCAACTGTAATAAGCCGACGGGTGCGGGGCGCGGGGCGCGGGGCGCAGCGCGCATTGAATCCCTGCCCCCCGATCGATGGAGCTCTTCCATCAAAACACCACTCCCGTCCTTCCAAGTTACAATAATCTGTCTGATTCGCCGGTCCATCGTCAGGCCATTGGTATGAATCGCCGGCAATCATCGTGAAGCTGGTTTCAGCTGCTGGCCTGTCTTGCCATTTCTTTCAGGAAAGTCGACACTTTTCAACTTGCATCCCAGCGATTGGTCACGCGATGCAACCACGAGACCGCCGAACATGCTTCGCCCACACCGGACGAGGAGGTTGCCCTGAACGACGTATTTAGAGGACAGAACGCTTTCTCCCCCCCCCTTTTCGTCTCAAATTGTACTCTATCACCGCAACTAAACAATGCGGCTGATATCTCTCGTCGCCCTCCCTTTTGTCCTCGCCGATTTCCCTATAACAAACACACAACAACGCCCGCTCGTCCAGGATGACGCTTCCAAACATCGAGGCGTATCCATCCCATTCTTCGCCTCTCTCGAACGCCTTGCCCGCCTAGTTGACATAACCTACTGCGTCGGTAACACGGGCGTCTCCCCACCCTTCTCGTGCGTTTCTCGATGTAGGGACTTCCCGTCACTACACCTCGAGCGAACCTGGAACACAGGCGTGCTCCTCAGTGATAGCTGCGGGTATATCGCGGTGGATCACGGCGAAGACAGGAAGACCAAGGCCGGCGAGCGTCTAAGCTATGGCCCCGCCATCATTGTCGCGTTCCGTGGGACATACAGCATCACGAATACGATTGTCGATTTGAGCACCATACCGCAGGAGTATGTGCCGTATCCGGCGCCCGATGACGAGGAGGGCGAGCCAGAGAATCGGTGTGAGAACTGTGCTGTTCACATGGGCTTTATGAGCTCGTGGCGGAGTGCGCGTGAGGTGGTTTTGCCGGCACTCCAGGCTGCCCGGGAGAAGAATCCTGGGTATCCGGTGCAGCTTATTGGGCATAGCCTTGGCGGAGCGGTTGCTGCGCTGGCGGCGCTGGAACTCCGGCTATCGCTGGGTTGGAAGGATATCACGGTTACGACGTTTGGAGAACCGCGCGTGGGGAATAAGGCACTGGCGCAGTATCTAGATGCTGCGTTCGGTCTGAAAAATGGTAGTGTCGAAGACGCGGAGAAGCTGCCGTACCGGCGCGTAACCCACGTCAACGACCCGGTACCGTCGCTGCCGCTGACGGAGTGGGGTTTTCGATCGCACGCCGGCGAGGTGTACATCAACAAGGCAGAACTGCAGCCCGTGCCTGAAGATCTCCGGCTGTGTCGTGGGGACAACGATCCAAAGTGTATCGGCAGTGACGAGGAGGATGAGAGTGTGGCTACGCCGTTGGGTTCGCTGAGGGGAGAGAAGGTGGCGGAGGGTGATTCAATGGTGGAGGAGGCGAAAAATAGGAGCTTCCCGGCGAGGCTAAAATTTTGGCAGCTCTTCTTTGCACATCGGGACTACTTTTGGAGGTTGGGTTTATGCTTACCGGGCGGTGATCCAGCAGACTGGGGGAGGGAATCGTATGATGTGAGCCTGGCCGAGGTCGATGTCTTTAAAAGTTGAATGGGCATTTTCACGACACGAGAAACTTGAGGATGTCACAACAACAATTCCAGTTTGGCATTGCGAGCTTAGAGTTGGGAGTCCTTCAACGTCTGGCATTCTGGGGAATGGGGCAGCGCATAGCATACTGACATGATGAAGATTGTGGCTACGGACTAATGTTTGTTGGATGAGATAGTAATACCTTCCCTCACTCTATCTCCAAGACGACGAAATTGGATGTTTTACGAGACGGTGAACAAGTTCGAACATCGCAGCATCGTCCGCCTGTGAAAGTGTGGTGTTTCGACACCACAGGTGAATCATGAATCCTCAGGGTTATGCGTGGGCAAATTTGTGTGACTTCGTAGCAATCCTGAGATCCCGGAGCGCCAAAGGCCACGTAGTAGGTACGTATACTACTACGCTCCATTCATTACGCGACCTGTGGCGGTTGGTTACATAGCTGATTCACCCGTTTTCTTCTATTTTTCTTCTTGCTAATCACAGCCCGATCCTAGATCATGTACGGGAAGGCTCGTTTAGCCAAGTCCTCTTCTCTTTCGCTTTCTTTTCTCATGGAACTACACTACCTATCTACCAACCTACGGAAGCTTTTGGTCAGGAGATCTGCTAGAGCGTTACTGAGACTAGTTTTCTTATTTAGAGAAAAAGCAAATACCTAGCCAAAGTAGAGACACACGATCAGCTCCGGAGTCCGTACATTTTTTTTTTTTTTTTTGGTCAGTCGATCACGGGTTCCTGGCAATACCATTGGAGGGAAGCGGGGGTTGCTCGCGATGATGAGCCAGAATTAAGATTCGAATTCCCCCTCCACTGATGTCCGCTATGCCACGGCACGAGCAGATGGGCCTACTACGGTATTCCCCCGATCGCCCCAACGGGGCTGCGCTTGCTTCTCCTTTTACGAATAAAGGGACTGGGATTGGGCTTGCTGGTCAACCAGTGGATGCGGGTTCTCTGTTTGCGGAATCACGCGCGTCCACACGCTGGGGCAACGATGAGGGGAAGGGGGCTTGAGGGGGTTTTGTTTTCTAGCCGGTTCCATCCGTTAAGTTGCACAATTTTTTGTGTGGACTGGCTGGCGAGGGACACACGGCCAAATATGTCAGCGCGCCCTGATATATTTTTCTCACCCCTTATCTAGTGGTTATTGATCAAATTGTCGTGAACCTCGCAGTCATGCCGTCAGGCAAGCTTTCGACCTGAGCTTTACGTCCAGTTTTTGGGGGCCGGGTGAGAGAAACAGTTGACAGGCCTCCGTGCAATCAGATGGGTGGCTTGTTCTGCCACATGACTGGGTGGTCCCGGTGTTACGGGCACGAGACGAAGTGAAGGTGCCCGAGCGTGGCCGATAAGGCACGGCCGTGTTGCGGTGGGCAGAGGAGGGGCTCTGTCTGAGTCAATGAAAGACTGTATTTTACCCGCCCGCAGCTGCTCTGCTGATGAGGGTGTGGTCGACCCCTCCATTTTACGTGGATTGAATGAGAGCATGGCAGGAGACATGCAGATATTACGTTCACCCCACTCGCGATCTTCAAGTTTCGAAAGCGAATTGACAGCAAAAAGGAAAGGCCTCAGAATGTTAGTACAAAAATCGTAAAGAAGTTACCTGGCAGGCCGCCGGCAACCTTAGGGTCTTTGGGTCTCAACCAAAGAGGCCTGTGAAGGTGGGGAATTTGGGATATTGAAATGGGGTCCCGGCCAGCGTTAGCACTCGCGGGTCTTGGAAAGAGATAACCACAATATTGGGCCGCTGGGATCTTGAGAAATACGTCGATTCAGCAGGTACTCTGTAACCAGGTGAAAGGCCTCTTCTCGATGTGCTCAGGCCTGGGATGAACGGCATCACTTGACAATCCCAAGGCTACGTCCGGGCTCAATTGCTAGGGAGGAACAAAGGAGTGCGCCGAGGAAGGCACCCGCTGGACCCGTCCCGCGTTAACTAACTAACTGTGCAAAGCGCAGACGGTGCTTGAGAAAAAAAAACAGGGGCTCCCAGCTCATGACCTCGCCCCACTTGAGAGGGGGAGTCTGCGGCCCTCTCCAAGTCCCTTCGCCTCAACGCATTGAACTTGCACGGCTCGTCAACCACATCACGTCACAAAACACCAAAACAAACCCCCTCGACACCACTATTTGAGCGAATCTGCCTTCCCAACCCCCAAGGGAACATCACCAGCTACCCAGACGGCCTAGTTCTAGCAACAGCAAACAGAATATAGCCATGGCGACCGAGGTGAGCGGGCCCCAGACACGGCAGTGAATGCCCGAGCAAAGCCGCCTTTTTCTTCCCCTCCCTCATGCTCGTGCCCGACGCCTCCTTTAATCACTACAGCCATGTTCCAACCAGCATAATCTTGTCGCTACTTGTAGAAATGCAGCCCGCTAACTTTTTTGTCTTTGGTCCAGCGCGAAAGGTGTGTTTTTTTGTCCTCCTTGGGCGACTCCGAACCTGGGACACATGTTCCACCACATGGCGATAGACTGACAGGACATTCAAATTCGCAGCAAGACTTTCCTCGCTCGCCTTTGCGAGCAGGCTGAGCGATACGATGAGATGGTCACGTACATGAAGGAGGTCGCCAAGCTCGGTGGTGAACTTACCGTCGATGAGCGCAACCTCCTTTCGGTCGCCTACAAGAACGTGGTGGGCACCCGCCGCGCCAGCTGGCGCATCATCTCCTCGATCGAGCAGAAGGAGGAGTCCAAGGGCAGCGAGAAGCATGTTGGCACCATCCGCGAGTACCGCCACAAGATTGAGAGCGAGCTCGAGAAGGTCTGCCAGGATGTCCTTGACGTTCTTGACGAGTCCCTGATTCCCCACGCCGCCACCGGCGAGTCCAAGGTCTTCTACCACAAGATGTAAGTTGAGACAGGGGCGCCTGGTGTGCAATTACCGTACATCCTCGCCGTCAACATGTTTGACTGACCACTTTGTACAGGAAGGGCGACTACCACCGCTACCTGGCAGAGTTCGCGTCCGGCGAGAAGCGCAAGCTTGCTGCCACCGCCGCCCACGAGGCTTACAAGGTATGGGGATTCTTTGGGGGGGAAATTGAGTATATAGCTCGTCGCTGACATTCCCGCCCACGTGCAGAGCGCCACCG
>Ga0247760_1001324_pt1 | contig 23321 bp, 21 predicted proteins | sample UWRJL171409R4_FD_179936 | JGI IMG/M metagenome (GOLD analysis project Ga0247760, IMG submission 179936) | Plant litter microbial communities from Arlington Agricultural Research Station in Wisconsin, United States - UWRJ-L171-409R-4 | ecosystem: Environmental > Terrestrial > Plant litter >... | reverse complement strand
AAACTCGGTGGAACTATTCGAAGCGTGCAAGGGCAAGACACGGCGGCGGATCGAGGAGCTTCTCGCTGCGCGGTTTCCGCGTCCGGACGTGCGAGAGCAGATTCGGCGTCTGCCAGCGCGCCTTGGGACCATGTCGGTGCGAACCGCGGACCACCCCAACGGCAAGTTAGCAGCTGAACAAGCTTCGCCGTCATCGCCAGCCATCGATGAGCGCGCTCTGCCGCCAGCGGTGACAGAAATCCCTAAGATCTCAGCAAACTCCGCGCTGCTACCGGTGGAAGCTGCGGGCCGCGCCGTGGTCGAGGCTGCAGTTTGCAATCCACGCCGTCGAACTCGCGATGTCGAGCCGCTTTCGAGCGATCGCTTTGGAGTGCACTTCACCGCGGACGCCGAGCTACGCGCTCTCATCGAACGCGCGCGAGCGCTCGCCAGTCACCGACTACCGAACGGCGACCTCGCGGGCCTGATGAAACTGATGGCGGCAAGCTTCGTGCGACAGGAGGAAAAGCGACGCTTCGGCATCGGAGCGCGCCCGCGTCGCCCTAAGACGGCGACCGAACCGAAGTTGGCGCGCTCCGCGGAACTCGCAACTCCACCTGGCGAAGCTGCGACGACGCAAAAAACAACCACTCCAACTCCAATTGGCAAAGCTGCAACGATGCCAGAAGCAACGCCACCAATTCCAATTGGCAAAGCTGCGGCGACGCAAAAAACAACCATTCCAACGCCACTTGGCGAAGCTGCGACGGTGCCAGAAGCAACGCCGCCAAGTCCACTTGGCAAAGCTGCAGCGACGCAAAAAACAACGCTACCAACTCCGCCTGGCGAAGCTGCCGCGATGCCAGAAGCAACGCCACCAACTCCACTTGGCGAAGCTGCGACGCCAGAAGCAACGCTACCAACTCCACTTGGCGAAGCTGCGACGCCAGAAGCAACGCTACCAACTCCACCTGGCGAAGCTGCGACGCCAGAAGCAACGCTACCAACTCCACCTGGCGAAGCTGCAGCGACGCAAAAAACAACAACTCCAATTCCACTTGGCGAAGCTGCAGCAATGCCAGAAGCAACGCCGCCAACTCCAATTGGCGAAGCTGCCGCGATGCCAGAAGTAACGCCGCCAACTCCACCTGACAAAGCTGCAGCGATGCCAGAAGCAACGTCACCAACTCCACCTGGCAAAGCTGCAGCGATGCCAGAAGCAACGCCACCAACTCCAATTGGCAAAGCTGCAGCGACGCAAAAAACAACAACTCCAACTCCACCTGGCGGAGCTTCGGTGTCACCAGAAGCGACCGAACCCACGACGCGCGGCGATCACGGCGCACGTGAGGGAAAACGTGGACGTTACTTGCCCATGGCGGTGCGGCGAGAAATCCACGATCGGGATCGCGCTCAATGCACGTTCGTCTCGACGGACGGACGGCGCTGCAATGCGCGGGCGTTCATCGAGTTCGATCACGTCAAACCTCATGCGAGATTCGGCACGGCTGATGCGGCAAACATCCGCTTGCTGTGCCGTGCACACAATCAATTGCACGCTCGAAACTGCTTCGGTGCAATACACCTGGCCGCAAAAATCGCCGCGAGGAAACGACCCTGCAACTCAACGGAGGACGTGCGCCCCAGACGTGACCCAACCGTTGGCTCGCATGCAGCCAAAAAGAAACCCGAGAGATTGGGGCGATCTCAGGTTCCCCAACGCACCTCGTAGCCCACCGGCTGCCCCGCAGGGACCGAACCGCGACGCCAAAGGCCGCACAGATCGCAGCACCGCATGCAGCATCATCTCAGGTTCCCCAACGCACCTCGTAGCCCACCGGCTGCCCCGCACTCCGAGCGCTAGGGGCCGAACCGCGACGCCAAAGGCCGCACAGGTCGCGGCACCGCATGCAGCATCATCTCAGGTTCCCCAACGCACCTCGTAGCCCACCGGCTGCCCCGCACTCCGAGCGGCAGGGGCCGGACTGCGACGCCAAGGCCGCACAGACCGCAGCACCGCATGCAGCATCATCTCAGGTTCCCCAACGCACGGCGCAGCCCACCGACGGCCACGCACTCCAAGGCAGCGACGGACTGCGACGCAAAGGGGTGCGGCATGCTCAGGTTCCCCAACGCACCGCGCAGCCCACCGACGGCCACGCACTCCGAGTGGGCAGGGGGCCGAGCTGGGACGCCGAAGGCTGCGCCGGGCGCGGAGTGGCGCGTGACCATCAACCAAATCCTAAAAGGACTTGGGGGCGAACGAGGGAGGGCTGTGACGAGGAGCGCAGCGAACGAGGAGAGCGGCGGACGAGGGCGAAGTGCGACGCGGCAGAGTTGCGGGCGAGGGCTCAGCCTTCTTCTTCTTCGCTCTGCCACTTCAGGACCGCGCCTACGCTGATGCGCATGGCGCACTCTTCACATAGGGGGGGCTCTTCGAAGCGGTATTCGTCGCCACGGGACCACAGGAACAAGCCGGAGCCGGCGGGTGGGCCTTCGAAGTGGCGATCGCAGAAATCGCAATCGTAGCCCTGTAAGCGACGCACCTCACCCGGGGAGGGGGGCGTGTGCTCCGGCTCGGGCCGGATTTGGGTCTCTGTGGGCTTGATGGCCATTCGAATACCACTATAGCACTTGCGAACGCCGCGTCATTCCGCAGCCGCGACTGCAGAATCAGCGCCCATGCTGCCCGGGCCGTCGGCGACGCCGCATGAAAGGGCAAGCATTTCCACCACGTCCATATTTCGGACGGTCTCTTCTTTGGACTGGGACTTAATGCCGTCGCTGAGCATCGTCATGCAGAACGGGCAGGCGCTGGCAATCGTGGTCGCACCGGTGTCCAGGAGCTGCAGCGTGCGCTTCACATTCACGCGGTTGTTGTTCTGCTCCTCCATGAACATCTGAGCGCCGCCCGCGCCGCAGCACAGGCCCTTCTTCTTGTTCACGCCCTCGGCCTCGACCAGCTCCACCCCGGGGATGCCTTGCAGGATGGTCCTTGGTGACTCGTAGATATCGTTGTAACGCCCGAGGTAGCAGGAGTCGTGATAGACGACCTTCGCCCGCACCGGCTTGGTCGGCGTGAGCTTCTTCAAAGCCACCAGCTCCAGCATGTAGTCCGTGTGATGGACGACCTCGAACTTGGCGCCAAAGTCCGGGTACTCGTTCTTGAGTGTGTTGAAGCAATGCGGGCAGGTGGTGATGATCTTCTTCACCCCACCCTGCGCCTTGTAGCCGTTCAAGGTGGCAGCGTTGGTCTCGGCCAACATGCTGTACAAATATTCGTTGCCCGCGCGGCGCGCCGGATCTCCCGTACACGTCTCCTCTTCGGCCAAGATCGCGAAATCTACCCCGGCTGCCAGCAGAAGCTGGGCGGTGCTGCGCGCGATCTTCTTCGCGCGGTCGTCGTAGCTCGCCGCGCAGCCGACCCAGAACAAGACCTCCGCGTCCGGTTTTTCGGCGCAGCTCTTGACGCCTAGCCCCTCGGACCAACTGGCGCGATCGACGCGCGCCAGGTTCCATGGGTTGCCGTTGCCCTCCATGCCCTCGAACGGTTTGGCGAGCTGGCTCGGGAACTCCCCCTTGATCACCACCAAGTTGCGCCGCATCTGCACGATCTTGTCGACGTAGGTGATGTTCACCGGGCACTGCTCTTCACACGCGCGACAGGTCGTGCAGCCCCAGAGCACGTCTTCGTGAATCACCCCCGGCACGAGATCGAGCGGCTTGTAGATCTTCGCGGGTTCCGCCGATTCGGCCTTTTTCTCGGCCTCTGCGGCTTCTTTGGCTGCCTCCTCAGGCGCGGCGCTCGGCTCACTCGGCGCGGGCGCGGTGGCTCGATGCACGGCCGTCGGTCCGACGGCCAGGAACTCTTCTTGGCGGCCGTACAGGTGATTGCGTAGATCGAGCGTGAATTGCTTGGGGCTCAGCACCTTGCCGGTGGTGAACGCCGGGCAATTGTCCGAGCAGCGCCCGCACTCGGTGCAGGTGTAGAAATCGAGCATGTCTTTCCAGGTGAAATGCTCGATGCGCGCGTAGCCAATGCGTGCGCTCAGTAGATCTTCGCCCTCGGTCGCTTTCTCGACCGCGGCCATCAAGGCCTCGGTGCTGGGCGCGAGCGGGCGCAGGCGGCCGCGCGGCGTGGTGTCCCCGAAGAACACGTTCGGGATCGCGGTGATGATGTGAAAGTGCTTGGTGTACGGCAGCACATTCGCAAAAATCAGCACCAAGGACGAATGCGTCCAGTAGCCGATGTGCGCCAGCACCACGAGCGCGCTCGAACCAAGGCCCGAGAGCAAGAGCGCGAAGAGGGAACCCGCCGGCTCGGCCAAGTGATAGCTGAGCTCGCCCTCTGCCGGCGCTAGCGGCGCGATCAAGGTTGCCATCGCGGAGCACGGAAACGCGCCGGCGCCCGCGCCGCATTCGCTAGCGAACCGGTGCGCGAGCACCGTGCTCGCGCCGTCGTACGTCAAGTCCGCCAGCATCATCGTGGAGATGATGCCCAAGATGATCAGCCCTTCGACGCCCAGGGTCATGCGCTTCTGCGGGCGCACCACCCGGAAGTACACGAACACGGCCACGCCGAGCAGCACCAGGCTCGCGAAAACGTCCTTGAAAAAGCCGTAGATCGCGCCCAGCGGCAGACCCAAGACCGGCTCGTAACCGAGCACGAACAGGTTGAACGTTGGCGAGAAACCCCGACCCCACAGCACGAGCGTGCGCAAGAGCAGCACGACGAAGCCGAGGAAGATGAACTGGTGCGCTAAACCCGCGGCCAGGTAGTAGCGCATCTTCTTTTGATAGAACGCGAACGTCCACACCAAGCCCAGGCGCTTCGGGATCTCGGTCAGCCGGCTCTCCCAGGTGGCCGTGCCGACTCTGGCCAAGTTGAAGCGACGCCAGGCACTGACCGCGAACACCGCGCTCAAAGTCACGATGATCAGGGCCATGGCCACGGGATTCATGCGCCTAACCTAGCCCACGATGCCGCCGAAATGCGAGGATTGCGAGCCCGGCCAGCACCACGATCACCAGCGCCGCAGCGAGCAACCAGGCCCGACCGCGCGGAGACTCGGGGATGCGCAGCGAATGCATCACGCGCTGCGAAAGCCGCTGCGCAGGCGGCGCCACGCGGGTGATTCCCGGGTCGGCGACCTCGGCGGGCTCGACGCGCAGCAAGAGCAGGCCGCGCGGCAGGGCGTGATCGTCCTCGGGCGGCAGGCCGCCCTGCTCTGGAATGCGAATCACCACGCCGCGCCCCTCACCTTCGGCGCCCGGTTTCCGCATCGGCAAGGTCACGCTCAAGAGCTCGGGCAGCTCGTTGCGGCCACGCAGGGTGATCGCCCCCGCGCGCTCACAAGCGTCGCAGCCTCCGCCTTCGCACGCGGCGCACGCCAGGTTGCGCGGCAGCTCGAACTCGATCACCTCGCCCGACTCGAGCCACGCTGCCGGCACGCGAATGCGGTAGAGCACGTCCGGGCCACGAGGTACGTTCAACGTACGGGTCGTGACTCTAGCGAGGACTTCGGACACTACTCGTCAGCATAGCCTGAATCGAGCACCCGGTCACCGCCCTTACTCCGGGCTCACGCTCAGCTCGGCCGCTACTTTGCCATAGCCATGGCGACCGCGCGCGCATGGCGCGTCATTTCGGGGTGACGCTCAGTTCGGCGACGACTTCACGCTTGCCGCCGCGGGAGGCGACGACGTGCGCGATCAGCGGTTCGAAGCGAAAAGTAGAGGCGGCGAGGGGCGCATCGCAGGCGCCATAAAGGGCACCATCAGCGGGATCGTACGAGACGTCGCGGAACCATTTGCGGTGTTCGCCGTCGGGCGTCGTGAGTTCCACGTCGATGTTCTCGTAACCTCGCAGATCGACGGCGAGGCGGTAGACCACGAATTGGGTGTCCGCTGGCCAGGCGCTGACCTGAGTATTTTCCTCCACGTCGATGTAGTGAACGCGGGGCAACTGGCGCAGCTCCGCGATCAGCTCTGCGGTGGCTCCCGATGAAAACCCGCCGCGCGACGCGAACCAGCGCGCCTGCTCATAAAAGGCGTCCAGGTAGCCGAGCTCTTTCGCGCGGCCCGCGGCCGCTTCGGCGAACAGCTCTTCTTCGAAATCAGCAGCCTGCGCGTCGGGCATGGCAGCCGATAGGTAATCGTCGAGCAGCGTGAGCGCGTCGTCAGTGGCGGTCATTGCATCGCCTCCCAGCGCTTGGGCAACGCCACGCATTGCTTGAGGGCATGCAGGGCGCGGTGCCGGAGCACGCGCGCGTTGGCCTCACTGATGCCGAGGCGAGTCGACACCTCGGCGTGACTGAGCACCTCGCCGTAGGAGAGCCAAACGGCTTCGCGCGCGCGCTGTGACAGCTCCGTCAGGCAATCCTCGAGGCGCATGATTTCGAGCGTGACCTCGGCCGGCTGCACGACGTCACAGGCGGTCACCGCTTGCCCGTACAGCTCCCACAACTTACCGCGACGCTCGCGCTCGCGGACGCGATCGAGCGCCAGGTTGCGACAGATGCCGAGCACGAAGCCGGCGACGCGCGCCGGATCTTCGAGCTGCCCCTTGCGCAGCGCCTCCACGAAGATGAGCAGCACTTCTTGCTGAAATTCGCTGGTGGCTTCAGCGCTGCGCAGGCGGCGCCGCGCAAAGGCACGAATCGCAGGCGCGAGGCGCAAGCACAGCCGTGCCTCGGCCGAGCGGTCGCCGGCCAGGGCGCGCGCCGCCAACGCGGCTGCTTCGGTGGCGTCGCCCTGCGCAGGATCGGTCACGGACAGCATGCCCGCCCAGCATACCAAAAAAAGCGCCTAGGCCAGGCGGCCCAAGTGTAACGAAAGCGCGCCTCGCTCCACTTCAAGGGGCGAAAGGTCGAGCGCAACATGAAGCTGAAGGTTGGTCGGATTTTGAGTCGCTTGGGTCTCGGGTTGGGACTGTTCGCGGTGGGTTTCGGCGGGCTCACTTGGGCGCGTCAGACGCGGCAATTCCCTGTGAAAGAGCTGGAAATCGCGGCGAGTTCGGATCCTGCCGTGATCGAACGCGGACGCTACTTGGTGCAGGGGCCCGCGCATTGCGCCGACTGCCACGGCGCCCGCTCACCCTCCGGCGAGCCGCCGGAGAGCACGGCGCCGCTCTCGGGCGGCTTCGAGTTCCACCTTCCGGTGGGCGTGTTCCGCGCGCCCAACATCACCTCGGACGCGGGCAGCGGCATCGGCCGTTACAGCGACGCCGATTTGGCGCGCATCCTCCGTTACGGCGTGCGCCCGAACGGCAGCGCCGTCTTGCCATTCATGCCCTTCGCCGAACTCGCGGACGATGATCTGACGGCGGTGATCTCGTATTTGCGCACCACGAAGCCCGTGCAACATCAGGTCCCCGCGCACGAGCTGAACGTGCTCGGCAATATCGTGCGCGCTTGGGTGATCGAGCCGGTTGGCCCGAAAAATACGCCCGCAAAGCGCGCCCCGCAAGGCGTCGAGCTAGAGAACGGGCGCTACCTGGCGCACCACGTCGCCAACTGCGTCTCGTGCCACACGCGCATGGATTTGCGCACGGGCGAGCTCGTGGGCCCGCTCTTCGGCGGCGGTGCCGAACACCCCGCGCTCAGCGGCGCGAAGAAGACGTACGTGAGTCCGAACCTCACGCCCGACCCGCGCTGGGGGTGGATCGAAGGCTGGGACGAAGGCGCGTTCGCGGCGCGGCTCACGTCCGGGGCCGGGCGCGAGGGCTCGCCCATGCCCTGGTCCGCCTTCAAAGGGCTCTCGAATGACGACGCGCGCGCAATTTATCTGTACTTGCGCTCACTACCGAAAGCCGAAGGCGGCCCAGACCCGCGCGAGCGCGACCCGGTGTTGAAGCTCGCTTCCGGATCTCACTGAGACCTCCGCTGAAGTGACTCGGGCAGCACCCGCGTCTCGCCCGGCGAGGCTCGGGTGCGTCTCGCGCTGCCCCCCCTAACGCGGCCGTTCGCGTAGCGCGGTTGGCGAGCGACGCTGCTTTGCGGGAAGCTGCCTGCCGTGTCGAAAAGTTGGGGCAACTGACGATCACGGCGCAGCTTCCCGGTCGCTCCGACGATGCCGTGCACTTCACCGTGCAGTTCGCTCGAGATCAGATGCTGCACGGCGCTCCCGAATCGAAGAGCTTCGGGATACTGAGCCAACGAGCGTCAGTGCTCGATTTTTCCGGTTTGCTCGAGGCCAACTCGTTCGCGACCGTGCTCACTCCCTATCTGCTCGGCGGCGACGAGGATTTGCAGCGCCTATTACAATGCAAAACCCAAGCTGCCCGAAGTTCCTCGGTCGCGCCCGCATCACCCAATCCCGGCTCAGCGGACTCACCGGGCAAGGCTGAAACAGCGCTGGGGCAAGCCCGAGCGGGCGCTACGCGGCACCGCCCGCTAGTCCGTCCTGACAGGCCGAAAGTTCGCGCGCAGCGCCGATCGGCTTGCCCTCGGGCCGGATACACCGTAACCCTCAGCAGTCTCACCCCGGGCAAAATTGCCCCGAAGGAGTGCTTGCTTGGAACAGTTGCTCGGCTTTTGGCACATTATCTCGCACCTCGACACACACCTGGTCTCTTGGTCCCAAACCATGGGCCCATGGCTGTATGTGCTGCTCTTCGCGATCATCTTTTGCGAGACAGGCTTGGTGGTGACGCCGTTCTTGCCCGGTGACTCGCTGCTATTCGCGGTCGGCGCGCTGTGTGCGTTGGGCGGGCTGAACATCGCCATCATCATTCCGCTCTTGCTCGTCGCCGCCATCCTGGGCGACGCGGCCAATTACTTCATCGGCATGACGGTGGGGCCGAAGGTGTTCACGAGCACGACCTCGAAGCTGCTCAACCGTGCGCATTTGCTGCGCACGCAGGCCTTCTATGACAAGTACGGCGGCAAGACGATCATCATCGCGCGCTTCATCCCGATCGTGCGCACCTTCGCGCCGTTCGTCGCAGGCATTGGCAAAATGCAGTATCGCCGCTTCTTGTCGTTCAACGTGATCGGCGCGGTGGCGTGGGTGGCCTTGTTCATCCCCGCGGGCTACGTGTTCGGTAACCTCGAAGTGGTGAAGAAGAGCTTCCACCTAGTGATCTTCGCCATCATCGGCCTCAGCATCTTGCCCGCGGTGATTGAGTTCGCGCGCGAGCGCGCCAAGCTGCAGCGCGCCAAAGCCGCGGGCTGAAACTCCGCACTCAGCGCGGCGCTTCACGGCGCCGCGGCACACAAAAGCGAAAAGGCCGGTCCCAGTGACCGGCCTTTTTCGTTGCAGCGCTCTTCTCAGCCTGCGCCAGTGTTAGCTGCTGCGATTCTCGGGCAGCTGCTTTTCTTCGGGCTTCGCGGTCGCTGGCGGATCGACGCCGTCTTCATTCAGGCCCTTCTTGAAAGAGCGAATGCCTTCACCCAGGCCCTTGCCTACACCGGCAAGCCGACCCGGTCCGAACAGGAGCAGGACGATGACTAAAACGATGACCCAGTGAACGGGGCTTAAAGATCCCATGGCTTTTTCTCGGAGTTCTCAGAAAGTGCCGCGACGATGACTTCCGTACAATAGCATTGCCCCCAGGGCAAGCCAGACGGGAGGCAGAAATGCCGCGCTTTCATAAGCGGAACAGCAGCTCCCGCTCGGTTTCGGGCGCGTCGAGGGAGACGGTCTGCGCATAAGTTTTCGGACCTACACGTGCGCCAAACGCCACGACAATGGGCGGATTTTCCCCGCCCAGCGCCTCGAGCCGGATCCGGACGCGGTATTCCCCTCGTAACGGCTCGCCGTCGCTCAGGTACACGTTCTCCAAATTTTGCCCGTGACACTCGTTATTTCGGCCCGGACAATCACGCTCTTTGACCAGGCCGCTGCGCGCGGTCCGGCCCACCTCGATCAGCTCACCGCTCGGGTCGAACAGCCGCAGGTCGACGTCCGCGTGGGGCTCCTCCCAGGCGATCGCAAATTGCACCAGGCCGGTGTGCAGACCGCAGCCTTCGTCGATGATGCCGTTGCAATTGTCGTCCGTGGCGTTGAAGCACAGCTCCGGCCCCGTCGGCGAGCAAGGCTTTTGAGCCAAGGAAGAGGGGACCGTGCCGAGCAGCGCTGGCCCCTGGGCGGCCGCATCCGCGGGCACGGCCGCCGGGTGGCACGCGCTGAGCGAGAGCAGGCTCAGCGCGGCGAAGTGAGCGCGGGTAGAACGCGAGCTCACTTCTTGTCGTCGGGGATGTTCACGCCGGTCACCACCTTCGGGTTCATCAACTCGAAGTAGGCGGCGCGCGCTTGTTCACCCGCGGGGCCGCTTTCGTCGCGCAGCGCCAAGAGCACGCCTTGCTCGGACATGAACTTGAGCGCCCGAATCGCGCCCGAGCGCTTGGCCGCGTCATCACCCTTGGCCATCTGATACAGGCGAGAACGCAGCACCACGCGCGTGAACGAGTGCGGCCCGTTGTCGAAGATCAGATTGTCGAACTGCTTCATCAACATCACGCGCGCCCACTCTTGCTGGGTTTGGCGCACGCTGAGCTTGCTGATCGCCTCGGCGTTGTCCACGTACTTGAAGAGCAGGCCGGACTCCAGATCCTCTTGCGACCAGTAGCCGAAGCTCCGGTACCAAAGGTCGCCGAGCTCGGCGAGCGCTTCTTTGCGCTTGTTCGCGTACAGCGCCACCGCGCGCGCGGCGGTCTCCGGCGTGCCACCCAAGATCAGGGCCAACGCCGCGTCGTTCATCATCGCGTCGTCGCTCATCATGGCGAAGAGCTGGGTCTCGACGCTCTGATCGAAGCCGCCCTTGGCGATCGCGCGCGCCACTTGATGGCGTGTCTCGACCGCCGATTGCGGATTCATCAGCGACAAGAGCGCGCCGGCAGTGCCGGGCACGGGGCGCTGAATCAGCGCCTCGAGCAAGCAAGCGCGCCGCACTTCGTCCGGCTTTTCGTTGCCTTTGTAGTCGGAGATCTTCTTGGCAATCTGCAAGAAGTCTTCCTTCTCCGCCACCCAAGCCAGGGCAGCGCAAGCCTGGAAGCGCGACTGCTCGTTGTTCTGGGGGTCCTCGATGTAATCGAGCAGCGGCTTGAACGCCTTGCGATCACGCCACTCCGACAAGCCGTCGGCCGCGCCCACGCCGATCGCGCGCAAGCTCATGCCCAAGATGGCCACGCCGCCCTGCAAGAGGCCATCCATGGTCACGTCCAGATCCTTCGGACGGCGTGAGAGCGACTTGATCAGCACGTTGAAGGACTGCGCGTCCTTCAACCAGCCGACGTAACGCAGCGCGCTCTGGGCCACGACCCACTCTTCCGGCATCGGCGGCTGCTGGCCTTCTTTGGGCAGCGGCTGGTTCGGGTTCGACCACTTGCGTAGGTTCACGATGTCCTTCGTGGATTCCATGGCGGCCAGCGCGCGCAGGCCGTTGGCGTGCGGCGAAGGCATCTCGTGGATCCAGAAGATCACGCCGTCTTCGGCTTGCTCGGCGATCACCTGCCGCTTCTCGGGATGCAGCATGGAAAGATCGGCGATCATGCGCGCGGCGACGACGCGCTCGTTGTCGTCGCGCTTGAGCATCATTTCCCAATCATTTTGATCGGTGTAGAGCTTCAGCGGATCCATGCGCAGGCGCTTGGCCAAGGTCGGCACGCCGCGGATGTCACCGATTTGCGCCAGCGCGACGGCCGCGCGCGTCTGGAAATGCATGTGCGGCTTGCTCTCTAGAAACCGATACAAGGCGTTGCCGCCCCGCGGATCGTTGAGCTTGTCGATCATGTCGAAGATTTGCTTCTTCTGATAGTACGCGAGCGGCGCGTCCTCGGTGACGACCGAGCTCAGCGCGAGCACCAAGCCATCGGTGCCCACGCCGTCACGCAAGGCCTCCAAGAACTTGTTGCGGCTGTCCTTATCGGCCGTCTTGAGCGCCGCGACCAAAGGCTCTCGCGCCTTCGGCTCGCCGATCTTACCGAGACCCGGCGCTGCTTGGCGCGAGACCTCCGGATCGGGATCTTGAACCAGCTTGATCAGCGTCTCGGTCCACTTGGGCTCGGCGTTCTGCGAGAGAATCGTGGCCACCAGCTGACGCACGGCCGGGCTCGTGTCGCCGGCCATGCTGGCGAGCTTGTCCAAGCTGACCAGCTGGATCATGCGATCCGGATCGAACGCAGTGCCGCCGCCCAGGCGCTGCACCTTGGAGAGCAGGCCCGCGCGATACAAAACCATGATGTCGTCGAACGCGCGCGGTTCGCCGAGCACCACGAGCGCCCAGGCAATTTGCGGCTTTGCACCCGGGCCCGCCTTCTTCAGCGCGAGCAAGAGCGGGTCACGCGCGGCTTCGCCGAGCGGACGACCGTATTCAGCCAGCGCGAGCGCGGCCATGCCTTGAATCGGTTCCGAGGGAACGGTCAGGGCATCGATCGCGAGCTTGACGCCTTCCGGATCCTTGGCCCAAGCGAGTTGCTTGAGCGCTTCGGCGCGCAGCTCCTCACTCGCATCGCTCGCGGCCCACTTGCGCCAGTCGGGGATTTGCTCCGGCTTCGGCTTGACGAAGATCGCCTTCTTCTGTTCTTCGCCTTGCTCGATAGACAGCTTGGCCGCATCTTGCGTGCCGCCGATCAGCATGAACGCGGCGAAGCCGCCCACTGCCAAGAGGCCGACCAAGATCGCCATCGGTGCGAACCGGCCCTTCTTGAAATTGCCGTCGCCGGAATCGAAGCCCGCTGGAACGCCACCGCCACCGCGCGGCGCTGCGGGGATGTCGTCATCAGGCGGCCATTTGGCGAGATTCACCATTGGCAAAGGCGGGTGGATGGGAGCCGGGGACTTCGGTGCGGGCAAATTCGAATCGAGCATGGATCCTCCCGCGAAACGCGGAGATAGTGAGCGAACCGGCCGCAGGCGCGGGCCTTTGCAATTGCAGCTCGCCGCGAACTTAGCCCAAGCGGAAAAAAGGGGGGAGAGTTCCCGTCATCGTTCGTCGATCGTTCCGCAGTTCGTAGTTCGAATTTCACTGGAAACTTCTCTCTGGGCTTCGATTTTCGGTAAAGCTGGGCCTCCCAATCGCAAAAGCGCTTTGCGCTGCGCGCCCCGGGCGACCGATCGTGCTCTCCCAGCTCCGGCATGACTCCCCCTCCTTCTTGGCAGAAGCCGCTCGCGATCACGGCCGGCACGACGCTCTTGGTCGCCTTGCTCTCGCGGCTACCCGATAGCTACTCCGCGACCGCCGTTGGCTTCGGCTTCTTGGTGGTCACGTATTTTCTCGTGCTGCGCTCAGACGATAGCCAGAAGATCGCGCGCTACGGTTTGTCCTTCGGCGGCTTGTTCGACCCCGAGCCGCTGTCACTTTCGCGCATCGCGCGCGATACGGGCGCCGCGCTGCTCTGGGCGCTCGCTCTGGCACTGATCTTCTTGCCTCCGTTTTGGCTCGGCTTCCTTTGGTGGTGGCGCATCCGAGCGCCCTTTCATATGCCGCCCTTGAGCTCACTCGGCAGTGATTTCTCGGGGCAATTGCTGGTGATCGCGCTGCCCGAGGAAGCGTTTTATCGCGGCTACCTGCAATCGGCGCTGGACGAAGTGTACAAACCGCGTTGGCGCGTGTTCGGCGCGGAGCTCGGTCCCGGCTTGCTAATCACCAGCGCGCTGTTCGCGCTCGGGCATCTGTGCACCGAGTTCAACGTCGCGCGGCTGGCAGTATTTTTCCCGTCGCTGGTCTTCGGCTACCTGCGCGCGCGCACGCGGGGCGTGGGCGCGGGACTGATATTTCACGCTTTGTGCAACCTCTTTGCTTCGTATCTCGGCCAGAGTTACGGTTTTCCGCGGTGACTCCTTCTTACCTTCTCGATCAGCTGGTCGATCTCGCATTGACCGAGGATTTGGCCGGCGGTGACCTCACGACCGAGGCCACGGTGACCGTGACCGATCGCGCGATCGCGCGCGCCGTCGCACATTCGCCGCTGGTCGTCTGCGGCGGTGACGTGTTCGCGCGCGTGTTTTATCGCGTCGACCCGGGCGTGCGCGTCGAGCGGCGCATGGCGGACGGCGAGCGCGCCAAGCCGGACGACGTGCTCTGGATCGCGGAAGGCTCAGCGCGCTCGCTGCTCATGGCCGAGCGCACCGCGCTGAACTTCGCGCAGCGGATGAGCGGCACCGCCACGTTGACCCGCCAGTTCGTCGACGCGCTGCCGGAGAACGCGCTGACGCGCATCGTCGACACGCGTAAGACCACGCCCGGGCTGCGCTTCTTGGAACGCTACGCGGTGCGCTGCGGTGGCGGGCACAACCACCGGGACAGCTTGGGCTCGGCGGTGTTGATCAAAGACAATCACATCGTCGCTGCCGGCGGAGTGCGCGCGGCGATCGAGCGCGCTCACAAGCACGCGCCGCATACCAGCCGGATCGAGATCGAGGTCGAATCCCTCGACATGCTCGACGAAGCGCTGGAAGCCGGCGCGGACGTCGTCATGCTGGACAATTTCGAGAGCGACCAGATCGCGGTCGCGGTGGAACGCGCGCACGGTCGCGCATTGGTCGAGGTTTCTGGCGGCATCAGCCTTTCACGCATTCCCGCGCTGGCAGCAGCCGGGGTAGACGTGATCAGCGTCGGTGCGTTGACGCACTCCGCTCCCGCGGCCGACATCGGACTCGACCTCGAGAACCTATGAAGCCCTTCGACGCCGAGCGTTTCCGTACAGTCGCCCGCGAGGCCAAGCCCAAGCTCGGTCGACCGCTGATGTACCTGCCGGTCACCGGCTCGACCAACGACAACGCCCTGCTCGCCGCCCGCTCGGGCGCGCCCCACGGCTCGCTCTTCGTCACGGACGAGCAAACCGCCGGCCGCGGGCGACGCGGCAACGCTTGGCTCGCTGCGCCCGGCGAAAGCTTGCTGTTCTCGGTGCTCTTGCGCCCCCAGCTCGAGCTCGCACAGACCAGCGCGCTGACCCTGGCCATCGGCCTAGCCCTGCGCGACGCCATCGAGCCCCTGCTGACAGAGCCCGCGCAGATCAAGTGGCCGAACGATCTGTACGTGAACGAGAAGAAGCTGGCTGGTGTGCTGGTCGAATCGCAGCTCCAAGGCGAGCGCCTGCAAGCCGTGATCGTGGGCGTGGGCCTCAACGTGGCTACCCAAGATTTCCCTTCGGAAATCGCGGCCCGCGCGACATCGCTCGCCCTGCTCGGCGCGAGCGATCTCGAACGCGAGCCCTTGCTCCAAACGGTGCTGAACGCCATCGCGGCGCGCCTGGATGCCTACGAGCGCACGGGCGTCGCGGGGATTTTGGAAGAATTGAACGCAGCCGACGCGCTACGCGGAAAACGCGTGCGAGTCGACGCGCAGGTCGGCGTGGGCCGCGGGCTCGATGACCAGGGTCGGCTGCTCTTGGAAGACGACGCGGGCGTGCTGCACGCGATCATTGCCGGCACGGTCGAGCTTCTCTGAGACGAGCGCATCTTTACGCCTCGATTCAGCTCGACATGCGCGCCGGTCGCTGTCACGACCGCCCGCAGAGCCGCGACATCCGACATCCGAACTTCATCCCTGTCTCCGACGCTCGCCAATTTTCAGCGGACGACGTTGACGAACCGCAGCGCGCCCGTCATAATTCAGATAGGTCCGCCATGAATTTCAGTCAATTTGGAATGCAGGTCATGTTCATGCACAGCGCGTGCAGGGCGACCTTGCGTTCGAATAGCTGACCGGTTTTTCCAAGTCCGAAGCTCGAACGGGCCGCTCTCGAAGCGGCCCGTTTTGCTTTGTGAAGCATCACGCGGGACGCCTCGGGGACGGCGCGGGCGAGCGTCATTTACTCGATTCCGATCGAGGAAAGAGCTCCCCCATGACCATTCAGACGCCCATTTTCGTATCCTCCGCGATCCCGTACGTGAACGCCGAACCACACCTCGGGCACGCGCTCGAACTCGTGCAAAGCGACGCCATCGCGCGCTACCAGCGAGGGCGCGGACGCGAGTTGCGCTTCACGAGCGGCACGGACGACAACAGTTTGAAGAACGTGCGCGCCGCTGCCGCCGCAGGGACCACGCCCAGTGAGCTCGTGGCTCGTTACGGCGCTGGCTTTCGCCGGCTGGCAGAGGCGCTGCACGTCGTGCACGACGACTTCATTCACACGGCAAATGACGCGCGCCACGCGCCCGCCGTGCATGCCTTGTGGCAGCGCTGTGCGAACAGCGGCGACGTGTACAAGAAGTCGTACCGCGGCTTGTACTGCGTCGGCTGCGAGCATTTCTTGCGTGAGTCCGAAATCGTGGACGGCAAGTGTCCAGTGCACACAGAACCGCTCGAGCTGCTCGAGGAAGAGAATTGGTTCTTCCGCTTGTCGCGCTACGAGCAGCCGATCTTGCAGGCCATTCAGGGCGATCTCCTGCAAATTCTGCCCAGCGAGCGCAAGCACGAGGTGCTTTCGTTCATCGCTGGTGGCCTGGATGATTTCAGTATTTCGCGTAGCCGGATCCGCGCCCAGGGCTGGGGCATTCCGGTGCCAGGAGACGACACGCAGATCGTGTACGTGTGGTTCGACGCGCTCGCCAACTACCTGTCCGTGCTGGGTTATCCAAACAGCGAACTCTTTCAGCACTTCTGGCAGAACGCGGGCGAACGCTGGCACATCATCGGCAAGGATATCCTGCGCTTCCACGCGCTGTACTGGCCTGGGATCTTGCTGAGCGCCGGGCTGCCGCTACCCACTTCACTTCGCGTACACGGGCTGATCACGAGTCAGGGCAAGAAGATCGGGAAATCACTGGGTAACGCGGTCGATCCGTTCAGGCTGATCGCTCGCTACGGGGTAGACGCGCTCCGCTACTACCTGCTCGCGCATTTGCACACGACGAAAGACAGCGACTTTCGCGAGGCTCTGCTGCGCACGGCCTACGCTGCCGAGCTGGCCGGGAAGCTCGGCAATTTGCTGCAGCGCGTGTGCGCGCTGGTCGAACGCCATGACGTGGCGATCGTGACTACGAACTTGGACGCTTCGCTGTGTGAGGTCGCCGAACAGGCAGAGTTCAGAGTGGCACGCGCAATTACCGACTTTGCGCTGCACGACGGGCTGCGCGCGATCTTCGAGCTCGTCGCGGCTGCCAATCGCTACGTCGACAGCAGCGCGCCTTGGCAGCTCGCAAAATTGCCGGGCAATGCAGCGGCGCTCGTGCATTGCCTATCGAGCTTGGTACATGCCCTGCGCGTCACCGCGCGGCTGCTCGCGCCGTTCTTGCCGAGCACGGCACGCGAGATCGAAGCGCGACTCGAACCGCGCCCACACGTCGGGGCACCACTCTTTCCGACGCTGCCCGCCTAGTGCGTCGCCGACGCCGGTACCGCGGTAGTGGTCGCTGCGTCGCTCAGCGCCCAAACCGCGGAGACTACGACCAGCCCGACTACCCAGCCCAAGGCGAGCCAACTGGCCGCCAAGACGAAGGTCGAACGCGGGGGTGCGGGGACGGCGCGAATGCGAGCGGAATCGACGCTCGGTGCGCTCGACTCCGCTTCCGAATCGCTGTCGGCGTGCGTCACATCCACGCCCGCTGCTCGGAGAGCGCGTCCCAAGGCGGCGCTCGGAGCGCGCTCATCGCGCGCTGCCGCGATCAGCGAAATCGACAGCTCGCTCTCGCGGTGAGTCGCGAAGTCTTCTTGGGCCAAGGCCAGACGCGAGGTCACGGTCGAAAGCGGGATGCCGATGATATCGGCGATCTCGAAGCTAGAAAACTGCTCGATCTCGTGCAGCACGAACACGACGCGCAGCTCGAGCGGCATTTGTTCCAGCAGCGCGCCGAGGGTCTCCCGCGCTCGACCGGCCTCGTCGAGCTCTTCCAGTGCGGGCGCGCGGTCACTGATCGCCGCTTGCTCTACGCGGGTCCGCCGGACGCGAGCCGCCACGTGCAGCGTCGTGCTGAACAAGAACGCACGCTCGTTTGCGGGACGGATGTCACCGATGCGTTGGGCCGCGGCCTCGAACACCTCTCGTACCGCGGAGTCGACTTCGCTTTCGGTCAGGCCGATCTGGCGCGACAAACGCCACACGAAGCCGAATTGCTTTCGAATCAAACGTCCGAGGCGAGCCAATGGATCGCCGTCGACCGCGCTCGTTAGGGTCTCCGTCAGCGGCGATGCCACGAACGGATTTCTATCACTTTCAGGCCGCCCGCTCAGAACAATCGCGCCGAACCCGCAAACTCACCGGCACGCCGAGCCCCCCACACGGGCGAAATTTGCACGATTTCAGGCTGCTGGGGCTATCGACCAAGGCTAGGCCGCCTCGGCACATGGCTCGGCCAGGGCTTCGGCCAACAGCCGCCGACCGCGAAATAACCGGCTCATTACCGTGCCTACCGGCACCGACAGCTCCACCGCCGCGTCCTTGTAGCTGCGCTCTTCGAGGTCGACCAGTCGCACGACCGCCGAAAACTGAGTCGGTAGAGCATCCAACGCGCGCGAGACGGGCCGCGTGAGGGATTGCCGAACCGCCGGAGGCGCTTCCGGTTGGGTCCAAGCGCAGGGATCGCCAACCAAAGCGCTGAGCGCGCGCCGTTCGCGCGCCGCTTTACGGCAGCGCGTGATGAACACGCTGAACAGGATCTGCTGCAACCAGCCGCGCAGGTTCGTCTCGCGTTCGTAGCCGGATTCGAAGCGCAGCGCGCGCAGCAAGGTGTCTTGCACGAGATCGCTTGCTTCGCACTTCTTCTTGCACAGCGCGAGCGCGCGCGCATTCAAGCCGGGTAGCATCGCAGGCAACTTCGTTCGCAATTCTTCGGCAAATGATTCGGATTGTGATTCACACAGTCGCGGGTCTGACATCGTGGCCTCCACGGAGAGCCCGTATCGCAAGCCGCGTGCCAAACACCGACTGGGCCAATTGCCCTGTTTTCCTCGGGCTTATCCGACGAAGCTGCGGGAGCCAAGCCTCAGAGCGCGTGTCAAAGTGGCATCGACCAGCTACGTTCTGTCAGCCCGACAAAGCCGTGCCGTTCAGCCCGCGCGCAGCGCACCCAGGGCGAACGGCACTTCATCGGCGATTTCGTGCGCCAGCACACCACGGTCGATCCATCGCTGCGAGCGGCGTTCGCCAGCCAGGCCGTGCACATATGCGGCCGCGTACGCTGCGCGCCGAACGTCGAGCAATGCGCCGAAAGCCGCCAAGATCCCGGTCAGCACGTCACCCGAGCCGCCGGTCGCCAAGACGCTCGAACCCGAAACGTTGATCGCGACGCGCTCTTCGGGCGCGCCCACCAACGTACGGTGACCTTTGAGCAGCACGACGCTTTCTGTCAGCGCGACCGCGCGTGCCAAAGTGCCAAAGCGATCGGCTTCGACGTCCGCAGCGGTGCCGCCGACGATGCGCGCCATTTCACCGGCATGCGGCGTGAGTACGAGCTCTCCTGCAGCGCCCCGCAGCGCCTCCGCGCGGCCGGCAAAGTGACTGATTGCGTCCGCGTCCAGGACTTTGGTCTTGGACGCCCGCAGCGCCACGTGCTCGACGATTCGGCGGGCAGTCGCGTCTAGCCCGAGGCCGGGCCCAATGGCCACCGAGTCCGCTCGCTCCAGTAGTTCGTCGAGTGAATCTTCGAGGCGCTCCGGGTCGAGGCGTGCGGTCATCACCTCCAGCACGCGCTGGTCGAGCAAGGCCGCGGTCTCGGGCAACGCCGCGATCGTCACGAGTCCCGCCCCAGCCCGCATTGCGCCCTGCGCCGCAAGCAGCGCGGCGCCGATCTTACCCGGCGAGCCCGCGATCACCAGCACGCGCCCCGCCGAACCCTTGTGGGTGGTGACGCTGCGCGCGACGAGCGCGCTCAGCACGTCACTGGCCTCCACGATCTCTCCACTATAGCCAATCTGAGCCAGGCCCGTCTCCGGCACTCCGATGTCGACCGTATGAAGCTTGCCCGAGTGCAGCAACCCTGAAGGCGTCAGCAGGCCGAGCTTGGCGTGCGCAAACGTGATCGTCGTCCCCGCGCGAACGGCAACGCCGTGTACTGCGCCGGTGTCCGCGTCCAAACCCGACGGCACGTCGAGGGCAAATATCGGACAACGCGCGCCGTTCATGAACTCGATCGCATAGCGAAAGAAGCCGCTCACCTGACGATCCAGACCGGTGCCGAATACGGCGTCGACGACGGCACGCGCGTTCTCGATGGCGCCGCCGAGCACGCTCAGTTGGTTAGGCTCGAGCTCGAGCACGACACCGCCGACCCCTAAGAGCGAGCGGTAGTTGCTGAGCGCGTCGCCCGTCAGGCGTTCGGGCTTGACCAGCAAATACACGCGCGGATCCGCGCCTAGCGTGAGCAAACGCCGCGCCACGACGAAGCCGTCTCCGCCGTTGTTGCCCGCCCCGCACACGATCACGATCCGCGCCCCGCTCCCCGGAAGCAAGCCGAGCTCACGCACGATCACGTCGGCCGCGCCCCGCCCTGCGTTCTCCATCAAGAGCAGACTCGGCACCTGACACGCGCTACTGGCGTGGGCGTCGAATTTGCGCATCTCAGCTCGCGATAGCACCGGGATCATGACGCCCAGCATACCGCGGGACCGCTCCCTGGGTGAGCTCACTTGTGACTGCAAGGCGGCGACGGCGCGAGCTGAGGTTGGCGTTTCAAACCCCGCTGAGGGAGGTTACTCGACCGGGGTGGCCCGGTCCGCTTGCGCGCGAAGCGCCGGGGCCTTCGAGGTCGAGCGTCAGCCGCGCGCGGGGCGCCGGGAGAGCCCGCGCTCGATGGCCGAGCGAAGGTCCCTCACGGCGCGATCCAGACCGACGAGCACCGCGTCCCCGATCACGGAGTGGCCGATGTTCAGCTCTTCGAGCTCGGGGATGGCAGCGATATCGAGCACGTTGAAACGTGTCAGACCATGACCCGCGGCGACCTCGAGCCCGACGGAGTGCGCCAGCGTGGCGGCGCGCTGCAAGCGCTCGAGCTCAGCGGCCCGCTCGCTGCCCTGCTTGTGACAGTACTCACCGGTGTGAAACTCCACTTGGCTTGCGCCTAGCTCACGCGACAAGCGCACCTGAGCCTCATCCGGCGCGATGAACAAACTGAGCTTGATTTTGCGGCTGTCGCACATCCGCGCCACTTTTTCCACGGCAGCGCGTGTGGCGATGACGTCGAGCCCACCCTCGGTGGTCAGCTCGGCGCGACGTTCCGGGACCAGCGTCACCACGTCCGGGCCGACGCGCTCGGCGATGGCGGTCATCTCATCCGTCGCGGCCATCTCCAAGTTGAGCAGGGTGGTGAGCGCGCTGCGCAGGCGCACGATGTCGTCGTCCTTGATGTGCCGGCGATCTTCACGCAGGTGCGCGGTGATGCCATCAGCGCCAGCCAGCTCGCACAGCGCGGCCGCGGTGACGGGGTCCGGGTACACGGTGCCGCGCGCATTGCGGATCGTGGCTACGTGGTCGATATTGATGTGAAGTCGGATCATGGGCTACCGCCGCCCGCCTTGGATGAGGCGCTGGGCAAGATGTCCTTACAACAGCGGAAGCCGAGGTGGTAGTTGCGGTGGCTGTCGAGCGCGCGAATCGGCCCGGCGTGCCACATCAGCGCGCGCCAGCGACAATCATCCGGGTGCACGGCTTCGCGCGCAAAAATGAACCAGCTGCCCTTCATTTCGGTCTCGCCGACCCCGCCGTTTTTGCCCAATTGCTCGGCTTTGATGGGTAAATTCATGTGCTCGGCGGCGTTGCCATGTTGGTCGAAGACGCCGAAGGTGCTGACGCACTCCGGGAACGCGCCCGCAGGATAGGTGTTCGAGCCGCAGATCCCCCAGTCCGGCGTGTAGCACTCGGGGCTCTTGCGGCTCATCGTGGCGCACTTCTTCTGGTCCGCCTTGGGGCCGTACGCCCAGATCAGCTCGCGCGTCTTGTTGTGCAGGTACTCCTGCATGATGCGCCGCTCGCCGAAGGTGTAGTCCACCTCGGGCGTGTGAAGCGCGCCAGCGCAAGCGCCTTCCCACTCGTGCGCATCACATAGGCGTTTTCCCTGTGCCTCGCAAATCTCCGCGGCCTCGCTGGAGCGCACCCAGGTGACCGGATACTCGCAAGGGATGTTCGGAAATTCGAACTGATCCATGCATACGTTGGCGGTATCCGCCGATTCGCCGCGCGCGGGATCGAACAGCGGCACCATGTAGCGAGCTTTGCAGCGCGCATCTTCTGGCTGAAGGTCCGGGTTCTTTTCGCGGATCGCTCGGCACTCCGCCCGGGTCATGGGGTGCTTGGTGATCTTGGGCTCCCCTTGCCCCAGATAGTTGGACGCGGCGAAGATGGCTTCGATCTTGGCCAGCGCTCCCGCCGGCAGATCGAGCTGATTTCGCATGTTCGTGAACAGCGCCGCGCGCTGCTCGGCCAAGGTCGTGGCCGTGGTATCGAGATATGGCGGCGCGGGTGGCCGCGGCGGGGCCGCTGGCGGCGCGGACTCACTCGGCGCGGGCGGCGGCTTCGGCTCCAAACGCGCGGACGGCGCCGACGGTAGGGGCGGCGCGTGCGGCACGCTGCGGCGAGCGAACTGCCGCACTGCTACCAGAGCAGCCAGCACGATGATCGAAATCCCGAGCGCGAGCACCGCGCGACGCAGCTTCATTCCAAGGCCTTCCACACACCCCTACGGCAGATCCTCTGCTAAGTTCAAGTCACGTGATCTGCACTCATCGTCCGCCCTGCCCCGGCTGTCCGCGCTTTGGCGAGCACGGCATCGCAGCAGCCGCCCAGCGCTCCTTGAATGAATTGGCGCAAAAGCACGGTTTGCCACCAGTTCCCGTCATTTCCGGGCAATTGTCCGGTTTTCGCCAGCGCGCCCGGCTCGCCATCCGCGGCCGCTTGGGTTCGCCGAAGCTCGGCCTGTTCGAGCTCGGCACGCATCACGTCGTGCACATCCCCAATTGCCTCGTACAACACCCGCTGATCAACCGCGTGGCGGGGGTCGTGCGCAAGGCGCTGGTCGATGCAAAATTGACGACCTACTCGGATACCGCGCACCTGGGCCTCGCGCGCTACCTGCAGGTCGTCGTCGAGCGCTCGTCCCAGACCGCGCAGGTCGTGCTGGTTGGCAACAGCGAAAGCTCAGCCCCCTTCGCCGCTAGTCTGGATCTGATCCGCGAGCGCCTGGGCAGCGACCTTCATAGCCTGTGGTGGAACGGCAACACGCTGCGTTCGAACGCGATTTTAGGCCCGGAATTTCAGCGTTGGTGCGGCCCCGAAAGCATCGTCGAGCACTTCGGCGGCAGCGCCGTGCACTATCCACCCGGCGCGTTCGGGCAAAACAACCTGAACATCGCCGAGCGCATCATCGAGCACGTTCGGAGCGAGCTTCCGGACGGCGCGCGCGTGGCCGAATTTTACGCAGGGGTCGGCGCGATCGGCCTGTCCGTGCTGGCTCGCGTGAGCGAGCTG
>Ga0247760_1001322_pt1 | contig 23362 bp, 30 predicted proteins | sample UWRJL171409R4_FD_179936 | JGI IMG/M metagenome (GOLD analysis project Ga0247760, IMG submission 179936) | Plant litter microbial communities from Arlington Agricultural Research Station in Wisconsin, United States - UWRJ-L171-409R-4 | ecosystem: Environmental > Terrestrial > Plant litter >... | reverse complement strand
GACGAATCCAGCTGTGTGGTTTCCAACTGCGCCTGTGCTGGACGAAACTGAGTTTGAGCGAGCGAGCAGAGAATTGGCCAATGTTTCTGACGTGGGCCGCCCCAAAGAGAGATTTCGCCACAGCCAAAGGTTGGCTCTGCCGAAGGGAAGGATGAAATGAGGGCGAGGCCAACCTAAAGGTCTTTGTTAGGGGCCTGATGAGAGTTGTATACCGATATTGGCGCCCCTTTCTGGAATTGCGTTGCACCGGGACCACAGAATGAATCAATGGGGTTGATACTTGGCGTACTTCGCAGTACAACTACTACATGTGTACACCAGTTGGGGAAACACTTGTTTCTGATAATCTTTAAAAGGGATTGTTCGCGCGGCATTCGTAACCACTTTGTATCTTGCACCAAGGTCTTGATGAGGGAACTCAACGTCTCCATTTTTCAGTCTAGGTCCTGAATATCTTGGGTAGAATTGCGTCTCTTCCATATAGCCCTTCAGCTGTTTAGCGGCCTGCGCATCACCCCATCAAGTGCACCGCTCACAGTGTTTTAGGGGTTGGACTGTACGAGGTTGGTTCTTCCTTCCAAGTTTGTGCATGTACGTACCTCCGTAGTGTAGTGTAGATTGGTGTTCGGGGAGCCGGTCGCTGTCCTGGGGTTTCCCCACAAACCTGTGCGGACAACGACCAATGGAACTGACGTGATTTTATGCTCTCGTCTAAAAAGCACGGCTGGGATAGCCCCGGGGTTCTAGCCGAACCAAGTCCCTTCCCCCTTCCCTCCCGCATTTGGCATCCTTACCCGCAGAGTTTTTTCCTTGCAAAGACGCCGAAAATAAAGGAAACTGGGGCGAACAGAGTTTCCGTCAACCTCCTGGTGCAGCCATCCGGCTCAGCAAAGCCAACAGAGACTCATCTGCCTCTTCCAATTTCCGCCCCCGTGCCCGACGCGAATGAGGTCATGTCATTGGGTAAACGCGCCAGTGATTTGTTGCTTGTTTCGTTCCACGGGTGAGTGTGGAGCTTCCTGGAATGAACAATCCTTTTCCCTGACCGCACCGCTCGGGCCAAGTGGCGCCTCGTGTGCAGCAATTTCATGCGAGTGCGTCATAGGCCCCCTGGCATTGTTGGAGCTCAAAAAAACTGCAGAGGGATCGAGTGGTCATCAAATCGCCAACAACAGTGAGGGAACTTCAGTGGTAGGTATGGCGGCGAACCCCACCATTACCTCTGCCGTTGCCCACGAGAAAGACAACCGCAAGTGTGTGCAGAGTAATGGATTGAATGAACGCGGAGGTATTCGGGCCCGCGGCCGTCCTAGCGCGACGTATGCGGCTGCCCTGTAGCAGGAACCTGGGTGCACAGTGTGAGCAGCCGGCACGCTAGGTGGTTACCTTGGCTCCTGAGACATCATTCCATCATTCCTCATCCCCACGGTTACGTCATCGAACTGAATAAAAAGGGTCGGACAATGCCCAGCGCCACCCGGCTACCGACCTGCTCTTTGAGCACCAGTACAGAAACTAGAGATACAAACCGCCGCCCGATCCTGTCTGCCGAGGGGTCGTCCTGGCGATCGTGACAGGGAAATGCCCACTGCAAAAAGTTTGCTTCGTAGCATGTGGTGGCTTCAGTGCGCGATCTAAGGTTTCTCGCGCCCTAACATGGGACAAATACGCAGCGGGTGTCGCGGTCGATGGGAGTGGTTGGAAGACAAGTGTGTTGATGCCGCGACACAGGGTGTCTACACTACAGGCGGAGGATTAGACTGTCATAACTGTCAGATTGCAACCGTTCCGCAACGAACCCGTAGCCCGTCTAGTGCCCTGACGCAATATCCTCTTGCCAGGCCGGCAGCCAAAAGACCAGGGTGAGATGGAGGGCAAGAGACGCAACCCCGCCATTGATTCGATGGCTTCGGCCATTTTTGCCACGGACGCCCCACTATCCAACAATGTGTTCCCGTCTTTGTAGCTGGTTCCCACTGCATCTAGAGCGGTGAGAGGCCGATTTCTCCAGTCCCGACTCTCTCTAGCCAGGTCGAGACCGGCCGCTGGAGACAGGGAGCACACCATCAGCCCTCAGCACCTTGGAGTGTACGTGGACACTAGTATATATGTACGGACCTGAAGCATCAAGAACGGAGGGCACACCTCAGATGCCGAAAAAAGGTCCTTATCCTTTGTCTGAGCGGCTGATTCGACAGGGCTCAGTTCGAGATGTCACGGAGGTCGGAGCCTGTCCCCGAGGCTCGTTGACATAACTGGATTAACTGTATTGACATGCGCGATCGGCAGCGATAGAGTTTTGGAACGTTTCCTGCCCGAGAGTCACCGAGACGCAGAACCTGGTAAGGTTGGTACGTATCCAGTATCTACAGTATCTAGTGTACTATCGCAAGCGCTCGTGTACACAAAACGTGCTGTTTCTGCGGAGGAACTGAGCGACAAAACCGTGATCTTGGGCCTGCACACCGGCGGTATGCATTTCAAGCAAGGCCTATGGCCAATGATCGACCTCGAGTTGGGTGTGTGCAGGGGTTGGGTTGAGTTTTATCTCCCTTGCTGCAGTGCCAAGAGACGGGGTCGCTGAACTGCGCTCGCGTGGAGGAGGACATATACGCACAGTGTCGACCACAGTGCAGCTGTTTGGATCCACTTCTGTACCTCAACGGTGGTGGGTTGCCAGAGGTGGTTGCAGCTGTGGTGTGGACTGATGTGGATTGCGGATGGCTGGGCGACGAGGTATTCGTTCGAGAAGGAGGTAGGAACTGCAGCTGGCAACCATGGCATTGCCTCGAACGGAGGACCATCGCGGTATCGACAAGCGCAGGCGGCTGCGAATGGTGACGACGGGATGGCATCTGTTTTCCTGGATAGAACGTGCTTGACTACTTGATAATGCGAACTCGGTACTTTGTGCCCTGTCTACAATGTTTCTCCCCGATGATCGAGGCTATTTGCGATCTCGAGATGGAATGCATGGTACGAGGAGGGGGGCGAGGAACAAAAGGGCAACAGTTTAGTTGGTGCGCGGGTCTCCACGTTTGTAAGCCGTCTCTTGCGCTCGGTTTCCCGCTAGGTTGTGTGGGTGCTCTCTCTAAAGCGACAGAATCTGTAGGGTAGAGTGCGCGACTGGGGGACTGCCCCCGTACATTTTATCCCACCTCCCGCTTGCGCCATTCCTTCTCCCCAACGTCATACCTGACGTCTGTCCCGGTTCTCTCTCCTGCCACACACTTGCACCCAGCACCGCGACATACGTAAGTTATTTACGAATATCGACAACCGCACGTCCAGGAGGTGGACTTAACGCTGCATGGTAGCGCAGCTGCCTCATTTTCGATTTTTAGGTGTTTGTGACCTCATAACCCCTTGTCCGCCTTTTTCTCCTGCCGCTGGTCGCTGCAACAGAGCGCCGCAAGTTTTTCGGATTGACATCATGGGGTCGTCCACTGGAGCCGGTGGCCGAGGTGAGTCGACGTCGCCCAAACGACAACGCAATCCATCCCCGCCCAATCAAGGTAAGTTTGTCCTGCTTGTCAATCGGTTAGCATATCCAAGGCATGTCGTTGCCGACACGTTTTCTTTAGAAGGTACCTCCGAGTCGAAGCACGACGCCGACCCCAAGGCCGACGCCTCGTCGACAGCCAATGCCGAAACCACCAAACCGCTTGCCCCTCCACCCCGTCCCGCTCAGCAGCAGCAGCCGGGCAACACGCCCGACTACTTCTCCAATCCTGCCGGCGGCTCCTTAAGCCTAGAGCCGAACCCCTTCGAGCAATCGTTCGGCGCGCCCGACGGAAACAAGTTACCCTCTGTTGCCGCTCTCACATCACCTTCCGCTGTCCTCCCAAGCGGCGCTACACCGTTTGGCTGGGGTCCCGGCTCGCTGCGGACGGGTCCGTTAAGCCCTGCGATGCTGTCGGGGCCGACTAATGATTACTTCAGCGGTGATCATATTCGCGGCAGCTTCCCGACCCCGAATGAGTCTTCCCTCCGCACTGGCTTGACTCCTGGCGGTAGCGGGTCTATGTTCCCGGCGCCGAGTCCAAACTCTGCTCTCTTTGCGCAAATCGCTGGCAGCTCGGCTCCGACACCGAGTACCATCGATTTCCACCGCACGGCTCTCAGCGCAGCAGCGGCCAAGCGCGAGCAGAAGTCTCAGTCCCAATCCCAGCCTCAGCAATCCATCACTTCTCAGCCCCAAGAGCTAACCAATGGAGTTTTGCCTGTAAGGACTGAGACCAAACCAGTACCGGGACCATTTGATCCTCACGACAACGACGCTGCAAACGGGTTGTTTATGCTCGCCCAAGGAAGGGGCAGCACGCAGCCACCCTCCCAACAATATCCTGTGATACCCCCTCCCCAGATCCACGCAGCTCCGGCCCAGGCCCCTGCAGTTCAGCCCGTGAACACATCACCCCATATGAACGGCAACGTATCAATTGCCGGTAGCTCAGCTCGTGGCGTTAGTGAGGCTGCGAGTGCAGGGTCGGAAGAGAGCGAGGTGGCGCGGCCTAACACCCGCGCCAAAGGGAAACGAACCTCGGCTGGCGCAAACTCTAGGCGAAAAGCCGAAGATAACCCCCCCAAGCCTCCTGCAAATAAAAGAGCCAAGATCACTAACGGTGGTGCATCTTCCACTATGAACGGAAGTTTCGACTTTGATCCCTCTGACGACGACATGGGAAATGAGAAGGAGGAAGGAGCATCCAAGTCCAAGATGACGGACGAGGAGAAGCGAAAGAACTTTCTGGAACGAAATAGGTACCGGGCTTTCTCCGTCAGACATGTGCGTGCTGTTATCTAACAACCTCTTTAGAGTTGCCGCCCTCAAGTGTCGCCAGCGAAAGAAGCAATGGCTTGCCAACCTTCAACACAAAGTTGAGGTTTATAGTAACGAGAACGACGCCCTTTCCGCGCAAATCAGTCAACTTCGCGAAGAGGTGGTTAACTTGAAGACATTGTTGCTCGCCCACAAGGACTGCCCCGTCACTCAACAACACGGCATGCACCCTGCATTTGTCCCCGCAACCATGGAACCATTTAACCCCCAGATACCTTACGGAATGGCTAGCTCTATTCCCAATCAGTCCCTACCTGGCCAAGTCGTCAACCGTCGGTATTCGTAAACTAATCGAAGGCATGATGAGTTCACGACTAGGGCCCGGGGGCTAAAGAAATGATTTTGAATGGAGCAAGGTTGAACGGGGGTGGTTCGAGGTATCACAACGGGTCACGGCGGGGAACAACACGGAACACGGCACAGAATCGAGGTTGCGTTCACTGAGACGCCATTTGCAAGTCCTGGGGCAAACTTTCGCAGTCATGTATTATCAAGGAGTATGGCCGGTATGATGAACCATGTTGGTTGGTGTTGGAGGGGTTTTGGCTGGTGCGGCATCAAAAGTGCAGCCGATTCTGATTGGGGGAGTCTACCATAACCAGTTGGTGGTTGTGTCGTTTCCGACATTCAAGCGAGACGACGTCAGCGCTGAGTGTTGATTGTAAGTATCTTGGCAACAGGGGCATACATCAAAACGGGCGTACACGGGTTCAAGGGAACAAGGAAATGGTGTTCTGGCTCTGGCTTACGATTGCGACCCTTTGCGGGAGCGAGTCTGGGGACTCTCAGTTTTCGCCTCTTTGTGGTGACATCATGGTGATGCCGCCACTATATGTACGTTGGAATGGATTCAATTGAGCAACGATAGGCAACAAGAAGTAACATGAAAGCATTACCCATGTTTTGGAGGTAGTGGCCATGGATAAAGAACTTGGCCCAATAAATCTCGGAGAGGACTTTATAGGACACGCAAAGCCTCCGAGAAAGCTATAGTCGACCTAGAGGCAAGGAAATGTGTATTAGAAACAGAATTATACATGGAACTATGTCTCGGAATTTTGTGTCGCGAACCAGACAAAGATCGGCCCTCAGCGACTTGATTACCCTTTGCTGAAGTCGTACTGATCAGGGTGATGGGATAAGCTCGGCAGTCAACGCCACCCCCGATTTCTGCAGGAATGTAGAGTGGGGCATGGCCCAAGCGTTTCTTGACCAGCTAGCTTTGCGGATAAACAAACGGGTCGCAACTTCCTTCGCGACCCAGCGGACAATCGCAGAGGCAAAAGAGACGCAACTACAGCGAATTGATCGACGACCAGTTCAGCATCGTCTTTGGAAAATTTTCTACATGAGCATACTCTGGAGCATCGGCTCCGACGCTGCCTCTGAGAGTCGTGGGGCTGACTGGGCCAGATCACAAATTTGACGCGTCCGACCCGCCCTGCCCGCAGTGGTCCCTCCCACCAACATCCGCCCGCTTCGCTCCGAATCACCTCAAGCCCATCAACACTTTGTGACTTGTCGCGGAATCAATTAGCGATATTCTCTGGAATCCCAGGACTTACGGTTGTTTACCCCTCGAGCATTACCTAATGCGCGATCCGAGACGCCATCCATGACGACCCTCGTACAGACACGGCAGCCCTTACTAGTCTTGGATATGAGTAACCAGTTGGGACGCCGACAAAGTAAACGTCTTGCTGGTGGGTTTCTCCTCTCGTTGAGGAGGTCGAGAGACGCCGATACTGACGGTACCTATAGCTGTATACGACGAGCAAGATGGTGACTTTCTTTTCACGCGGGGATCGAAGCGCGCCAAAACGGCACCCGACCCAGATCTGGACGTCGAAAACGTGACAAAAGCGCCTCCGAAGAAGAGCGTAGGACGGCCGGCCAAGAGCAATACGACACGGAAGCGCGCATCGTCTCCTCCTCCATCGCCCCCACCTACGCAGTCGCGGGTAACGGCAGCAGTGGCTCCGCCCCCAAGAAGGACTTCGAAACGCAAGTCTAGCTTAACCTTAGCACCTGTGGCGCCACAGAAGCAAGGGGAGCTAGTGATTCCCAAGACTCGAGGCCGCAGGAAAGCTCGGGAATCGGCGGAGAAGATCCAGGAGGAACAGGAAGAGGGGCCGCTGAATCCGCCGCCAAAACAGAAATCTACTCGCGCAAATGGATCACGTACATTGCGTGGGAAGGTGGAGGAGGATGAACCTATGGATTTGGTGGCGGGTACGCCAGTCGAGCGGAGCACCCAGTCACAGCAGATAGCGCTGCCCTTTAGTGACACACCCATTATCAGCAGGAATAAGGAGATGCGAAAGAAGGGCGGTGCTAGTGGGACCCGTCGAAGCAGTCTAGGTATGCGCGGACGACGGGCGAGCTCACTGATCGACAATGGGCACAGCGCGCTGCCACATCGGGAAGTGTCGCCCTCCGAGTTCTACAAACACATCGAGGCCGAGGGCCTCAGCGAGCCACGAAGGATGAAGCAGCTGTTGATTTGGTGCGGAGAGAGGGCTCTCAGTGAGAAGCCACCGCATGGGAGTCATGGTTCGAGCGCAGTACTTGGAGGTAAAAGCTATTCTGGATAAATTATATATGAGGTATTCTAACGACTAAACAGCACGGGCCATACAAGACCAATTGCTCCGAGACTTTGGGTCAAGATCGAAATTCTCAGACTGGTTTTCCAGGGATGAAGAACCCAAACGTTCAGTAGTGCTGAAACCGAACCCGAGAAACATCGAGCACGACGCCAAGATTGTGGAATTGGAGGCAAGGATACAGAAGTATGTTTTCACCTCCAAACTATACGAATCCATGAACTGACGTTGTTTATAGATTGAAAGAAGAAGAGCGCGACTGGAAAGCGCTGACAAAGCCACTCCCGCAAATTGATGCTCTGTATCCTGATGATCACCCGAGAAAAGCCCCACTGCCTGACGAGTCGCTGCTAGACCCGGAGGAGGCTAAGATGCTCTCATGCCTGACAAATCCGGACTGGACCTTCAAGTTGTTCAAGAGGCAGACGCGAGCACGGCTGCAGAATCTACAGACAGACCTGGAGGCCAAGGTGGACCACCTGGCTGACAGTGTTCACAAGCTTGATCAGCGAGTGGTAGCAGCTTCGCGGGAAGCAAATATGGTCTTGGGGATCAGCGCCCTAAGGCTGAAACAACGAGAAGAAAAGGAAAAAGGAGCAATTGGGACAAAAGAGTTGCCGACGATGGAGGTCCTTCGGAGCCTGGGAAAGATACTTCCCGAGGGGGGGGGTTAAAGACCAGGCTACCGGTTTCCGATGGAATATTTCTCGTTGGCTGGCCTGTTTCCTCACGAATTTAATGATGGTCCGGAATTTCTTTTCGTGTCAAAGCTATGAAGGGAAACGGAAGGGTTGGTTGGGTGGCAGGACTGGCTGAATTCATGTTTTTCTTCTTTCTTGCATCTCATGTTAGTGGCGGCGGCGTTGGTTCCCAAGGCTTGGCTAGGACGAAGCGGCGGGGGGTCTGGCGCTGGTCTATGCTTATTTGGCTTCTGACCAGGCAAAAGCGCAATGCCTCTGATGCCGGTTGTTGGAATAGCGATGGGAACGGGTTGAACACGCGAAATGATTTTCCCCTGATACCACAAGTCGACATCAAAGATGTTCCTTGGTGTTCCTGTATCTCATCTCTCTGGCGGAGAGCCACTGAATTTTGGTTGCACATGTGATATGGTGTTGATACAGCACATAATCATACAATACCTTTACAGACATGAAATGATACCAGACCCCCTTTTTCCAGTCATATTCCCTCATCGCGACTACTCCAAATTCGGCATGAACCCCATCCCTCCCTCACCTCCGGGCCGCTTCTTCTCCACATGCTTCCTAAGCATGGACAGGATTTCACTATCCGCCCACCTCGCCGGCACCGGCCGATAGGCCGGACGAAACGCCCCGACTGTCTGCGCCCACTCACCCGGAGCTGGTCCGGGCTCTGGACCCCTGGTGCTGCTCATCGACGCCGTCGGTGCTTCCGCATCTTGTGTAACCCAATAGTAGATGTCCCAGTCGTTCTCGTCCAGAAATTGGTCGTATTGCCGGAGCTGTTCGACGCTCATGGTGGAGAGATGCGCTGCGGCGAAGGTGCTGAGGAGGAGGTCTGACTCGCGGGAGCCGCGCTTTCGGGACTGATCTGTTTCGAGGGAAGTTAGCCTTTTGGGGGAGGAAAGGAAAGATGATTGTGCAGAAGTGGGTGATTGTACAGAGCAGTCGCGCCCGCATCGTCACGGGACTCTCGCCCGTTCGCCTGAGCGGCTCAATCTTAAACTTAGCGCCTTGAAGCTCGCCCACTTCGAGGTCTCGGTTCTGTTGGTCTGAAGCGGAGTTAAAAGCTCTTTGGGGGCGCGCAGAAGTGGTGGTAGTGGTGGTGGCGCTGGCGAAGGAAACAACAAGGGAGTAGCGCCGGCGGGTGGTGTGCCGGAGGAGAGCGATACCGCCCCGGGAGACGGCCAGCGATGCCATGGTTGTTACTTTTGGTTTCAGGGTGACAATTGGGATCGGCGTGACCAAGTTGGGAATGCGCAACTCGATAAGAGACAGGACAATGCAGGGCGTGGGGGAGTTTATGACGACGGCGGAGCGTAGAGGTTCGGGTTTGTGACATGGATGTCTATGGCTCGGCTCCTCAGTGTTTCGGTCTTCGGCAACGCGCCAAGGCCAAGCTCATGCCTCAGTGGTTTCTATTGTACGAATACTTGCACAGCGCATTGAACACTGCATTGATGATCAACGCATATTCTCAGCCAATTGATGTTCTCCTAATTGTGGTGTTATATAATCTCTATTTCATCTCGAAGAATATCCCCTGCCACCGCCGCCGACTGTCCAGCTATTGCTTTTAACAAAGTCCCCAAGAGTCACATTCTCGCGGCGGATCCAAACAGGAAGCCAAACCAGAATGAGTTCAAATTCCATTCCCATTTTGGCCAATATTTAAACCATGTAGAGTACACCGGAGATATCCCCCTCATAATACCATGCTCGCCTACGTCGCGTGATTGAGACATCCCCATTGAAGAGCTCGCAAACTCCCACCACTAGAAAATTCATCCATCCCATAATCGAGTTCGGGAGACAGTAAATTGTCAAATTAGATAAGATGCTTTGACCTACGGCTTTGTTAGTCTTTGAGATGCCTGCAGATAGCAACAACCCACCTGAAGTAAGCCCTCAGATACATAATCTGCCATGCCCAGAGCCCAATTAGAACGAAGGTGGTCATAAAGCCGAACCACTTGACGCGGGTATTGGTGCTCTCGTTGGTATCACGCAGCTTCTGCTCGCGGGTACGAAGGTAATCCATTTCGCTGACGATTTCGGCCACCATTTCTTCGATACGACGCAGTTCTGTCTCTACAGGCTTCAGTTTCTCAGTTGCTTGAATAGCTGACCAGTCCTTCGCATCAGCGCCGATATCAATGTCAAGTTCAATGTGGCGACGTGGTTGATCGACGTATCGCGCTGCAGTGAATGCGTTAGTCAATGCCATCGAGTTTGACTCAACAAGGACACACCTCCGGTCAAGACGTTCTCAAAGCAAACGTCAAAAGCGGCATCGGCGTGCGAGGTGAAAACGGTGCGCTGCTCGCCCACGATATCCTTGGGCTTGCCGTACTCGTTTCCAGCAGCGTCGATAATCTGCTCGCGTCGCGTCAGTATGCCCTACGAGATTCTATATTCGCAGCACTCACGTGCATGTCGACACGCATGCCATCACCCCTATAGCCATCAATGGTAGCGGTAACCACGACCAGAGTGTCCTTTCCGACAAAATTCCGTATGCATCGTGGCTTCGCATGTGGGAGCGCTTCAAGATCGAATTTGAGGGCTTGCGAGGCGCCCGCGAACAGCAAGACACTGCAGGCGTATTGAAATAACGATCGTACCCGCGCCATAATAGCTGTGGTGCGAACTGCGAACAGTGGTCGGCGGAGCGTACTTGGGTGCGCGGTAGTGTTGTGCTGCAGGACAATTCGCAGGAGTGAGCAAACCCGCAAACCCAGCTGCTGCCACTCAAACACCCCTTTGTGAACGAAAGGGAAATCTGTCGCCTTTTGCTTGGTTAGCGCAGGGGTCTGGCCAGTCGTCGGCCAATCAACTGCCGTCATAGGGATCCGTTCTTGGGGAAGTAGCCTCGCAGGAGCCCCACTGACCAGCTCCAGAACACTGCGAACAAGGGCGCTTTCTCCAACTCTTCAGCCTCGCGGGCTCTTCGCTTGGCCCTGAACTATTTTCACAACCGCCCATTCCTGCTTGCGACAGCTTCCAAGGGTTCCATCAATCCACCTGCTACGCAATCGTAAACAGCGAACAAGCTAGCATAGTCTCTACCTATCACAAATCAGTGTCGGGAAAGAGATCAAGATGCCCAAATGTAGGTTTCCCCATCCTCTCTTGTTGGTCGCAAAAGTCACGTCTCTCACTGACACTGTCCCACCCTCAGTCTTTTGCGACTATTGCGATGTGTACCTCACACACGACAGTATGAGCGTCCGCAAAGCTCACAACAGCGGCCGCAATCATCTCCGAAATGTAGTCGACTACTACCAACGTAAGTCGCCTTCCTCTATCCCTCTTCAACACGAAGCATTCTCCCGTCGCCACCACAATCGCGGACGCTATCGCAGCCACCATGCCACCAGTAGTCACTCACACCGCCTCTACCCAGAGATTGGCCACGAAAAGGCACAGTCCGTCATCGATTCTATCACCTCGTCGTACGCCGCCGAGGGCCAAGCCCACGCCAACCCAATGCTCCCACAGAACCAACCCGGCGGCATTCCTCCAGGCCTCGGGCCCATGCCCCCCGGACCAGGCGGTATGCCCTTTCCCCCGCCGGGCGCGCCTCCATTCCCCTTCCCAGGGCTCCCCGCCGGAATACCCCCGCCGCCCTTCCCCGGTATGCCTGGCGCTCCACCCCCGCCGGGTGCCTCCGTTCCTGGCGCTGCTCCTGGTGCCCCGCCCTTCCTCCCAGCAGGTGCCGCCCGTGGAATGCCTCCCATGCCGCCCTTTTCCGGTATACCTGGGCCCGGAGGCGCCGCTCCCCCCCCAGGAGGCTTACCCTTCCCGCCGCCACCTGGCGGGCTGCCGTTCCCTCCTCCACCGGGCGCCGCGTTTCCTTTCCCTCCGCCTATGCCAGGTGGACAGGGCTTTCCACCGCCGCCTTTTGGGGCGGCCCCCCCCGGGGAGAAGCGGTGATGTATCCAGTTTTTGTCAGAAAGGAACAACAAGAAAAGTTATGGGGAGCCTACCATGCGCGTTGGGTGTTGTTGTGATCCCATTTTATTGTCTTGCACATGGCATGGAGGTTGGCTTAGGGGCAAATAGGGCGTTTGACTGGGAGAGGTATGTTTTGTTTGGCTTTGTTCGACTTGCGGCTTGTTGGTGGACTGCAAGGGCTTTTTTCGGGGAGAAGTGTCAAGTAGATTGCCAGTGGAGTGACTTGAAGGACTGTCTTGAGGTTGATGGATGTGATGGGTGGGTTCACGGATCGACTCTTTCTCTGATGTTGTAGCTTTACAGCGTGAAAACATCGCAAGCGTCCACCTGCTGCAATTCGGCATTGGCTGTAGGCTCTCGATTTGCTCTCGTAGTCTTGATTTTCCCAAGACTTCTCTTCACAAGTCTATAGGTCGCCAAAAAGTGTTTAGCTAGATGCCTAATTATTCCATCGGGATATATCCGCATCTTGCACTTCTCTGTGTCTGCTTTTGCGATAGATACCTATCCTAGATGCTATTTCTGCGCATTACAGCACCGGAGCTTTGTTGGAGGGTCACCAATGATTCGAAGGTGGCACGGCAGTACTAGACAGATTGTATACCTTTGTAGAATACTTGCTAGGCAGGGAGACAGTCGCCCTCGCAGGAAACAACAGGCTGCCGAGCTACGCTCATGGTTTTTCCCGCTTATTCGAGCTGATCATAACCGATCCCCGCACTCGGCACAAGTCATCTTCGGGCGGATAGTAGATCTACAAATGTTCATTCTTCAAGAATCCGGCTGTAGACGCCTTCAGTGAACCCAAAAAGTGGCCATATGGTTAAAAAGGATCAAGATTGCTATGCCTTCCGTCCCGTCCTGTCTTCGTAGGTCAGGAGATACATTGTGAACAAACCTAGCGAAGTCTCCTATCATACCACCCCAGAAAGCAAACCTTCAAAGTGATCCTTCTCCGTTCGCCCTCTCCATCCTCCAAAGTTCAATTCCATCATGATGATAGTGGACACGATCATGAGAACTTCCTTGTGTGTTTTTGTTCGTTGCAGTCGTAAACTTGTCCATCTGGATTCAAAACCACCCAGCCCAAGAGATAGCTGGTCCTGTGAAGGGTTGAAGGGAAAAAAACTCTTCAACCCAGTGTAAATCATTGCATCGTTATATTCGGCCGTTTTCATCCTCGTGCACTTCAGATACGTCATTGCTGCTGCTCGTATGTCTCGCGGTAGCTCGGTCGCCGAATCACATCACCCACACCATCCCGCACCTCTCTCGGCCCACTGATCATTCTCCGGAGCTCTTGGTTTCGCTTCTCCCGACGACGTTCACTCATCCGGCGCGGAAGGTTTATCTTCTCGCTGAAGGACGGAACCAATCCGGTGCCACGCTTAACAGAGTCAAACGAGCTCCTGGGTGATCGCCAGAATCGGAATGCCCGATTCTGGCGTTGGCTTTCATTCGGCGCAGTATATGGACGTCCGTCATACAAGGGGATCCGCGGAAGGGACTCCAGACTCCTCCGAAACTGCATCACGCGCAGATTTCCGCTGGGCGTGCGCCTGATGGTCTTGCGGGAGAGCGGGTCGCGTCCGTCGTAATCGTCACGGATAGGCAAGATAGCAAATGTTCGTTTCATCCGAGCACTCAGGCTGCGACGGGGCAACGAAGGACGGTTGTCAATCCGCGGATATCTGTATGTGCGTCCACCGAGGGTTTCATCGACCCACTCATCGTCATCCTCATCATCTGAATAATGGCCGTCATACGATGGTCGCCAGAAAGGATGGAGACGTGTCTCGTCGGCAGGGCCGTTGTCCGCCATCGAATGTCTCCTCAGTCCTGAACGTTTCCCATCTTCCCATTCGCTAGGGCTCTTCCTAGCGTTTCTCGACAAGGAGAGCGTTCGCTTTAGAAGTCCAGAGCCTCGAATGGGGGAAGGCCCATATTCAGAACGTCGACCACGGCTAAAGGTTCGTTGTAGAAGCGAAGGCCGCCGCTGGGGTTTCTCTTCGGCCATGTCATAATAATTACCAAGTTGTTTCTGCTTCTCGGCCGCGGGTGTTAGCCCAGACGGGGTGGCTGGTATGAATTTGATAGCAGGGGGCATCGCCGGAGGCTCAGGTGGCGCCCTTGGGTTTCTCAAGGGAGAATCAACATCATCCATCGAAAAAGTCTGCGGTGGTGTAACAGGGGCACCGCTATCCATGGCTTCTGTTCGGATCTTGGGCGTTTCAACGCCCAAAGACTTGTGCTGCTCCAGGGAGGAACTCTCCGATGGCTTGTTAGAATGATCAACTATGACCAACGACGTATTCTGATGTGGGTATATATTGACTGCCATCGCTTCGGAAACTTCAGCATGCGATGTCCCTGTTGTATCCATTGACACCTGTGAAAAGGGCGTGTTCTGCACTGAGAGCCGTTTTCCAAAAAAGGGGTCACCATACCGGTCGACATGGAGCCGGTCAATATGATCCTCGTGTGTGTCGTATAATTCCGGGTAAGCTTGGGCTTGCCTTGCCTCTCCCGAATTCTTCGATTCGATAGACGTGGCACGACGAAGCAATACTTCTGGCCGGAACTCGTCCACCTGGACTAAGGGAGTCGTGGTCGGCTCAACTTGATTGGTCTGATCGTGGTCTTCGATTTTGTCCTCGCGGTTGCGCTCCGAACGTTCCACATGGATCTTCTCCAGCATGCGGTGAACCCCTTGCATCACGCTATGCCCCTGCTGAGCCTGGAAGGTGTTGTGGGCCTTGAGACTCTCCGCCGTCAGGGAGCCTGTCCTTGATGCATTCCGGCTCGTGGGCGCAGAGAGAGAAGATGAGCGCTTGGGAATCATCGGTGCGAAGTCCATGGTCCGTTGATCGCCTGGCTGAGACCCATCAGGTACGGACACAGTCCTGCTCCTTCTTGGGACCCTGTCGGTCTGGGTGATATGAGATAGTGGAGCAGAGCTGAGGCTCTGACTTCGCCTTGATCTCCGGCTGCTTGTCGATCGAAGAGAAGGTTCTTTGCTGCTCGACTTCACGGACGACCGCCGCTCCGGAATAACAACAACTGGGATGCCGCCATTCTTCCGAACTTCTCGCCGGGCCTTGTGGCTCGTTATTGAGTTGTATGTGTTGGCAGATGCACGGCTTTCACGTGCTGCATCCTTCAAATTCGGGTTTGACGGACGTCGCTGAGGGGCAGCGTCGACATACGCCGAGACAGAAGTTGGGGCCGAGCTAGTTGGGGATAGATCTGACCGGGAGTCGCGCAGTGTCATTTGTTTCTTGACGTGGCGTAAAGTCTTTCGCCTTTGAGGCGCCGTTTCGATAAGAATGGCCTCCACTACCGTAGAAGCGGTTGACTTGGTAGACATCATAGATGATCGCCGAAACTCGCTACTAACTGAGGATTCTGAGTTGGAAGGCGCGGCTCGAATGAGGGGGAATCGATCCGATACAACCCGTCGTGATGGATAAACCACCGGGCTCTCCATAAGCGTCATGGAACGAAGGGCCTTGGTGGCTTGTGTCGGCGTGACAGTCACGTCCTCGACAACCTCGCTCTTACTCCCGTTTGTCTTGCGGGGGGGGCGACGTTTCTTCACCGTCACATTCCTCCCAAGGTTATCATCCCATTCGTCTTCCACCTCGCTTGGTGATGTGGTTCCCTTTTCCGCCCACTCGCCGTCGAAAGTGTTGAACTCCTTCGCAGTCCGCGGGGTCAGTTCTTCCCCCAGGCTCGACTCAAGCCCAAGGCCCAGTCCTATAGCTTGGAGCTTCGCTTTCTTGTCGCCGTTGATCCGGCACACGGTGCTCTGGGACGTTTTGGCGGATGGGGGGACTGCGCGCAAGGTTGACCTCCCATCATCCTCATCCCCTGACGAATAGGGGTTCTCGGGCGCGGTCTTGAACGACTCCGTTCGTGAATCAGTAGTCACTTTTGACGGGATTCGATCGCTGATACGCGGGCGTAGCTTCACAGGCCGTGCAGCTAGCCCAGGGGGCGTTCTGTCCGGTGTTAGGTTAGGCGTTGGCGGGGTCTGTTGATTTGTAGGTGTAGTTGGAGCTCCGGTCTGAACGTTCTCGGTACTCTGCGGCGGACCAGCAACATACGTCGGACTCGAGGGGTTGACCGAGTGGCTGCTGGAAGACTTTCTAGAGTGTGCTGGGGGGGTTGGCGGAGGCTCTGGTCCTCCTGGTAATCGTTTCGGCCGTTGAACTAGAGAGGCGCCGGGGTGCTGAAACCCGGCGCTTCGTGACAAGGCCGTGTCGATCTCCAGATTTCTCCTTCTCGGTATTGTTCGCTGCAACTCGTTCCCCGCCGGATAGCCCTCTCGTCGTGGATGGGGGAGAACCTTATGCTTCTTGAACATGCGCGGCTGACTGAGATGCTCTGCGCTCAGACCCAAAACATATTCACCCTGCGAGGCGACCATGGTGGGCTTGAGTTCCGTGCTTGCCGTCATCGGGAGCGACAAAATGAAGCGGTGATTCTAGACGAAACGTACCCAATCATCCGATGTTTAGACAGAACAGCGCATATCAGGAAAATGTTGTTCGCATATTGGAAGGAGACGCTTGATTGTCGGTGGATGTGTGGCCTTTTGGGCGCACAGCAACAGTATCGGAACAGGAATGAAGTCAGTGAGACGACAGATTCCAGCACCACCGTGTGAATGGCCTAGAAATGCAGCCGGTGGCAGTCGAAGCAGATGTCAACAGGCGAGGTGAGACACCGACAAGTGGCTCTCGGGTCTTTGCCCGCCGCTGAATGGTTGTGTGCGAGCTTCCCAGTAATCCAAGGCTAACGAGGTGGCAGGAGCCGCAGACCCGATCTTCCGCAGGAAATGCCCTCTTCCAATAGCTGCGCCTATTCACCAATCATGCCGCCACCAGTTTTCTAGTTCGATGTCTTGCGGCGCATCGTTCGGGGGTAAAGTGTGGTTGACGGCTGACCGAGGTTGGACGAGTGGGAGACGAGTGCGCCTGGCGACAATGAAACGACACCGACTATTGAATATCGACAGCTTGGCCCGGTTTCGCGTCGCCAAAGCTCTGTTAACGCCGGCGACTTTGCAACATTGGATCGTGAAAGGGGAAGAAAAGAACAGCGCCACTCAGTGTCCGGAAAGCTGGCCCATCAGTGCGCTGGATGATTGGACACAGGGCCGAAACGGGCAGGGCTTGTCACAGAGCCAGGGGGGGGGGGGGGGGGGGGGGGGGGGGTATACGATGGAAAGGCCACCGCGATGCTGTTTGTTTGCCCGCTGGGACATTGTAAACCCACCGCAGCTCCTCTTGCGAATCTTCCAATCCCGTCCTCGTCAGTGCAGCACACAATACCTATGGTAACATCAACATTATCCACCCATCAACCGAACAGCCCGGGCCCGGGAGAGGAAGGAGCGGGAGGTTGGGGTCTAAGAAATTCGTGCCGCAAGTCAAAAGGGACTCCCCGTCGCCCCCCAGAGGTCGGTTCCACCTGGTTTCCCATTTTGCTCGCGGGCAGTCGGTGTATTCATTTGTCGCAGGGCCCAAACAGATGCCGCCGCGCGCAGCAAATTACCCACTTCCATGCCGACCACTTGCATTTTCGACCGACTTAACACTGCAGGCCGCCGTCGCCTCCCTGTTACAAAGATTGCGTGGGACGCTGCGAGTGAACCGAGCATCACCAGAAACCAGCTTCGCCGCGCTAGCGCCTGCACCGGAGTCAAGACAGCAGCCAAATCAGCGCTCAAGACATGCCCGTCTCTTGCAGCTCGCTGCAGCAAACCTTGGGCGAATCAGAACCCCGAAGGGGTCATTCGCAGGCCACACTCAAGACAATCAGGGGGCTGGTCAGAAGGTCAACCCGCTTCCCAAAAGATGATGTGCGGTTGTTCTATGGGTGCGCCAAGTGAGCATTCCGTCTTGGACTCGAGCTCCTGGTCATCTTGGAATGAAACAACAAGTCCGATTGAGCATTTGGTTTCACCCGCCCGGATGACCTCACCCCTACCGAACTTTGGACTCGATGCTGGCCAAAACCATCGCCGCTAACAGAAGACTTTCTACCAGCATCGGCAAACAAAAGATGTGTCGCTGACCGTGGAACTTGGCAACCGCCCCACGCCTTAGGTACTTCGTATTGTAGTATTGTTATCGATAAGCCCACAAAGGGTAAACGCTTTCCGTTGAGCATTGCAACTGCTGAGTTGATCAACGGATGGTCCTGAGGTTCAGCAGAAAGAGTCCTTACAGACCTCCGTCTAATCTCAGTTTCATCGCTTTAAGCATTGCCCGAAGATGGCAGCTGAATGGCGACAAGCGTTGAGCGATGCTTATCTGGAACCCCACCCCGCCATGGAAAGTCGTTTGTTAATGGCTTTGAGCCCCGCTCCAGTCGCGGAAACATGCCACTCGCCGACTGCAGCTCACGAGAATGCATTACTGGTGCGAATTATCCCACTGGGCAGCGTGGGAGTCCAAGGATGCGGCGAGGTCGTAATGTGCAGCATCCAACATAGTTCTTTATCTCCACGGCTCCCACATTCTCGATTCGGGACACTCCATGTCATCACTCAGGATGCTGCCGTTACCTAACAGAATGCCGCATCGATGTGCCGCACGCATCTCCAGTCTGTCTGGCAGATAAGCTCGACGGCTACTCGCTCACTGAGCTAGGCATCTCGTTGGTTGCCCAATCCAGCTGGACTGATGCTCGATGCAATGCAGAAGCACTGGCATCAACACGGAGTCCGTTGTCTAAAATAGAGAGCGATGCCCCGTTTCGTATATTCGGACTTGTGCTCTGTCTTCGCCTTACTGCTCAAGTTTGTGACAATACGTAAATCATGGCTACGCAGAGCTTCCTCGTCCTATGCATTGCTCTCGCCGCCGCGCATAGTAGCCATAATGATCAAAAGCTTGTAGCCGGTCCACACCAGGGTCTCTGGTATAACGGGCTGCCTGGAGATGGAGGCACTCAGGTCTGACCTCGGCCGGGAGCCCGCCCTCAAGCCCAGCATTGACGGAGCAAGTAGGCCGATTCCGTCTTCTCAGGCATCTCGACTTTTGCCCGTCTCCCGTATCGCCCGTGTCTCTCTCACAAGGACATCAGCTACGACATTGCCTTCATTGGTGTGTGCTCCAAATCTGCAGCAACAACATGTTTGTTCTAATACCCCCTAAGGCGCCCCGTTTGACACGGGCACCTCGTACCGGCCGGGAGCCCGGTTCGGCCCGTCCGGCATCCGTCAGGGTTCTCGTCGCCTTAACCTCTAGTACGGGAGACTCACCATCGTCCTTTGTTTCGCCGCCGCTAATGTTGAGTGCCAGTGGTGGTTATAATGTTCCCTTAGGCACAAACCCTTTCAACAGCTGGGCCACGGTTATTGACTGTGGCGATATCCCTGTGACATCGTATTAAAGCCACCTCCATCATAACATAACATCTCGGTTCACTGACTCATGGGTCCAGGTACGACAACACCTTCGCTCTGCATCAAATTGAGGAAGGTCATTACAGCATCCTCTCCCGCACACCCAAAACCAACGCGAAGAAGAAGGGCCCCTCGCTCAAGGGCAAGACCCTTCCCCGGGTTATCACCCTCGGCGGAGACCATACTATCACCCTCCCCCTACTCCGTTCCATCAACCGCGCCTATGGGCCCGTAACTGTAATTCACTTTGACAGCCACCTGGACACTTGTATATCTCCCCCCTCCCCCTTTTGTTTTTTTCCAATCCACAATTTTGTACCCACCCACTCTGTACCTGGAACCTTACACACTTACAGGGCGCCCCAAGGTCTTTGGCGGTTCCCCCTCCGAAGTGGCCAGCATCAACCACGGCACCTACTTCTACCACGCATCCCAGGAAGGCCTACTACGCAACGACACTAACATCCACGCTGGGATCCGTACGACGCTATCGGGGCCCAGCGACTACGAAAATGACGGGTACTGCGGGTTCGAAATTGTTGAGGCACGCGAAATTGACACTATTGGCACCGAGGGCATCATCAAAAAGATTCGGGACCGGGTGGGTACCAAGAACCCGGTGTATTTGTCTTTGGATATCGATACGCTGGATCCGGCCTGTGAGTTCGCCTGTCCATATCTCCAAGAAAAAAAAGAAACAAGCTGATATGAGACGTGATGCGACATGGCACAGTTGCCCCTGCAACAGGTACACCGGAAACGGGAGGCTGGTCGACGAGAGAGCTGAGAACGATTCTTCGGGGGCTTGATGGGATTAATTTGATCGCGGCGGATATTGTCGAAGTTGCGGTACGTGAGGCTCAAGGCGCTAGCAACTAGAGTGACTGACAAATTGAGGACACGACGTAGCCTGCCTACGACACAAACGCTGAGCATACTACCATGGCGGCTGCTGACGCCTTGTATGAAATCATGAGCATCATGGTCAAGAAGGGGTGAGTTGTCTTTTTTGTCAATCTTTGCCCGGCCGGCGCTGACTATATGAAGGCCGCTCAGCACTCTGGATGTTGAAGCTGCTGTTGACCAGAACCTTCGAGACAAGGTGAGGCTTTGAGCTTTGACAGAATGTTTTCTCTGAGCTGCGCGAGAGTGAGGTGACAGTGGATGTCGGTTCCGGAGTGTAACAGCCCAACTCCTAAAAGATTATTCTATTCGCACGGTACTTCACAGCTCAGCAGCTTCGGCGCCCCTTGGATGCCCCAGAGCGCAAAACCCGCCAGGGGGGTTTCTGCTATGATCTAGGACTTGATGTGGGAGTTCAAGGACTCGAATTTGAAAAATAGGGCCCAAACACTTGCGCCTGATGCCCCGCAGGTGACTTCCCATTTGATTTAAGAGCATATTGCGCAAACCCTCAATAAAAGCCTCAAGTCCCATGTTGATAATCCTTCAGGGGTTGAATTGTGGGCAGCTCGCGATGGTCTAGGTAGATGCCGACTTCGTAGGCTGGAAACTAGGTAGCTACTACTGCGTAAACTCGTCCTTTGCCCACGTGAAAAGAGAATAGCTGGTGTTGCGCGCAAATTTCCTTGCCCCGCCACTGGTTGGCATTTGCAAAGAGAATGGCGACATGTTCTCAGTATGTGGTGCCCCGTTCCCCTGGACCCCGTACCCGATACGATGGTAGGTTGCTCTAATGACTAACTGTTGACGGGTTTGCCACCGAACAGAATCTGCACGTCTGCCTTGAACTCCCGGAAGAGGGCCACACAGCCTTGCGTTCTCTTTTCCGTCCGAAATGATTTCTTGACCAAGGTGCTGGGGATGACATCATCCAAGGCACTGTTTCCGAGCATCACCAAGCGTCTTTGTCTGGGGATGCCTCGCAAACATATTGATGCACGGATTGAGCAGAAGGTCAGAGACAAGTGGATGCGAACCAGGAACGGGTGTTTGCAAAATTACGGGTGCGCAATTGGTGCAATGAAGAATGGAACACCTGTGCGGTTTAACGTCATGTCATGCCTCAGTCTCAAACCCACCAGCGAAGAGAATCCGGCGTGAAGCAGAAAAAAATCGAAGGGAGGACAGCGTGAACAACACACAGGTGTTGTGGAACAAACAATCTCATCAAATCCATCTTGCTCGGTCCCTGACCACTGGCCCAAAAAAAGTAAGTACAGAATCACGATCTGGCTAATGGCTCCACACCCTGATACACCAACCGACCGACACGCACAAGAGGGGAGGTTTTCCGACCAGTTCCCGGAAACGGAAAGGCTGGCATTTTTTTATTTTTTTCACTGCACAATACCGATGGCGAACCGAATTCGTATACGAACTCCACAGAGTAGTGGCGGTCCTTTTTTTCTCTCTCAGAACGGCCCATCTCGCGGTGATGGTGACGTTACTTCGTTATCTTAGCTTCGGGTACCAGGCTTTGTCTGCCGAACGGATGGGGACACCCGCCCCAGATTATTGGGTACTCGAACAAAGAGGTGGTCTGCCGTGCCTACAATGGATGTAGTGTGTGGTAGGTCAAACACGAGATTTTCAGACCCCACTAATGTGTAGCACACGCTTTACCTTGTCTCTCGGCCATCTCAATTTCTGCTGGCGTCGTGTACCTGACTGTTTGCAGGGCCCGGGACAGGGTCGGGCAGGTTTGGCTTTGTTGCGGTCAGGCTGGCAGGTACACAGCGTTTTACTGATCAATTTATAAAGAGGGTCGCCATCCAATGCAACCTGTATCTGGTTTTGCTCTCCCCTTCACCCATTGCGTATCTACACACTCGCTAGTTACTCGGTAGTAATCTACACCGGGCAAGTCGCTCGCTCATGCAGTACTTCCAACACCATAACAATACAATGAAGAATATCACCGGCTACATCGTGACCTTGGCAGCTCTCGCCAATGCCCAGGTCACCTACAACGAGACCGACGGCACCTTCACCTGTGCGGTACCGGACAAGGCCTACTGCGCTGGTGACTCCCTGAAGACAGACATCATCATCCGTTGCAATGGAACCAAGGGACAGCCGGGCCGCTGCACCAATGTATGTTTCAACGACCCAAACATAACAATGCCTTAGGAGGGTGGACAGTCTTGCTCACCTGAGAACATAGAATCTCGCTGGCTACCCCCCTTTAGGAGTTAATCCCGCGCTGTGCTTCCAGTCCTCTCCTACAGCCGGTGATGCCGCCTGCGAGAAGAACTGCATCGTCTATGCCCCTTCCAGCAGCTTCCCTCTCCCTTCGAGCGTCTGCACCCCCTATTACACCGCCACCAGCTCCAGCACCGCCAGCACCTCTGCCACCAGTGTTGGCAACAGCAGCACCACAGTGAACTCCTCCAAGACCAAAACCAAGACAACCTACACCACCTCCGACTGCGAACCCACCAGCACAACTACAATTCCTTACGAGCCGACATATTCCCCCCATGGGCACAACAGCACCGCCACCGTCTATCCTACTGGTACCTCGACTTATCCTTCCTATCCCACCGATCCTACCTACCCTCCTGAGCCCACCTTGCCGCCTATCCCTACCGCCGGTGCGACCGCTAACAAGGCAGTCGGCGCTCTCGCCGCCGTGGGCCTGGCCGTGGCGTGTTTCTTGTAACCTAATGTAATGTAATGTTCAATGGACATCAGATGGAAAGGTGAATGGGAATGGGAATGGGGGAATACGCATGAACAAAGTCATGTATCACGCACGCTCTTTGGATGATAATGACAGGGGAATGATTTTGAGGTTTGGGGACAGACAGCATCTGGTATGGTTTGGTTTACGCTCGTTGACTTTCGCTTCTTGGAATAGGTTTTTTTGGGG
>Ga0247760_1001321_pt1 | contig 23367 bp, 29 predicted proteins | sample UWRJL171409R4_FD_179936 | JGI IMG/M metagenome (GOLD analysis project Ga0247760, IMG submission 179936) | Plant litter microbial communities from Arlington Agricultural Research Station in Wisconsin, United States - UWRJ-L171-409R-4 | ecosystem: Environmental > Terrestrial > Plant litter >... | reverse complement strand
CGGGACGTCTTCGAGGCCGGTGGGAGCGGGGGTGCGGCTCTTTCGGATCTTCTGGGCGGGCGGGGTAGGGCTCGCTTGGCCGAGAGGTATGCTCGCCTTCGGCTCGCTGACCTTGAGGGCCTGAGAGCTGTCGCTCTTACCCAAGAGGTCTTGCAGAGCCGCTGAGTCACTCAGCCCTTCCAAGAGCTTTTGACCCAAGCTCATAGCCATCAGAGCTATCTGAGGACGCTTCAGACCAAGCTTCTTACCCAAGAGGTCTATCTGAGATGTTCGATCCATATCGATCGAGAACATCCATTGCTCTCTTCCCATGAGGTATCTCTGACATTCAGGTGCTCATTGATCAAGAGCTTTTGACAGTCCCTCTTCTGATTCCTTGTTATCACTCTCTTCCGATCCTCTATTGACCTTACCCTCATTATTTCAGCCATTTTCTCGTGATCATCATTTGACCATAACCCCCTTGAATGTATGTGGTTTGGATTTTTTGTCCCGCTCTGAGGTCTGGGGTTTGCCGAAGGCCGGCCGTCAGGGCCGCAAAATCGCAAAACCCTCAGGGCACAAAGAAACATCAACGTATATTCAAGGGGGTTATGGTCAGTGGGGAAAAAGGGGATCTGGTCATCGTATTGGAAGGGGTTAGGGGGAGTGACTGGGGCCGCGCAACCCCACCCCGTACTGACAAGGTGTCAGAGTCCAAAATCGTACATGACGGTCTCAAGATCGTGTCGATTGTCCCATAAATGTCGAGATCGGCGGCTTGCAAAGTAACGGCGCTCATTGCAGAGCATTGGAATGACCGACACCGGCAAACCGAAACTCCGCCCGATCAATGTTCGGCTATCGGACCAAGCCCACCGGGTTCTAAGGAAGTACCGTGTGGATGCTGGTCTGACACAGCAGGAAATTGTCGAGCGAGCACTACTGCTGTTCGACCGCGAGACCTCTTTGGAGGCGCTGAACGAATCCGTCTGAACAAAATGCAGAAGGGGCAGCCCGGCAAGGCCACCCCTTCGAAGGAGACTCCTGTGTTTGAAAACTATGACAGCTCGTGGGCGGAGTTCCACGAAAATCCGAATGAGGTCGGCCTAGAACCGCATGAGGAACACTACGGGTATCCTGGTCTGATCCAGGACCTGCGGATCGCGGCGATCCGGAAGGGCACGGACAAACTCGTACGAGCGGACAAGGTCCTCCAGGTATTGCTTTCGAGGCCATTGCCGTATCGCCGCCGTGTCGCCTCATGGGCGGATCAGCGGTTTGCCGAGGCGGTGGCGGGTGTCCCTCTGCGGCTGCCGATCGCTCAGCATCGGGTCGCCGTCAGGGCGCTCAAGAGCCGATGGGCTGAGCCCCTCCAGGCTCTCATCGGAGTCGCCGAGGCGATTGCTCGTAAGCGGTACCACAACCCGGAATTCCCGCACTGGCATCGCTATGACCTCTTTGAGGCTCGTTCGCGAAAGTCTCGTAGCAAAGCCCGTAAGGCGTGGCTCAAGGCGAATGCCAGGTCAGACGCACAGAAACGAGCCGAGCAGGCGTACAACGCCAAGAGGCGCGAGGCACGGGCCGCTAAGCGGATTGCCAAGGTTTTCTCGGGGGCGGCCTTGTGAAAACACATCCTGCTTGGGCGCAGAACCTGGTGATCCACGGAGGTCCGTTCGGCGGCCTTTGGCTGCCAAACGATGCCATCGTAACCACTGACCGGGACCTCTTGGAGCATGGTCTCAAGCGTGGTTGCGCTCCGTATGAGGTCATGCGCCTTCAGCCCCTCGTGGTCATCCAGCTCGGGTACACCCGAGCGAAGAACGAGATGCTGAGCGGGATCGTTTGGGAAGTCGTGGTTGCCCGACGTGACGCCTATCAGGCTCCTACCTGGCTGTTGATCAGCGAGGACCCGGCCCTTGGTCCCCACTACGCCCTTAACTGGAAAACCAAGAAGACGATCGCGAGCTGGAAACACATCCAGCTCTGGGGCGATGGCGAGCTGGAATGCAACCTGCGCAAGGCTTCCGGGTCGTCCGACCCGGCTGACTGTGATGTTGGGACCGCTGAGTGGTACGACGATTTGCAGGAGTTTCAAATCGAAGAGGCTTTCTCTTCTTAAAATGGGTTTAAAAAGCGCCGGCCGTCACGGCCCTTAGGGACGCCCGTGCGCTCAATTGTGAGCGCACGTCGGAAATCCTTAGTCATTTCCACGTGCGCTCACAATTGAGCGCACGGGGGGCACCATATATGACGCGTTGTGACCCCATGTGACGCGTTGTGCGTGGTCACGACGCGTCACTGCCATATATGACGCGTTGTGACCCTCTACGTTTCCCGGTGAACGCCGGGAAAATGGAGGTATCTCTTGGTCATGGCGCGTTTTTCGGTGCTCGGGTTGGTGGCTCTCGTGGTGATCGGGGCGTGCGCGGATCCGCCGCGCTCAAGGCAGCTTGATCGGACGCTTGAATTGCCAGGTGAATCAAGCCCGCTTGAACACGCAGGCGGTTCTGCTGGCGAATCAAGCTGGCTTGATCATCAAGCCGGTAGCGCAGGCGAGGCCGGCAGCCCCGAAGACGACGTCGACGATCCTCACGGAGGCAGGGGCGGCACTGGTGCTCGGGCCCTTGGAGGTACCGGCGGAGCTTCCGTGGCGGGCTCGGCTGGCAGCGGCGGCTCTCTTGGTCGTGCCGGTAGTTCGAGCGTCGGTGGCTCTTCAGCGGGCCATGCCGGCAGCGGATCGGGTGGTCGTGCCGGGAGCGTCGGTTCTGGCGGAGCTCAGGGAGGTAGCGCTGGCACCGGTGGTGCAGGTTCGGGCCCGTACTGTTGCGCGTACATCGACATCAAGTGCATCGCCGCAGACCCGGCCCGTCCGGTGCACTTCAAGATCACGTATAGCGCCGACAAGTCCGCCGAGTACGACAAGCAAGGCAACCTCATCTACCTGTATGCCGACGGATCCAAGGCCGGTGCTGAGCCCCCGCCGCTGACGGGCCAACTGTTCCAAGACAACGTGCAGTGCGGCACCACCGTGAAGGTGCTGGACCGGCGGTACGACTACACGGTCATGCCCCACAAGGGGGACACGATGATGGGCTACCTCGTTGAGGACGCCCATTTCATCCCGGGCAAGACCTACTCGGCGGACCTGGAGTTCACGTTCCCGCCGTATTATTGATCGCAAGGATGTCAGGTCCTTGCCATCGTTCAAGTGATGGTATCGTAGAGACGTGATTGAGCGCTAACTCTCCTGCAAAAATACGGACACGAAGTACCGAGCGTTGCCTGGTAGCCAGAAGCCGGTTCGCACGGTATTCGAACTAATCTGAAGCCGGCTCACGCTGTCGACCAGCGTGTAGGTAACGCCGTCCTGCATGCCGGTTGCCTGGATGGCCACACCGGTGCTGGTCAATTCAGTCTCGGTCAGAGCCGGCAACTCTTTGATCACGACTCCGCGCTGTCCGTGCACTGCGGCCTCCAAGGCAACACAACCGCCGGTCCTCGTGCCAACGCGATAGACGCAAATTTTGACGTCGGTCCATGTTGGATCTTTGCCAATATCGCGAATGGGTTTGGTCGCCTCGCCGACTCCAGAGACACGGACGATCCACTTCCGCTCGTTCGGCTCCGTCGGACGTGGTGGCGGGCGCGGTGCAGGAGACGTTGACGTTGGTTCGGGTTTTGGCTCTGGCTTTGCCTTGGGTGACATGGCCGCCAGAACTAAGCCACCGATGACCGTGCTTATGATCCCGCATACGGTCGACACACCGGCAGTGGTCCACGCTTGCCGCGCTGACGCGGGAATCAACGCTACCAGAGTTTTGAGAGCTAAGGCAGAGACGACAGCGGCACCGGCGCCAGTAGCGACAGAGATTAGGTCTAGTTCCACGGGGTCTGACCATCGCCATGATCGGCGCCTGACCCCCATGGTCATTTTGTCATTCAACGATTGACGGCTTGAACAATCTTGCTCAGTTGGACGACCACCCAACACGAAGGGAGGATCAATCCAGCTTCCTGACGATCCTGCTCAACGTCCGCAGCATCTCGATCGCCTGGGGCTCGACGCCCGCGAGGTCGGAGGCGGTCTCCACGCAGGCTAAGCAGAGCGCTCGACCATCGGCGGCCTCAAGGAGGGGTGCGCCGGTGCGCGAGCAGCCGTCACAGGCGTAGGCGTCGGGATCTTCGTCGGGGTCACGCTTCAGAAGTAGTCCTTCGAAAAGTGATTCAGTTCGTAGACCCGCCAAAGGTTGCCGTGCTTGTCGGCTTTCCGGCCACGGTTGCTCAGATGCTTGACCATCTCTCCAGCTGCGGTCCCACTGTTGGAAATCGCTGACCTCAGCTCGCCCGAGAAGAACACCACGTCATCGGTGTCCTTGCCGATCGCGCTCAGCACTCGGTTGCCGCCGTTGATTCCGTCGCCCACGTAGTTCCAGCCTTGCCGACCCGGATCCCAAAAGCATCGGACTTCGCCAACGTGGGCGCCGATGCGAAAATGAAATTCAGGGATGCTCTCGCCGGCAACTTCCTTTTCGACCTTGATGGCCAGATTTCCTGCGAACCTCGCGGCGTCTTCGGCCCGTTCGAACACGTAGATGTAGCCGTCGCCAATGCAGAGCTGCGCCTCGGCCTCCCGCTCAGAGAGCGAGGATTTCTGGACGCCCTCCGCCGTTTTCACAAGGGCATTGACGACGAGAAGCTGACATTCAGGGTCCATCCTGGAGAAATCTGAGATGTCGAGGTAGACGAATGATCTCGTCCTGGTCAGGTTTGACAGGCGGCGAAACACCGAGTTTTCTCGGGCTGCCTCACCCTCCAGGATATCGAGCATCTCCAACGATACGCATATGTCGGACCGTAAGGGGAATTCCCCTAGCGCGTTCGTGGGCAATATCGAGAGTGGATACTGACCGTTGCGATGGATGTCGATTCGCATAAACAAGCGGCCGGTGTGCAATGGGCGCTCCGGAATCACAACAACGACCCCGGCATGTTTGAGGTGCTCTTCCAAATCTTCCAGACGTTCAAAAAAGGCCATGATGAAAATTCAACCTTTCAACCTCTTGCCCCAAGCCTCTACGAAATCCGCGACCGGCACGCTGTCGCCGGCCAACGCAGCTGCCAACCGTTCAAGCCCCTGCTCGGCCCACGACCAGGCCGCTCGATGCCCAACCGTGTCGGGTTCGGTCTTGCTCAGTTCGAGCGCCGTCGAGAAGTGCTTGCCCGCTTCGGCGAGCTGGGCGAGCTCGGCCTCACCTGCGGCGGCATCACGACGCATGGCGTACAGGCCGCGGGCGATGGCCAGCAGATCACGCACGACCTCTCGGGGCAGCTGCTGGGTGCGCCTGGCCATACGTTCAGGGCTAGCTGGTCGAGCCCCGAGGGGCAAGGCGGAGCGGTAAGTGGGCGGATCTTAGGGGAGATCCGCGACCTGATGATCGGGGTGAACTTTGAGGGAGCTGCCGGCATATGAATGGAGCGCAACGGTTGCGCCCATTCAAAAGAGAGTTTCACCATGAGTACCCCGAAGAACAGCGCACCGAATCCCAGCCCCTGGATCGTGGAAACGTTTCGGAAGAGCCAGCCTTCCGGAAGGATGTCCTTTTCTTCCCCTGAGGCAGCGATTGATGCTGGAATCAAGGCTTTGGAGGGAGTCACGGATGAGGTGACAGTGTCGCATGCCGAGCACTCCGGCATCGCGTTCAACTTCACGGAGCCTCCGAACAGAGCGAACGCTGTAAGGCACTTGAAGGGCGAGCTGAAGAAGCGCTAGCTTACTTCGCCGTATAGGTCGTGCCTCGGAGCTTGCCGGCGCTCTTCACGCGCTTACCCTCTTTGAGCTTGCTGAGCGGCAACTGAAGATCTTTGACCGGCACCCCGAGTGCTTTTGATGCTTGCTCTATCCGTGATCCGGGGTTCACACGGAACCACGCGAAGAGGACATCGGCCGCAGCCGCTACATCCTCTTCGGTTCGACGGACCCCCTTCTTGACCTTGAGGGCCGCGTTCGAGCCCGGAGCGGCTTTGGGTTTGGGTCCGGGCTTCGCTGGTGCCTTGCTTAGGGCGGGCTTGCTCAGGGGTTTACCCCCTTGGAGTTCTCGGATCAGTTCGGCTCGGACCTCGGCGCGCAGTTCCTCCTTTAGGGTCTCGCGAAGTTCGGCCAAGAGGGAATCGACGGGCTTAGTTGAGGGCATGGGCGCACGCTAGCCAGGGCGCGCCCTGAAATCTACCGGCGTTTCGTTCCTCACGCCTACATCTGCCTACAAATCGAGCGAAACACCTTGCCAGTTAGGACCCTAACATGTAAGTTAGGGTCCTAACTGGCGGCCACGGGAAAAACCATGAGTAAAAATAGCGATATCGGCTGGACACACCACACGGCGAACCCGTGGTGGGGCTGCACAAAAGTGAGCCCCGCTTGCGACCACTGCTACGCCAATACGTTCTCGGACCGCTTGAGCGAAAGCCTGTTTGGCGAGCGCGTTGTGTGGGGTCCAGGCGGCCACCAGGTCCACAAGATGGACGACGTCGAGCGTGACGCTCGCAAGTGGGACACGGCAGCTCGCAAGGCCGGCGAACATCACAGAGTGTTTTGCGGGTCAATGTGCGACTGGTCTGAGGGTCGGGCTGACCAGGTCGCGAGCCTCGAACGCCTGTTCCCTCTGATCTCTCGGACATCGAACCTAAATTGGCTACTGCTGACCAAGCGGCCCAACATCGGGAAGCGGCTGCTGGCAGCCGCTTACGGCGAAAACATCAGCCAAAATATCTGGGTCGGCACCACGATCGAAAACCAAGAGTGGGCCGACAAGAGGATCCCGCATCTGCTGGAGATCAACGCTGCCGTAAGGTTCGTGTCGGTCGAGCCGCAGCTGGGCCCGGTCGACTTGAGCGCACACCTCGGGCAGGGCCGGGGTAAAGTCAATTGGGTGATCTGCGGGGGCGAATCAGGCGCCGGTGCTCGTGGCTATACCGAGATGCTGGGCTGGTACCGATCACTACGGGATCAATGCGTGGCAGCGGGAGTGCCCTTTTTCTTTAAACAGTGGGGCCGCTTCCTGCAACGCGGGGAGCAGCTGTTCAAACTGCGCGGAAAAAATCCGGACAACGTTCTCGACGACCAGAAGTGGGAGCAATACCCGGACGATGTCCGAGCACCGATCATCGTGCCCGCAAGGTCGATCGTGAAATCACGGTACGAGCGCCTGCTGGACGATTCCTACGATCTGCTTTCGGTCGGCTGATCTTCGATTGATTTAGGACCCTAGCGGAGTATTTCCGATGTTGATGGCGACCAAACGGATCCAAAGCGCTCGAAACGCCTACCAGTGGTCTGAGGCCGACTACGCCAAGAAGGGGGTGGGCTCGATCAAACTGAGGTTGCCCATCCCGGTGCTGTCGCAGCTGGTCGACTTAGCTCAGCACGCAAACGTCACCCGTCAGGAAATGATGGAGAGCCTGATCAAGCTCGAACACCAACGAGTGTTCCCCGAAGCAGGTAAGCCGAAGAAGGACACCGGCCGATGATCCCCACGAGCGCCGCGAACCTGTACCCCCCGACCCTCTCGGCGCGGAACGTCGAGCGCGTGTTCTACGTCACGATCCCTCCCTACGACCAACTCACCGACGAACAGCGGCAGGCTGTCGACGATGGCGGCCCTTACCCTCTGTACGTCGGCGAGCACTTGCCCGAGCACGGCGCGATGCTGGACTTCCTGATCGAAAGGGCCCTCGACGCATGGTCACGCTGAGCGGCCTTCGTGTTGCGGTGTACGCTCGGTTCAGTAGCGAGAACCAAAAGGACTCGTCCATTGAGGACCAGGTCCGGGTCTGCCGAGCGCACGTTGCTCGCCTGGAGGGCCACGTTGCCAACGACCGGATCTTTGCCGACTACGCGGTGTCGGGCGCTTCCAATAGCCGCGCCGGCTTCGACCAACTCTTACGGCTGATCGAGACCCAAGGCATCGACGGCATCGTCACCGAGTCGGGTAGCCGGCTCTCGCGTGACCTTGGTGACAGTGATCGCCTGTGGAAGCTGGCCAAGTTCCGAGGCGTCCGGATCATCTGCGTCAACGACGGGGTCGATAGCGCCAGTGAAGGGGCTCGGATGGGATTCGCCATGAAGGCGATGATGTCCGACTGGTACTTGGAGGACCTGTCCAAAATGACCCGCCGGGGTCTCGAAGGCGCCGCTCTCAAAGGCCAGGCGACGGGCGGGCTGGCCTTCGGTTACACCTCACGGGCTATCGTCTCAGGAGGGCGCGAGCCGGACGGGTACGAGATCTTGGTCGACGCCGAAGAGGCCCAAGTCGTGATCCGAATTTTTACTCTCTATCGGGATGGGCACTCGCTCTTGGGGATCGCCGAGCTGCTCAACTCAGAAGGGGTATCGTCCCCACGAGCGGGCGCCTCCAAGAAGGGGCGGCCAGCGTTTTGGCGTAAGCCCACGCTCCGGGAGATGCTTCGCAATCGGTCGTACCTCGGGGAGTGGACGTTCGGGGCGAAGAAGTGGAGTAGAGACCCACTGACCCGTAAGCGCAGGTCCACCAAGCAGACGTCCGACAACGTGCACTCGGATCTCCGTCCCCACCTACAGATCATCCAGCAACCCCTATGGGATGCCGTGCAAGCCCGGCTCGCTCAAGTGACCCGCGCCTACCAAAAGGGTAACGGCGGAGCGGCAGCTACGCGAGCTAGCCGCCCCTTCTCGGGGCTGCTGTCCTGCGGCGTCTGCGGTCGCCCGATGGTGCGGTCCGGCGGTTCGTCCGCCGTGATGTACAAGTGCTCGGGAGCTCACTCGGGGCGGGCGTGTGAGAACCGGCAAGGTGTCCGAGAGGACACTTTGGTTACCCATGCCGTCGAAGAGCTCCAGCGGGTACTGACCCAAACCGACCTCTACTCGGAGCTTCTGGGGCGAATCACCGAGCGGCTCAAGAGTTACCGGGTTCAGGCTGACGACCAGCGGGTTACCCTGGCGAAGGATGCCGGCCGTCTCGAAGGCGAAGAGGCCAAGCTTGTCGCTGCCCTCCAGGGCTGCGAGGTGGGGTCCGGGGCGTTCGCCGCCATCACGCGAGGTCTCGACCGTTTAGCCGAACAAAAGAAGAAGGTGGCCGAACAGCTGGCCACTCTGTCGCCGGTAGAGGCGCCGTCTATGCCGACGGTCGACCAAGTGGCTGCCCTTGCCTCCGACGTCGCCAGCCGTGTGAAGGACGACCCGATCGGGGCCCGCGAGATCCTTCGTCGCATGCTCGACGGCGGTGGCCTCAAGATGACGCCACTCGCTGACGGAAGCTACCAAGCCGAGTCTGTGATCTTCCCGTTCACCCTGACACCAAAATCGAAAAAACCCCGGAACCTTTTGGGTTCCGAGGCTTCTTTGAGGTCAGGAGAGACCGGTTGTTGCGCGGGGAGGATTTGAACCTCCGACCTTCGGGTTATGAGGCGAAAATCGGGCCGTTTTGTTGAGCGTTACAAGTATCGAAGATCACTCGTAAGTAATTAATAAGACACGGAAATCGTCGTCATCGCAGCATCATGGGTCGTCACGCGATATCACTTCGGTTCTGATCGGCGTGGCAACGTCAGGTCAACGGCGCGGCGCGGGTAAGGCGCCCGAAGGGTGTTCAGAGCGGAAGCAACAGCGAGGGTGGATCGGTTTGCACGAAGAGGCGATCAGCATCGCGTCACGCGATCAATGTGTCGACAAGCTTTGACCAGCAATGACGCGGCGTATCCTCGCTGCTCGGCGAATCGGGCGTTAGCTGGGGTCGTTGCTGAATTCCACGATCAGCCGCTGGATGACCGCGAGCAGCGGGTCGATCTCGACCTCGACGACGCGCCAAACTACCTCGAGATCCACACCGAAATAGTGGTGAATCAGCTGGTCGCGCATACCGGCAATCCGGCGCCACGGAACCGTCGGCGCTTGCATTCGCGTTTCGGGTGCGAGCGCCTTGACCGCTTCACCAACGATCTCGAGGTTCCTCACAACGGCATCCTGGACCATCTTGGAGCCGAAGAAGCCGTCCCTACCCGTGGCTGTATATTCCTGCACTGATAGAAGGGCGTCGCGTATGTGCTGAAGGTACGCGATCTGGCTCGGGGCGTTCATGCCGTCAGCGGGAGCGCTTCCGCGAGAATGCGCTCTCGCAGATAGGGGGAGAGCCCGCCCTCGGTAACGACGTCCACAGGGTAACCGAGCAGGTCTTCCAGGTCTTGTTTAATGGCTACGATGTCGAGCAAGCTGCGTCCGGGCTCGAGGCCAACGAGCAGATCGAGATCGCTGTCATCGCGGGCATCCCCGCGCGCTCGAGAACCGAAGACCCGTACCGTGCGTGCCCCGTGCGACTGGGCGATGCGCAGAATTTCTGCGACAGGCAGCATCGGTTTGGCCATTTTCGAAGAATACTATCCAGTGCGATGAGTCGCAAAGGGTTCCTCATTTCGGTAGAAAACGTCGACGGACTTCGCTCCCAATCGATCCAAGCGCGAGCCACCTTGTCTGAAATCCTAGCAACTGAACGGGCGCGCGGGATAGGAGAGACCATCGCCCCGTGGCAACCGCAGACCAGAGCGCGCAGCGATGAGTGAGAATCAGTGCTACGAATTCGTCGCTCTCGAACGGCCGCTGAAAGTGAAGCAGATGAAAGAGCTGCGCGCGATCTCCACGCGCGCAGAGATCTCACCGACGCGCTTTTTGGAACGAGTACCAGTGGGGCGACCTCAAAGCCGACCCGGCCATCGCGAGCTATCCGTCAAGGAGGCGAAGCGGCTGATCGACAAGGCTCGCGGCGCCAATTCTCTCCGCGGCGTGAGCCAAGATGACCTTTTGGCACCGTACAGGAAGCACGCGAAGGGCAACCACGCGAAGCTCTGTCGCGTCCTGGCGAAAGATTACGAGATAGCGCTGTCGCTCAAGGACTTCGTGCTGGATGAAGGTGATGAGAAAGCCACGGCTGGCTATTTCATCAATCCGTTGCAGTTCGCCCGGATCGAGCGTGCGACGCGCTTACTAGTCATCAACTGCCACTACGTTCTGGCCAAGCGTCCTCGAAAAGCGCGGCTCGAGTTCGACGTCGCCGCCGACTCGGTCACATTTCACCTGTTCGAGTCTGTGGGTTCGACCGCGCCCGCCCGTCGTCGACGCGGAACTCCATGATCGAGCTGCCCCGTCGCCCTTCCACCGGAGCGGGTGGCCGCGCGGGATGGCTGCAAGCGACCTTCGGGCATTGCACCCGCGAGGACGCCAGCGCGTCACGGGGCCGCACCGCGCGCTTGCGTTTTCTTCGGGTTTTGCCGGGGAGGGCAGGGCAGTCGGCCTGGTGACGAGCGATGTCTCTCCTGGCTGCGGCCAGGGCAACCTGGCGTCAACGGGGGCTTCAAGCGCCTCCGAGGCCGCCAAATCACAAAAGTAAAAAGGCCCCGATTTCTCAGGGCCTTTTCGTCAGTTGCGCGGGGAGGATTTGAACCTCCGACCTTCGGGTTATGAGCCCGACGAGCTACCAGGCTGCTCCACCGCGCGTCAGGGAGGCGTAAAGTACTCACGGCGGATGAACTGTCAAGCGTTGCGAATTGTTTTGTGATTTTGCTGGGTTGAGGTGAGAAAACGGCGCGTTTTTGGGGGGCGGGAGTGAGCTTGGGTGGGACGAGCGAGCGGCTTTGAGCGGCGGATCTCGTTTTCGAGGTTCTGGCGCGGGTTGGCTGGGTGGCCGCATCGGCCTATGGGCTCGCTTTTGAGCGCGCGTGCGCCGTTGGCCTGCTTTCTTCATTGTGCGTGCTCGGCCTCGGCCCATCGGGTAAGTAGGTTGTTCCGGCCCATGCTGACGATGAAGACGAAGTACGCGCTCAAGGCTCTGGCCTTGCTCGCGTCTGTCGATCAGGCAGAGCCCATGCTGATTGCGGACATCGCCGAGCGTGAGGGCATTCCCAAGAAGTTCTTGGAGCTGATCCTGCGTGAGCTGAAGCAGCACGGCATCCTCGATAGCCGGAAGGGCCGGGGTGGGGGCTACCTGCTTCGTCGGCGCCCGGAAGACATCAATCTGGCCAGCATCATTCGCATCTTGGATGGGCCGATCGCGCCCGTTCCTTGTTTGAGCCAAACCGCGTACCGCCGTTGCGAGGGCTGTGAGGACGAGCGCACTTGCGGCATCCGCCTGGTGCTGAAAGAGATGCACCAATCGACGCTGCGCGTGCTCGAAGGGACGACCCTCGCGGATGTGGCTGCGAAGGTTCGAGAGGCGGCGGCGGGGGCGAAGCCGGTCGTCAGGTACTCGATCTGAAGCAGAGAGCGGGTACGGGCAGGTTTGCGGGGAAGGGGAGCCGAGGTTTGCGGGGCTCCGGCGTACCGCACATGTCGTAGCGCTTGCCGGCGCTTGCCGGCGTCCCCCGCTCCAGTCATTGAGACGCCCGACTAATCCGGAGCGGAAGTCGGGATCGCAAAAGGAGACTGAGACGGCCGCGAAGGGACGGGTTCCGCCGGCTGGGTAGATGCGCCTGGCGTGGGAAACACGAGTGATTTAGAGGCGGTGACTCGTGGGTGACCGTCCATTAACGTGGACACGACGCTTTTTTGATGGCAGGGTCCTTCCGGTCTTGAGCTGGGAATTCTACGGATGACTGTTCTTACTTTGCCTGGCGCGGGCGCTTTGGCGCTTTCCGTCCGGGCCAAGGCGCTGGTTTTCGAGGATCCGAAGTCGGTCGCTCTCTTGGAGCGAGTGCGGGAGATCGCGCCGCGTTCGGTGAGCGTGTTGATCACGGGCGAGACGGGCACGGGGCGTGAGCTCGTGGCGCGGCACCTGCATGAGTTGAGCGCGCGCGGCGGGCGGCCCTTCCTGGCGGTGAACTGCAGTGGTTTTTCACAGGCGGCCGCGGACTGTGAGCTGTTTGGGCATTTGAAGGGCGCGTTCGAGGGCGCGACCAGCGCCAAAGCGGGCTGGTTCGAGGCAGCGAACGGCGGAACCTTGTTCCTAGATGAAATCGGCGATCTGTCGCCGAAGTTGCAGCACAAGTTGCTGCGGGTGTTGTCGGCGGGCGAGGTCGTGCGGCTGGGTGCCGACCAACCGACGCCAGTTGACGTTCGTTTGATCGCCGCTACGAATGTAAACCTGGACCAAGCAGTTTTAGCGGGTCACTTCAGCCAGGATCTGTTGCGCAGCTTGAGCGCGGCCACGCTCGAGCTTGCTCCGCTGCGCGAGCGCGCAGGCGATATTTTGCCGTTGGCGCGGCATTTCCTGGAGTTTTATCGACAGCGCTTGGATCTCGGCCCGACCGAACTCGGCGCCGAAGTAGCTCTGCGACTGCTCGAGCATTCCTGGCCCGGGAACATTCGCGAGCTGGAGAACGCCATGCATCACGCGCTCCTGCTTTGCCACGGCACGCAGATCACGCCGGAAGATTTGCGCTTGAGCGCGCTCGATTCACGAGCCTTGCGTCGCGCGGGTGGCGGCGATGGTGAGCGTACGTCCTTCGAGCAAGCCTTGCTCGAGTTGTTCGATCAAGAATTGCCGAATCTGTTCGAGCACATCGAAAACTTGGTGCTGAAGACCGCGTATCACCATTGCTCGCGCAATCAGCTGCAGACGGCGCGGCTGCTCGGCATCAGCCGCAACGTCGTGCGCGCGCGTTTGATTCGGTTTGGAGAGATCACGGGTTCTGTACGTGGCACGCGCAACACACAAGACAATCGAGCGCCTGAGGCTCGGGAAATTACGGGATAAAATGGCATTCGATAGCGTCGAGTCGGCGATCTCCGCAATTGCAAAGGGTGAGATCGTAGTGGTCGTAGACGACGCCGCGCGTGAGAACGAGGGCGATCTGATCTTGGCCGCCGAGCACGCGACGCCCGAAAAGATCGCGTTCATGGTCCGTCACACGAGCGGCGTCTTGTGCGCCACCGTGCCGCACGAGCGCGCGCGTGACCTCGGGCTGCCGTTGATGGTCGCGGACAACACCGAATCGATGCGCACTGCGTTCACGGTTTCGGTGGACGTCACCGTGGGCACTACGACCGGCATCTCCGCGGCAGACCGCAGCGCGACCTTGCGCGCGCTGGCCGATCCGCTGCGCAGGGCGGGGGACTTCGCGCGACCGGGGCACATCTTCCCGCTGCGCGTGCGTGAAGGCGGCGTGCTGCGCCGTGAGGGCCACACCGAAGCCGCCTCGGATTTGGCGCGCCTCGCCGGGCTTTCGCCGGTCGGCGTCTTGGCTGAGCTGGTGAACGACGACGGCAGCATGAAGGACCCGGAGCAGGTCGCCTCCTTCGCCCAGGAGCATGGGTTGATTCGCATCAGCATCGCCGATTTGATCGCCTATCGGCGGCGCACGGAGGTGTTGGTCGAGCCGGTCGCGGATGCACGCTTGCCGACTCGGCATGGGGTGTTCAGCGCGCGCATCTACCGCGGCGTGCTGGATGGCATCGAGCACGTGGCGCTCGTCCGGGGTGAAGTGCGCGGCGCGCAGAACGTGCTGGTGCGCGTGCACTCGGAGTGCCTCACTGGCGATATCTTCGGCAGCACGCGCTGCGATTGCGGCAGCCAACTGGATTCGGCCTTGGAGAAGATCGCGGCGGTTGGGCAAGGCGTGGTGGTCTACCTGCGCGGGCACGAGGGGCGCGGTATCGGCCTCACGAGCAAGATGCACGCCTACAAGTTGCAAGACCAAGGGCGAGACACCGTGCAGGCCAACCTCGATCTCGGGTTGCCGGTCGATTCCCGCACCTACGATGTCGGCGCGCAAATCCTGACCGATTTGGGCGTGACCACGATGCGCTTGATGAGCAACAATCCAGCCAAATTCAAGGAGCTGGAAGGTTACCAATTGCGTATCGTGGAGCGCGTGCCGCTGATCACCCGGCCGACGCAGGACAACATCGCGTATCTCAGTACAAAACAGCTGAAGCTCGGCCACACGTTGGGCGTGCTGCCCTGCCCAGCAGTCCCGGCGAGCTGAGCCTCGCCGCTATCGAACCTCGCCGCTCGATTGACGAGCGAGCGTCTCAGTCCAATAGTTTGGGGGCAAGTTGTCCGAGTCGGCCGTCGTGAATCCGAGCGCATCTGCGCTCACCGAACCCAACATTTGGGTCGTGCCCGGCTTTCGTGAGTTCATGACCAGTATGGTCTTGGTCACGTTGGCCAATCAGATCCAGGGCACCGTCGTCGCCTATCAGATCTACGAGCTCACTCGCGATCCGCTGTCGCTCGGCGCAGTGGGCTTGGCGGAGGCCTTGCCGTTCGTGGCCTTCGCGCTGTTCGGAGGTCACGTGGCGGACGTGCGCGATCGGCGCCGCGTTTCGCTGGCCGTGTTGTACGTCATGGTGGCCGTGTCAGCCGGCTTGCTGCTGCTCTCGCTCGAACACGGCGCGCTGGGCGCCGCCCGCCACAAGTTCGCGATCTATTCGGCGATCGTGATTTTGGGCGTATGTCGCAGCTTCTTGCAGCCTGCGCGCGCCGCATTGAACGCGGAGATCTTGCCACCCTCGCTGTATGCCAAAGCGATCGCGATTCGTACCAGCTGCTTTCAATTGGCCATGTTTGCGGGGCCGGCGGGTGGCGGTCTCTTGTACGCCGCAATCGGGCCCGAGGGCGCGTACCTCTGTGCCGGCTTGCTGTTGGCGGCGGCTTGGTTGGCCATGTACCGCGTGCCCAAAGACCGCCCCACGCAAACGCTGAAAAGCGGGCTATCGGTGACGCGCAGCATTCGTGAGGGCTTCAGCTACTTGGCGAGCGATCGCCTGCTGCTGTCCGCGCTGCTGCTGGATATGTTCAGTGTCTTGTTCGGTGGCGCGACCGCGCTCTTGCCCGTGTTTGCCAATGAGATTTTGGCGGTCGGCTCGCGTGGCTTCGGCATATTGCGCGCGGCGCCGGCCGTAGGCGCCTTGGTCGCGTCCATCTTTCTTGCCGCCCGTCCGCCGCTTCGTCGCGCGGGGCCCACGCTGCTCATTGCCACCGCGGGCTTCGGGCTAGCGATGATCGCGTTCGCGCTGTCCAAGAGCTTTGCTCTTTCGATCGGCCTGCTCGCGGTCAGCGGCGCACTCGATATGGTGAGCGTCGTCGTTCGCAGCACCTTGTTGCAACTGCGTGTGCCTGGGCGCTTGCTCGGTCGCGTGGCGTCGATCAATCAGATCTTCATCGGCTCATCCAACGAAATCGGCGCCTTCGAGTCGGGCGTCGCCGCGCGCCTTTTGGGCGTTATCCCTTCCGTGGTCTTCGGCGGTGGAATGACGCTGCTGGTGACCGGCGCCACTGGTTGGTTGGGACCAGAGCTCAGGCGGCTCGGACGCCTCGATCAAGTCTCGAAGTAAGCCGCTCGCGCGCGGGCTCAGGCGAAGCGGCGCTCACGCTGGGATCGGCCCGCGATAGCATTGTTCATACCAATGTGAGAGGATGTGCGCGATGTCTCTCTCTGGGCTGATTGAACGAGATCTGGCCGCGTTGCCAATCTTTCCCCTGCCCAACGTCGTGCTCTTTCCGGGCGCCTTGTTGCCCCTACACGTCTTCGAGCCGCGCTACCGCGAGCTCGTGCGTGACGTGCTCGCCGGTCGCAAGCTGATGGGCATCGTTCGCCTGAAGCCGGGCTTCGAAGGAGATTACGACGGCCGGCCCCCGGTGTTCGACGTCTGCGGCGTGGGCTCGGTGATGGACTCCGTAGAGCACGCCGACGGTCGCTTCGACATTACCCTGCGCGGCCTCGCCCGCGCTCGCATCCTCGAAGAGCTGCCCCCGAACCGCGCCTACCGCGAAGTCCGGATCGAGGAGCTGAGCGACGGCTTCTCCGATGCGAGCGTGACCAGCGCCTGGCAGCGCAAGCTGATCTCGCTCTGGTCCAATCTTTCGCCGCACCTTCCCGAGTCGGTCCGGGATCTCCGCGCGCTCACCCGCGGCGCAGAGGGCGCTGGCGCCTACGCCGATCGCCTGGCCGCGGCGCTGGTCGGCGATCCGGACGCCAGCCAACGCTTGCTCGCCGAAACCGATCCCACCGAACGCCTGCGCCTGCTCACCGAAAAGCTGCAGCACGTCCACGACAGCGTCGCTCCGCCCAGCGCTGCGCGGCGCACCGATCTCAACTAACTCAGCGCGCGACCGTTCAGTGCGCGCGACCGTTCAGTGCGCGCGACCGTTCAGTGCGCGCGACCGTTCAGTGCGCGCGACCGTTCAGTGCGCGTCAGTGCGCGCGGCCGTTCAGTGCGCGTCAGTGCGCGCGGCCGTATTGCGGCGGAATCACCGGTTTGTGACCGAGCGCGCGGGCCGCGTTGATGGCGAAGTAGGGGTCGCGTAGGAATTGCCGGGCCAGGAACACGAAGTCCGCCCGATTCGAGGCGATGATTTCGTTGGCTTGCTGAGCTTCGGTGATAAGTCCTACGGCGGCGACGTGCAACCGGGTGGCGCGCTTCACCGCTTCGGCAAAGCCGACTTGATAACCCGGGGCGGTGGGGATGATGGCGTGGGCCGCGCTGCCACCGGCGCTGCAGTCGATCAGATCGATGTCTTCTCGCTCGAGCAGCTGGGCGAGTTGCACGGTTTCTTCGATCGTCCAGCCGCCGGGCACCCAATCCGTGCATGACAAGCGCACGCCGAACACGCGGTCGTGCGGCCAGATGGCGCGCAGGCTGCGCACCGTTTCGAGCAGAAAACGCGCGCGATTCTCGAAGCTGCCGCCATAAGCGTCGGTGCGTTGGTTGGACAGCGGGGAGAGGAAGCTGTGCAGCAGGTAGCCGTGCGCTGCGTGCAATTCGAGGTAGCGAAAGCCGGCGCTCAGCGCGCGCTTGGCGGCGGCGCAAAATTGCTCCCGAATACCAGCGAGCTCTTCGATCGAGAGCTGATGGGGAACGCGGTACGGTGCATCGAAGGGGATGGGGCTCGCGCCGACGATATTCCAGCCGCCCGCTTCATCGCTCAGCGGCTTGCCGCCCTCCCAAGGCCGACCCGTGGAGGCTTTGCGCCCCGCGTGGGCGATCTGAATGCCCGCGACTGCGCCGTGCTCTTCCAGAAAACGCGCAATGCGCGCGAGTGGCTCGGTCTGCGCGTCTTGCCACAGGCCCACGTCACTCGGCGAAATTCGGCCGCGCGCCTCGACCGCGGTGGCCTCCACCACCACCAGCGCCGCGCCGCCGATGGCGCGCGAGCCCAGGTGCACCAAATGCCAGTCGTTCGCGAAGCCGTCTTCCGCGCTGTATTGGCACATGGGGGAGACCGCGATGCGATTTCTAAAAGTTACGCCGCGGATCGAAAGTGTGTCGAAAAGTTGCGCCATGGCCATGCCTTCTAGAGCCATTCTGCCCCGCGCCAAGGCCTAATTCAGCGCTTGTTTTGCTTTGTCTACGGAAGTAGAAAGAGCGCTACCCGATGACCCACGAGAACCTCTCTCCCATTGCGTCGCGCCGCCAAGTGTTGGTCCACACGCTGAGCACTGGTTTCGCGCTCGCGGTCACGCCCGTCGCCGCTTCAGCGCTCACCACCGATAGTGACGGTCTGGAGGTCGGCGAAATCAAAATCGCCACCAGCGCCGGGGATATTCCGGGCTATCGCGCGCTGCCGCTCAAGCCCAAAGGCAAGCTGCCGGTGGTCTTGGTCGTGCACGAGATCTTCGGCGTGCACGAGCACATCAAAGACGTCTGCCGGCGCTTCGCCAAAGCGGGCTACTACGCGATCGCGCCCGAGCTGTTCGCGCGCCAGGGGGATGTCTCGAAGCTCTCGGACGTCAAAGAGATCTTCAGCAAGGTCGTGTCCAAAGTCCCTGACACTCAGGTGTTTACGGACTTGAACGCGGCGGTGGCCTTCGCCAAAAAAGATCCGCACGCGGATGTTTCGAAGCTCGCGATCACCGGTTTTTGTTGGGGTGGGCGCATTACATGGCTGTATGCAGCCCAGCAACCGGCGCTCAAAGCCGCAGTCGCCTGGTACGGCAAGATCGTCGGCGAAAAAGACGATCTGCACCCGCGCTTCCCAGCCGACGTCGTGACGCAACTCAAAGCGCCTGTCTTGGGCCTCTATGGCGCAAAGGATCAGGGCATCCCGGTGGACACCGTGCAGCAGCAAGCCCAAGCGCTGGCCGCCTCATCGAACGCTGCCGCGAAGGCCTCGAGCATTCACATTTACCCGGAAGCGGGCCACGCGTTTTTGGCGGATTACCGACCGAGCTTTCACAAAGAATCGGCCGAAAATGGCTGGAAGCGCACGCTCGATTGGTTCAAGACCCATCACGCCAAATAGGCTGAACGCGGAACATGAAAATCAAACGCTTGGGCCGCACCGGCCTAAAAGTCAGCGAAATTTGCCTGGGCACGATGACCTTCGGCAACCAGTGCGACGAAGCGGCGTCCTTCGCGATCATGGACAAAGCCTTCGAAGCCGGCGTGTTCTTCTTCGACACGGCGGACGTGTATCCGCTGGGTGCCACGCCCGAGATGCGCGGCAGCACCGAGAGCATCGTGGGCAAGTGGATCGCCGAGCGCGGGCTACGCGACAAGATCGTGCTGGCCAGCAAATGCCGCGGTCAGATGGGGGAGGGCCCGAATGACGTCGGACTGTCGCGGAAACACATCATCGCCGCGGTCGAAGCCAGCCTGCGCCGACTGAAAACGGACTATCTCGATCTCTATCAAACTCATCAACCGGATCCCGAAACGCCGATCGAAGAAACGCTGGCTGCGCTCGATGATTTGGTGCACCAGGGCAAGGTCCGCTATCTGGGATCCAGCAATTACCCCGCGCATTTACTGGGTAAAGCGCTGTGGACCAGCGACAAGCACGGCTACGCTCGCTATGAAAGCAACCAGCCGCGCTACAACATCCTGTATCGCGAAATCGAGAACGAGATCGTGCCGCTGTGTCGGGCCGAGGGGCTCGGGCTGATCGTGTACAACCCCCTCGCGGGCGGCTTTTTGACCGGCCGATACCAACCCGGCCAGGAGGTCAGTGCAGGCACTCGTTTCTCGCTCAATCAGGCCGGCAAGTTTTATCAACAGCGCTACTGGCAAAGCGCTCAGTTCGAGGCTGTCGAGAGCCTGAAACATTTCTTCGCTCAGCGCGGCCGTTCGCTGACCGAGGTCGCGCTGGCCTGGGTTTTGGCTCAACCGGGCGTTACGTGCGCGATCTTGGGCGCGAGTCGCGCCGAGCAGCTGGCGCAAAGTCTGCCGGGAATCGCCATCGAACTGACACCGGAGGAACTCGCGTTCTGCGACCAGATCTGGTTCGATTTGCCGCGGCTCAAAGATCCAACGGTCGCCCTGCGCTGAGCATCCGTTAGCGGCGTCCTGCCCTCTTACTTAGCGGAAAAAAGCTCCGCCGCCGAGTGCTAAGCAATTGCGCTACGGTGCGCGCGCGACCATTGTCTGGCGGCGCGCGGGGGTCATTCGCCGCCGCCATTGGAGAAGCAATAGATGTCCGGACCTACCCCTACGCTTGGCGCTCAAGGCGCTCGTCAGCTTGCAAACACCACCAAAACGCCGCCGCAATGGATCGGCGCGACACCTCGCTGGCTCGTTAGTCTATTGCCGTGGACACCGGTGGAAGCCGGCACGTACCGCGTCAACAAGGTCAAGGAGGGCGGCGAAGACAACATCGGTATCGAGTGCAGCCCGAGCGATGGCGACGAGCTGCCCAAGGCGTTCGTCGACTACGAAGAGCACCCGCGCGAATACACGCTGAGCACCGTCACCACGACGCTCGATGTGCAGACCCGCATCTCGGATCTGTACCGGAGCCCGATGGACCAAGTGCGCGAGCAGCTCGCGGTGTTGGTCGAAATGGTCAAAGAACGCCAAGAGCGCGAGCTGATCAACAACCCGAACTATGGCCTCTTGAGCCATGTGATTCCGTCTCAGCGCATCTCCACTCGCGTCGGGCCGCCCACCCCGGATGACCTGGACGAGCTGATCACCAAGGTTTGGAAAGAGCCGGCGTTCTTCCTCGCGCATCCCAAGGCGATTGCCGCGTTCGGTCGTGAGTGCACGCGCCGCGGCGTCCCGCCACCAACGACCACCCTGTTCGGCTCGCCGTTCCTGACCTGGCGTGGTTTGCCGCTGATTCCCAGTGACAAACTGGACGTTTACCAGAACGACCAGGGCAAGAACGTGAGCAACATTTTGCTGCTCCGCACCGGCGAGCGGAAGCGCGGCGTGGTCGGCCTATTTCAGCCGGGCGTTCCCGGTGAAGTGAGCCCGAGCTTGTCCGTGCGCTGGATGGGCATCAACGATCGCGGCGCCGCCTCTTACTTGGTGTCGCTGTATTGCTCGGCCGCCGTGCTGGCCCACGACGCGATTGCCGTGCTGCAAAACGTGGATGTCGACAACTACCATGAGTACAAGTGATCCACGCGGCGGAGCGTCCTCGATCGAGCCGGCCGGCTCGGCCGGGGGCTCTGCCTTAGATTTCGCGGCGATGGTGGGCGAAGTGTCCCGCATCGCCAACGAGTTCTTCTCCGGCTTGCCGGTCTCGTCGGCCTTGCCTGGCGGTTCTCCGTCGGGCGAGGTTCCGCCGGCATCGCTGGCGACACCGGGTGCTGGCGCGCTGACTCCGGTGGCGATCGCGCCTCCGGTGTCGGGCCCCACGCCGGTGCCGGGGCCCTTGCCTCCGCCGCGCGTAGGACCGAGCGCGGCGTCGGTCGGCGGTGGGGGCCTTTCTGGCGCCGCCACGCAGCCGCCGGTTCCGGGCGTGTTTCACACGCCTCCCTTGGCCGCGAGTCCCGTTCCAAAAGAGGCGGACGTGCGCCCGGCGCCGACGCTCTTGGCCGAACTTTTGGGCACGCCCACGCCGCTCGAGCTGATGCTGAGCAGCGACTCGCGCACCCCCAGCGCGACCCCTTACTTTCTCGATCACGCCGGTCTTCCGAACGCTCCCGGCGGCACTCCGCCCGCTCCGGTTGCTTCTGCGCCAGGTTTGTCGCCGCAGGCTCCGCAAGTTCCTTTCACGTCGGCTGCGTCTGCTCCTTCGGCGTCGCTACCGTCGGGCTCGGCTGCGTCTGCTCCTTCGGCGTCGCTACCGTCGGGCTCGGCTGCGTCTGCTCCTTCGGCGTCTGCTCCGTCGCTACCGTCTGCGGGATCGTTTCCATCCGTTCCTTCGGAGTCGTTTCCGTCCGCTCCTTCGTCGGGATCGTTTCCGTTCGGCGTGCCCCCACAACCCGGGTTTGGCGGCGCTCCGTCGGGCTTGCCGTATGCGCCCAGCGCGCCGCCTTCCGCGCCTGCATTTCCGGGCGGCATGGCACCGCCCGCTCCTGACTTTGCGCGTCTCGTGAACGGACCCACTGCGGTGTCGGGGTTCCAGCCCGAGTCGCTGCCGGTTGCGGTCCCAGAACGTGTTACCCCCGAAGCGCTCGCGCGCCCGGCGCTGTCCAGCGAAGTCGTGTCGAACGACGGCTACAGCCCCGAGCTCGTGCCTGATCTCGGCGTCTCTCCCGGCATCTTCGATGCGCATGCCATCAAGCAAGATTTTCCGATCTTGGAAGAGCGCGTGCACGGCAACAAGCGCTTGATCTGGCTAGACAACGCGGCCACGACGCAGAAGCCGCGCGCCGTGATCGAGCGGCTGAGCTACTTCTACGAGCACGAAAACTCCAATATTCACCGCGCAGCGCACACGCTCGCGGCCCGCGCGACCGACGCCTACGAAGGCGCCCGCGAGCGCGTCCGGCGCTTCCTCAACGCGTCTACCGCAAAAGAGATCGTCTTCACGCGCGGGGCGACCGAGGCCATCAATTTGGTGGCCAAGAGCTGGGGACATCGCAACATCAAGGCCGGCGACGAGATCGTGCTGACCGTGCTCGAGCACCACGCCAACATCGTGCCTTGGCAGCAATTGGCTTCGGAAAAAGGCGCCAAAATCCGGGTTGCTCCGGTCGATTCGAACGGCCAAATCATGCTCGAAGAGTACGAGAAGCTGTTCAACCCGCGCACGCGCATCGCCGCCTTCACGCAGGTCTCGAACGCGCTCGGCACCATCACTCCCGCGCGTGAAATGGTCGAAATCGCGCACCGCCACGGCGCGCTGGCGTTGGTCGACGGCGCGCAAACGGTCTCCCACCAGCGCGTGGACGTGCAAGGGCTGGACGCTGACTTTTACGTGTTCTCCGGCCACAAAGTGTTCGGTCCGACCGGCATCGGCGCGCTCTTTGGCAAAGCGGATGTGCTCGAACACATGCCGCCCTGGCAAGGCGGCGGCAACATGATCGCGGATGTGACGTTCGAGAAGACCGTCTATCAGCCGCCGCCGTTCCGCTTCGAAGCCGGCACCGGCAACATCGCGGACGCCGTGGGCCTGGGGGCGGCCATCGACTACGTGATGGGGGTCGGACTCGAGAATATCTCGCGCTACGAGCACGAGCTCTTGGTCTACGCGACCGAAGGGCTGTGCCGTGTGCCCGGCTTGACGCTGATCGGTACGGCGCCGGACAAAGCCG
>Ga0247760_1001320_pt1 | contig 23371 bp, 12 predicted proteins | sample UWRJL171409R4_FD_179936 | JGI IMG/M metagenome (GOLD analysis project Ga0247760, IMG submission 179936) | Plant litter microbial communities from Arlington Agricultural Research Station in Wisconsin, United States - UWRJ-L171-409R-4 | ecosystem: Environmental > Terrestrial > Plant litter >... | reverse complement strand
TCACCAGTTACCCACTCATACTTTCAACCTACCAAGAAACACTGTGCTGCCCACCAACCAACGGCTCAACGTTAGGTACTCCATCCACCAAGAAAGATACACAGAAATGCCGCCAGTCAGAGCGACTTATGGTCTGATCTGACACCTCCCTCTCGCCGAGAAGAACCTCTCCGCAAGAATTGATGAGGAAATACAAAAAAACTTACCACAGTTCGTCCTTCCATTGGCCTCCCAGCGCTCCTTGCCTACCCTCCTAGGTTGTGGGGTAAATGCGCCATCAGCCCTCCAGCCGCTGTGCTTGTAGGCGCAAGTTGACGCAACCAGGAAAAACATAGGTAGCTTTAAACCATGTAATCTGTTTTCCGGGGACGGATAGAACAGCCTATCAATAATGAACATATGCACGACACGGCACGACACACCACACTTTCCTTTTGATTCTCTCCTATAGACACAGTGACACACAGAGTCACACAAATACTGCCTGGATAGGTGATAGGTACTGCGCAAGCGGACAGATAGATAGGCGAGGAGAGGAGCGTCTAAATATCATGTCCTGTCGCCTTAGAGTGCCATTGACGAATGCTGTGTATGTATCGCGGGCGTACGCGCCAGGTCGACGAGGAGGCAAAAACACCGAAAAAAAAAACAGGTTGGGGTGGGTACAGAGTAGGAGGGTAGGTATTTCTGTGTTATCAACGAGTTGCATCACATCTGGAGCGTTGTCTCCCGAGGGGCAAAAATTGGGCGCAAAGATGTTGGGAAGGTACCACACTTCATTGCCATCTGATGCTACTCTATCTATGCCTTGCCTATTTCACCCCAGCATCGCTAGGTAATATGCGATCCGTTGTGAAACTGTTGTATTCTCCAGAGGTAGGGCCAAAGGAAGCAACTTCAGGAGTCCAATGGGACAATCCAGTCCAATCTCAACTGCGTTGCGCTCGATAAGCGGAGTGCAGGCCGTGATGCAAACTGAACATTCAGATCGGGAGAGCAGGTCATGACCAAATTGGTCTCATTCTTGGGGTGTGTGATGTTCCCCACCCCCCGGGTCCTTTCTGCGGCAGGCCTCGTGACCCTTCCTCACTCCATGACATCCTCACTCTCTCACCTTGTCTCGATCACGGACGAGGTGACGAGGAGGCAACGAGGGCAGCAGTCAGCCACACCAACCCTTTTCCATTCATTCTCCGTGGAAAAGAAGAATGCGACAAATCGTCAGACAAGCCTGGAGCGTTCCGCCCGGTCTGCCTGGGGTTGGGCTGATGAAAAGGAGACAAGATGGTGGGCACGTCACCCAAAGAGAAAGAGCAGATACCACTAGTGTCCCCGCCAGCCAACCAAGTTACCAAGCCTGGTCTCCCCAGAAGTCTGGGGTATGCAGATCCCCAAGCGCGTGGCTTGGGGCTGGCGGGGCTGGGTTTGGACCTCGGCCTTTGTCAATCCTGGGCTTGTCCCGTGGTTACGATAGGCCGATCCATCCTGATGGTAAGGACTGAGTTTTTTGCTCTTCCTATGTGATGAAATTTGGAGAGAAATAAGGGGGTATCCGTACATCAGTAGTGTAAACTGACCAACGGCAGCATGTGAGGGGCCGGGGTGATTTGACCGTGGTGACAGTATTGTCGGGTCGCAGAGGACCGTGACATTGAACCGGCCATGTCCATCCTAGAATGTGCATTGCAGCGCATGTTCCTGATGACAGACACACATATGGGAGGAAGAAGGGATGAGGGGAGATGGGCGGCTAAGCCGCCATCGTCATCCGTCTTCTCGGGCTCCAAAGGCAAAACACGGCTCAAGATTAACGTTCCAAACTTCTTCCTCACCACAAGGGCCCTTGTTGTGCGACCGGAGAAGGACCCTCCCCTGTGGTTCGTTTTTGTCGGTCGTTCGCTTGCTCAGCACGCCGCAGGGGTCTGGAATAGTCAATCGGTCCCTCTACCGAGCCGACATGTTTGCCTCTTGTCTGCCGTGTCTTGATGAGCTTGTTGGTACAGCCCATGGCTTCCATATGAGCTGCCTCATGGTATTTTCGTCACATCCCATTATCTCAGACGAGCTCGAGACTGGCTCGAGCCGAAGCGGCAGCAAAATCGGATCTGACAACTGCCCAGTCGGCTGTGTGATGACAAGAAGAAAAGGAAGGCACAAGACTGGACGGTGGTGCGTCAGTGCTATTAGCTTCGTGACCTGTCACTTTTGCGTCCCATACCGTTTTCGTTGCAGGGCTGGGCCGTGCGTGATTGGACAGGGCTTCGGCTGGTGTCGGAGACGAGGAGGGGCAAGAGCGAGATTCGAAATGTGGGCAGCGCATTTCACGCAGCAACTTTCTCATCGGGTTTCCCTGGAAGTAAACTGCGCACATCCATCATAGTACGCGGATGGTAAATCGGAGCAGAGAACCGGAGTCTACATGGCGTGTCGCGGGTCCGGTGACGAATAATTCCCGCCAGTGAGTGATGTGAGGGTTGCACGATGAACCAGCACTGCTCTCTACGCGTTAGCCTTGCAGTATTGATGGAACCTTGGTTATGATGGGCTGTTCCACGCTACCCGGATGGCCTTTTGTCTGGTATCATGTCTGCCCATATTGAACTTGTCAACTGCCGAGGCCAGAACATATTCGTCCTATGGGGATCAACGAAATCTCTGACGCTTCGGCGACGTAGTCGTCGAAGACATGGAGGCAAGTATTGTGCGAGCTTGCAGCATTGCCGGGAATTGCACCTGATGGGGTTGGGTTTGGGCAGCAACCAACATGCTGTATGACAAGCAAGAGAACGGTCTGGATTCTTGGTCCACGATGGCTCGTCGCTTGTCAGCCCGAAAAGCGCCGCCTTTCAGTCCGCACTAGCGCAAAAACAATGGTGAGTGAGCACTGCATACCAGGAGGTACCCAAGCAACTGATTTCAGTTGGCTGGATTGGATGCTGACAATATCGGTGGGTGGCATTGCATTCGGGGTAAATTATACTCTCAGCTTGCAGAGCCGAAAGGGCGCCTTTCCTCTCTCTCCCTTTCTCGAACCATTAAGTGTGTGGGACACGGAAGCTGCTAGGTCGTCTGTTTTGGGCAAGCCGAGGTTCCGTACTGCGTATGTACTCTCCTAGACTCCTCACTGGGCGATTTGTCGGCTTCGTGCATACAGCCTCCGAGGAAGTGCTTGGCGCTGGCATTCTGTTAGCGCTTCGTCTTTCCGGGCAGCGCCGCCGACTTTTTGCGAGACGAGCGATGCCTAACGAGATCTTTTGGAAGTTCACTCTATCGCCTTGTTGTGCAGATAATCTGCAGGTACTCGGGTTGTCACGTAGGAAACCATTTTCCTCTAGGAGCGCTGCCCATGCTGAACCGTGGGAATGGGCTACCGTACCTAGATCTCCCTTCTTCACCAAGTTACCGTCTCCATGGTGGGAGAGCAATGCCCTAATCCACTCATCCTAACCCCTGCTAGCTCTGGTGTATAACTAAGAGTATATCCAACCTAAGGAGTAGATCGTGGAGTCTTGTCACCTGAATAGGGTGACTTGGGATCGTTGTAAGGCGGTTTAGGTCTGATGCGGCTTTTAGCTGCAACATGCGGGCAACTCCCCGCGTCCGTGCATTTTCTTCTACACACAGAGGGGCAGGGGTCACCAACGACATCACTGGGTCTTTGCGGCACGTCTGAGAGCCAAGTGGCTGCTCGGATTCCATCGGCAGAAGCAGTGGTCGCAGGATCCTGTGCGCTGTTGCTGCGAGAAGTTGGACAAAATCTCCAAAACTCTCCGTCGAGCAAGTGCATCGTGTCTCCCAACTGCAGATGAAAGGCCACCAAGGCGAGACAGATGTTGGCGGGGCATGTTGCTGTCCTTCGCCCGGTGAACCTCCGTCCCTCCTCACGGGCAGACCCGTCTGGTACTCTAGCGCAGCGCGCCGAGAAGGGTTGGGAAAAGAAGGGGGGAGGAGACGGCACAGATCCGCTTTGATGCATCTTGTCTGCTCTCCACTTGCATCGGCTGTCGACGACATGCAGAGAGCTGCAGCGGAGCGCCAGCGAATCACCGTCTGCTCGAGTTTGGCAGCGATAAGCTTGGCCGCCCTTGAACCACTGCGGGCTCCACCCAGGCTTGGCTAGTGTATTTTGACTGCTACGTCAAGTCCAATGCGACCATAGATTCTGCTTGCCTCTGTTCCCGTCTCCGCCATTGTCGTGGCGAGCCCGAGAGGGATGCGGTGTGTTGCGCAAAGACTTGCCAGCGGAGCCGTGGACAAAAATGCTGTCTTTCGCGGGCATGCCAAAATGCCGTCAGCAGAAGGTGCTACCCCGAGAGTACAAAACTAGTTTGCTGCCCCATGAGTAGCATTTGAACGATTTCTCTCCCGGGAAACCTTATCTTTCATCGACCAAAAGGTTGCCGCGCAACAATTGCGGGCACTCCGACCATCGAGTGTCTTGAGATGCCGGTCCGGGAGCCGCGTCTCCTTTGACCTAAGAGGCACTGACCTCCCTCTACGCCGTATGCTGGGTTTTGGCGGGGCTTGCCCGGCTGAGTGCTGAGGGCTCAACAGCTCTGGGTTTGGCCTCGCCTTTCCAATCAATCCATTGTTGGCGCTGTTGAGGATTTTGTCAACTTCCAATACGGCTGCGAGAGGGGCACACAGTGCAGGACCGTGCGAGATATCTTCGGTACTTCTTGGCACGCCACAGACAGCGTCATCGAGCCTGACGTCCCACTGGCGTCCTTTGTACCGCAGCAGCCCAGGCCGCGCAGAACCATCAGCCACTGAGAAACCACACCACCATCCGAAACCTTTTTCGGCCGCTCTTGCCTCTCCACCACTCCACCACTCCGCTCTTCTCAGCTTTCTTCCGCTCCTCGCCCCATGTGTCGGGATTGATCCTTTGCTGTTTTGCCCCGGTTTGCGTTCACTCCTTGTTTGGCACCATGACTGTCTAATTGCACAACCCAATTAGCTTTCTCGGCCCGCACGGGACGACGCCGCCGGCTCGATTCGCAATCGCGGACGCTTTCCAGCTTCAGCATGAAGGTTCTGAGCGACACCTCAGTCTTCGATCATGGAGCCTCAACCACCGCAGCCGCCGCAACAGGCGCAATCACACTCCCGCCCGCCGCATCCTCATCTTCACAATATCCTTCCGCTCTCTCAACAACCTCCACACAGGACTGCCAATAGCACTCCGGTTTCCTCGCCGGGGATCTTCAGTCCGTCCCACCCCCGCGCAGCGATGACCTTTCCATCCCATCCAGCGTCCGAAACCACCACGCCGGCGGCTCTCGCCAGCCCTTATCTACATCCCCTGCAGAGTCATAAGGTTCGAGAGTGAGTCTTATTTCTCATATGTTCCCGAGTCCTTTGTTTTATGCGAGCTGCGACCTCGGAGCCGTGTTTGCGTCATTGTTTCGGCCGGAACGTCGGCCATCTTGAGCTGTGTGGAGTCGTAGTCGCTGACTCTCAATCATTTTTTTGTAGGACACATAAAGCGAACGTCGAACACAATTATGCCACAGGCCGGAAGCTCATCAACCACTATGAGATCATTGAGGAACTCGGCCGCGGCGTGCACGGCAAAGTCAAGCTTGCTCGCAACACAGAGACGCAAGAGCATGTGGCCATCAAGATCATTCCTCGGTTTTCCAAGAAGCGACGACTTGGGAAAGTCACAGCCATGTCCACTCAGGACAAGAGCAAACGTGAAATCGCCATTCTGAAAAAGATCCGCCACCCGAACGTCGTCGCATTGCTGGAGATCATCGATGATCCTGAACTGAAAAAGATCTACATGATTTTGGAGTACGCGGAGGCAGGTGAAATCACCTGGCGTAAGAAGGGTCTTCCTCATATCTGCAAGGTGGAGCGTGAACGCCAAGAGAGCGAGATGAGAGGCGAGAAACTCGGTCCTGAGGCGGAACGCATGATCATCAAGAGCGAGCGCCGGCAAGCAATCAAGGACGCCAAACAAGCTCACATGGCCAAGGTCCAAACCGCAGCCGCGGCTGCAGCTGCGAATAACTATTGGAGCCTTGAGCATGGTGCTGATGACGACCATGAGCCGGCTGCTCGCTCATATGACCGCGATGGTTTGAACGCCGTGAGCCGGCCGGAGTCGCTCACGGCTTCAAAGACGGCTTCGCGAGCACCCTCTCGCACGCAATCTGCCAAATCCATGTCGAGAGCAGGGACTCCTGAGCCACATCCTCCCCTCGATTGCGACTTTGCGTCGCTTTCGTGCGAGGATGATATGGAAACCCCTGGGCTACGGTCGAATCACACCTCATCGATGGCTTTAGAGGGCACCATGTATGGTCCATATGCCGAGGATCCGACACTGCGGGGCAGGTCTCCTAGCATGGCTGATTCGATCGTTTCGCATCTGTCCTCGATCGACTACAACAAGATCCACGATCCGTTTCACGACGACTTCTCTTATGTCCCATGCTTTACTATTGAACATGCTAGGCACGCATTCCGCGATACCGTTCTCGGCTTAGAGTACCTCCACTACGAGGGTGTCGTTCACCGTGATATCAAGCCCCCCAATTTGCTTCAGACAAAGGACTACCGTGTTAAGATTTCGGACTTCGGCGTATCTTACTTCGGACGGCCAGTCCGTGATGGTGACGAGACTATCTCGGAGTCCGAAGCCCAGGATTTTGACAATGACCTCGAGCTTGCTAAGACTGTTGGGACCCCGGCTTTCTTCGCACCCGAGCTCTGCTACACTGAAGCACCTCAAGATGGACGACCCTTCGTACAACCGAGGATCACTGAGCAGATTGATGTATGGTCTCTGGGAGTTACGCTTTTCTGCATGATCTTCGCTCGCATTCCCTTCATTGCAGAGGACGAATGGGCCATGTTCCGGAAGATCGCTACCGAGGAGGTCTATATCCCCCGAAAGCGCCTGCGGCCTGTTGACCCTGCGACGAAGCCGAGTGAGAAATCCCTTTATACACGGATCAACGGGCCTCCATATCGTGACGACGATGAGTTGGTGTACGAAGAGGTCGACAAAGATCTGATTGATCTTCTTAACAAGATGCTCATCAAGAATCCTGAAAAGCGCATCCGGCTCCGTGATGTCAAGCGACACCCGTTCGTAACCAAGGGCATCAACAATGTTATCGCTTGGCTCGATGATACCGACCCTTCTCGACGGACTTCTGGCAGGAAGATCCAGGTTGATGACAAGGAAGTGGCGCGGGCTGTTGTCCCCCTCACCTTCCTCGAAAGAGCCCGATCTGCTGTGAAAAAGGCCGTTGGCAAGGTCATGCATCCCCGAGGGGAACGGGCTGACAGTGTCAGTGTTTCGTCACGTAGGCGTGCCACTAGCAGTGCTGCCAGCTCTGGTGGCGACAGCCCGTTGAACGGTATGTCGACACCAAATCCACGGGATGCTAGGCGTCGAAGCATCCGACCAGATGACTACTTTTCGAACCTCTCGCAAACCCCCTCCGAGCACCCCTTGACGCAGAGCCTGGTCGCTAGTCCAAGCGACTCCCCACTGGACGGTATCCCTACTTCTTTTTCGCAGAAGCAGTTGTCGGCCTCGGCGGGATCCTCTCGCCAGATTCTTGAGCTTGTGGCAAGTCTTAATGCGAGAGATGATTCATCTGACCGACATCAATTTGGCTCGGCTCCGAGGACGTTTACTCGTCATGGACATCATCGCTCTGTTTCCAATGCTTTTCTGAGCCTCACTCCGAATCCCAGTGAGGCATGGACAGTGCCTGCCACTCCGCTCTTTGATAAACAAGCCGATGATCCAAGCAGTGCGTTGAGAAAGGGCCGTGACATGCGGCCACCGTCGGAAGACTCAGGACGAGCACGATCGGTAGATCGCGGGCTGTTCGCCAGCACCGATAAACGGGCGGAGGCTAAGGTGTCGTTGAGCACTGTTGTGGCACCGGGCAACGTCCACTTCTCGCAGCGTGCATCATATTGCCCGATCACCAGCCAACCCTCGGCGTACCAGCATGGACACCCTCAGTCCGAACCCAATTTTCAAGACAAGCAGCGGCTGTCGTCGGATTCTGACGAAAGGCCACTGACAGCGCGGTGCGTCGCGCCGTCACTTGAGATGAAAGCTTACCAGGCCTCGTATAAACCGTCCCCGCTCAAGTCTGCGCCCCCAAAAACACCACAAACAAGCGGCGATAATAGCAAGCCGTCTAGCCGACCCGAGAATGTTACTTTCGCTACTGATCTTGAGCCAGCCCTCATTCCTTGTCCGCCCTCTCCGGGAGAGGATATGTTTACATCAAGACCATTTCCCCCATCCCGTGAAGAAACAATTGCTACAGTCGTGTCTTCGAGCTCGACATCGGTAGGGGCTCTGGCTACCACGCCTCTGACAAGCCCGAGCGAAACGGCGAGTCCGATATATATGGTGAACCCCTTGGCACCCAAGACCGACTTTCGGTCGGATCCGTCATTGCCAGCGTTACTCAGTAGCACCAGCTCAGTTTCCGCAGATCCCGAGGGCGACTTTTTGGGACTTCCTGGAGGTGTCATTGGCCAGCCATCGGTAATTGATACGACTGACTCTCTCACCCCCCCGGCGCTCGCAAAGGACTCAATATCGGGCTTTCCTCTTGACTCCCAAGAAGACGTTCTCCAAGGCGCGGTGCCTGTGAAGCTGGATGATGAACCCACGACCGGGCCACCAATGTCCACACCGGCCAGCTCCATTGCTTCTCAGGAGGAGTGCGAAGACGGCGATGGCGAGGACAGCGATAGTGACGAAGGACTGACCATGGCTAAACGGAAAAAAAGCCTAGTACCTGCTGAGGCTCATTCGATGTCAAGGTTGGTAGGTTCTACTCGGCGCAGGGACACCAACGCAAGCGTCGGAAGTACTGAAACTGCCAAGAAGCTCCTCGTTGAGAGCGACTGAAAGCACCGACTGCCCTTTTCATTCCTTAGATGCGATTATTTGGCGACATCACACTTCATCTTTCTCATCTCCTGTTGGTCTTGCTTTCTGGCTGGCTCCTCTCAGGTCCGCTCACGTGGCTGGGGTCGCCTTAGAATATTTCTCTTGCGAAACAGATTGAAGCATTACGAAGGGGTTTGGGAAGGAAACTTGACAGGCTTGGACCTGGGATTGACATTTTTGTTCACTGGGACTTTGGTATCGGAGCAGCGGCTTGCCCTTCCTACTTGGACAGACATGGACAGACATGTGGGATATCGGTGACAAAGGCGGAACGAAGAATGAGGAACACGACAGATATGATGGAAAGATTGGACGGGGTTTTGCCTTTTGTTGGGCCCGAGCTGGCGCCGGAGCGTAAATGAGCGCCGAGTCTCGCGTGTACAAATTCAAAGTTTGCCGGAGAAGAGAGAGACTGGGCTGCAGTGGTTGAGAAAGCAATAACAACAATCTCTTGGGACTCTTTGGGCGGTGTTCTGGCTTTTTCCATCAAAACATAAAATGGGGCTTGCGAGGAAACACCGACAATGATGGGATCAACAAAGCGGCCGGTTTTAGGTCAAGTGAAAGAGGAGTTTCATTGACTAGGGATTCTTTATGGAAAGGCGTTCCTTGCTGGGTCTGAGCATGTTGGCATGGTCTCTTCAGCACGAATTTCTGCGTTTCAATATTTCTCGTATGGCTTTTCCTATTTGGTTTCTGCGTCTGCGTCCGCATCAACATGTAATTCCGTCTTTGTGGTTGTTAGCATGGGAGAGATTAGACGAGGAACGGAAAGCTCAAGGGGGCGGTTTATATTCATTGTTAATCAGGGTTTGGCTGTCGGTAAAGATGCGAGAGGGGCTTGTGGTGTAATGTGCAGCGGTATCTTGTGGGAGTGTATATCATAGGGCTAGGCAGGGGTGCGAAGAATGGAGGCTTGATTTGGGAGTTGACGACGTTTAAGCCTAGTCTTTCCGTCTTACAGACCAGTTTCGTGTTCCATTCCGGCCCTTGATTGCAACGCGGAGTGACCCTTGGGTGATTCAAGATTATACCTGCATCCCTGCCACTCAGAAACAAGTGCGGCAAGAGCGGGTGTCGGACGTGGCATGTCCTCACCCGTGACCTGTCGGAAGCTGGCAGGTGCAGGCGGTGAGACCCGAGCAAGCTGAGGAACAAGAGCCGCGCCAAGTCGGACGGGAAACCCGGCATCCGCCCTCACAGCCCTGGAACCGGGTATGCAGATAGCGGGGTTGTCCCCGCTGCACTGCATCATCAGGTAGTAGTGGGGTGGGAGCAGCCATCGCGGGGCACCGGCACGCAAGGGCCAGGTTGCTCGAAATCCCTAACCCTGTTCGACACTGTGCTCTTGACAACTCCAACAACGCACCTCACCATGTCTGCAAGTGGCGGTGAAAAGTCCAAAAAGCAGAGGACAATAGTCTTTTTGCACCCCGACCTGGGGATCGGTGGCGCCGAGAGGCTGGTTGTTGATGCGGCTGTGGGACTGCAGAAGAGAGGACACAAGGTGGTCATTTTCACAAGCCATTGTGACCCAAATCACTGCTTCGATGAGGCCCGAGATGGTATGGTTATTTGTTTTGAGCCTCAATTGCGTCATCAAAGGAAGGCAGTAGCTAAATGCGGATACTACCAACACAGGCACCCTCGACGTCCGCGTCCGTGGAAACTGGCTTGTCCCGACGATGATCTTCGGCCGCTTCGCTATCCTTTGCGCCATCCTCCGCCAGCTACACCTGATTTTCTCCATCTCTTTCGCCAGCCATGAACTCAGTGACCTCTCCCCCGACATTTTTTTTATCGATCAGCTTAGCGCTGGCCTCCCGCTCCTCCGCCTTCTCGAGTCGGCTCCCATCTTCTTCTACTGCCACTTCCCAGACCTGCTCCTCGCACGCGGCCGCACCAGCTTTCTCAAGCGCGCTTACCGCCTCCCATTTGACCTGCTTGAACAATGGAGTATGACCATGGCCTTGGCCATTGCGGTAAACTCATCATTCACTCGCTCCGTTGTCGTGCAAACCTGGCCTGGCCTCGCCCGCAATCGCAATCTCAAGGTTGTCCATCCTGCTATCGACACCTCCATTCGCCCCGAATCTGACGACCCTCCGCTTCAATGGCCTGCCCCGATCCTTCTTTCAATAAACCGCTTCGAGCGCAAAAAGGACATTGCCCTTGCGCTGCGCGCGTTTGCCCACCTGCCCGTTCCACGAAGGGCAACCCTTGTCGTCGCCGGCGGCTATGACAACCGTGTTGCCGAGAATGTGGAATACCACGCCGAACTCGCCGAACTAGCTGACGAACTGGGCCTCAAGCACGCCACCGCCAGCACGGTGGTTACCGCGCTGAGCCACGCCACTGAGTCTCTGGATGTCCTCTTCTTGCTCTCCATCCCTGGCCGTCTCAAGGAGATGCTCCTCCGCGCTGCGCACCTTCTTGTCTATACCCCGTCCGGTGAGCACTTTGGCATTGTACCCCTAGAGGCCATGCTGCGGGGTGTGCCAGTACTAGCGGCGAATAACGGCGGGCCGACAGAGACGGTCGTGGATGGGGAGACGGGCTGGCTGCGCGACCCGTCCAAGGTAGAAGAGTGGTCTGTCGTCATGGATAGAGTGTTGAACTCGCTTCCAGAAAAGGAGCGTGTCGAGATGGGTCGAAAGGGCTGCGACCGCGTCAAAGAAAGGTTTGCGGTCGAGCAGATGGCCGGGACGCTGGACGGTATCTTTGACGAGATGCTTACGGGGAGGATGAAGTCCAGCGGTGGGCTCCTCGGCGATATATTACTGGGTGGTTTCGCTCTAGCGGCGATTGTTGGGTTGATCAGCACGGTCATTGGACTGGCGAAGACTCTGCAAGATTTGCAACCAGGAAAAGATTAACCGGATGAGTTCCGTGGGACGGGGATGATTAGTTGTACTACCTTGTTATCATCAGGCGTGGTGTGTGTTCTTAGATGGGGAGTTATGGCGTGGTGCATGTATGATACTCTGGCGATGTGATTCCATATGTATCCTGCTGTGATGTGGCTTGTGGATGGTGGTGTTCAGTGATCCTTATCTCATCTCGTCTTTGTGTTATTCCAACGGAGAAATTATCCTACTCTTAATCTCTCTGGGGAGTAGGATAGAGAATCACTTTCTGTATCCACCGCGAGACAAAGTCTGCATAAAATTCAACAAAAATCACATGTCATTATTGTACCGATCAATGCCATATAACCTCTACCGCCCCCTTACTCCAGGAATGCTCATACTCGTACACGCCTGCCGAGTTGATGTTTGCACCTCTAATCCCTTCTTGATCAACAACACATCCAACCTTGGATAACTCCCACGACAAGTCAGCGTGGCCAACCAGCCACTCATTGGCCCGAATGGTAATGCAAGGTAAGTGGAGCAAGGATTAGAGAACAAAAAATCCTTCCCCAATGTCTCTTCTTTGGTTATCCAGAACCCAGGAAGTTGCGCCACCACCAGCGACGCTGTAGACAGAACACAGGTCTACAAATATCCCAAAACCATGCAAGAACCCTTGGCCACACACAAACAAACATTTGGTGTGTGATGCTGAAGAAAAAAAATCAAGCGAAGCTATCTTCTGCTGGCCACCTCCCACTCTTGTTCATGTCGTCATCGTCCCCCGTGACGAATCCACTCGCTCTGAGAGCTTTCCACACGGCATCTCGCCTATCCACTCCGTCTCTCCCCGCGACGAGATTTAATCCATCGAGTTTCCTAACCCGTTTGCAGCCCCCGGCAATCATTTGCTCGTACAGTCTTCTTCGCATTCTGGTGCCCATGTCCAGTCGGCTGCAGTATTGCTCGTCTCTTTCCTTCTCTTGGTCCGGAAGCACGAATGGCTCGGGTCCTTTAGTCTCTTCGTCACGATTGGTCGGTCTGCGGATGATGACCTGAACGGGAGCATAGAAGCCGAGGGTCACCGGGTTGTCTCTCAGGTCAACCTCACGGAGATGCCCGAACCCACCGAGAACATCGACGAGAGCAGCTGAGTCAGTAATGCGGTTGCCTGAGACAAGGATGCGTTTTAATCTTGGGATGCATCGCAGCGGAGAAAGGTCCGAGAGCGCGTTCATGTTCAGATTGATGGCTCGTAGGTTGGGAAGCATGAGGCCTAGGTCCTCAGGTAGAGATTGCAGTCCACAGTTGGCAAGCTCGAGAAGTTGCATGTTGAGGAGGTCGATTGTGGGCAAGAAATGGCCAAGGAAATTGCCCGAGAGGAACAGCTTGCGCACTTCGTATGCTCGAAATAGGAGGTGAGGCAAGTCAAGCGGCTGCTCGCCACGTTGCTCTCGAAGAGATAGTGAGTCAATCCTGCGTGCGCGCGAAAAGCCGTTGATTTGGCTCAGGCGGTTCCGATCTGCGTGCATAAGACGGAGGTGAGGCAGGAACTTGAGGTCAAGAGACGATAGCTTGTTGTCGTCCAGACGGAGATAGCGCAGGGATAGGAAGGGAGTTTCGGAGGCGATGGCGAAGCTCTCAAGTTTGTTGCCTTCAAGGCCGAGAGATTCCAGGACAGGAAGCTGCTCGATATTGATGACACACCGAATCTTGTTGTTCTTGAGATCGAGGTCGGTCAAACTCTCCAGCCGATTCCCGTCGAAGTCAAGCTCTTCAATGGCGTTGCCCCTGGCACGAAGAGTTTGTAAGCCCTCATGGAACTTGACTCCATCCAGGCTGGTAAGCTCATTGTTATCGACCTTTAGGCTTCGGAGATGAACGAGACTACTGAAAGCTGCGAGACTTGTGATGCCATTGTTTGATACATCAACATATTGCAAGTGAATCAGGTGACCCCATGCAGTCAAGCTCGAGAGCTGGTTGTGGGTAATCTTGAGGTGGCGGACTGTGCTCGGGATGCCGTTGAGATTCCTAATCCCATTCTTGGAGACATCTAGCTTCTCGAGGCTGGTGCAAAACTCGTTGAGGGCGTGGATGCTCTCGAGACGCTTCTCTCGAAGCTCGAGCTCTCGCATGTCTTCCCAATAAGGCTCGAATGGCTCCACTTCGGCTATCTTGGCCACCAGATCGCGCGTGTTCATAGACAGGACACGCTTGGAGCGCGTTCCGGTAACGAGGTGATGATCGCCGACAACGTAGCTGGCCTCGAGGGGCAGCGACTCCTCGCTGCTGTGGTGCACAGTAAACTCCGACAGCGGACTGAGAGATAGCGTTCCCACATATTGGCTGATGATAGGTGCCGCATCGACACCGGTGGCCGGGCAGTCCTGAGGACGGGCCGGAGTCGTCACGACAAAACTGAGGCTTGTCTGGCGGGCGCCATCTGCATCTTGGGCGACAACACTGCTGTCGGCCACGATACTGAGCTCCATGTTGCTGCTCCGGTTGGCTGCATGATGCTGGTTCCGGATCTTGTCCAGGACTGATTCCTCCTCGCGCTCATCGATGCGGGAAACGGGGCGAGCCATAAATGTCTGACCCCTGACCGAAAGATGGCGAGCCGGACCTTGAGATCTGCTCCTAGACCGAGACGCATTCTGGGCCCGGGACTGCAGCAGCGACTGATTGCGGCCGCGTTTTATCGAGTCCTGAGAAAAGTCTTCCGACTGTTTTTCGAAATCGTCGTCGTCATGGTTATCGGTGTCTGGGCCTTCTGACCGGTCCTGGATGATGGAGGCGATGGGAGACGAGAAGCTGATGGTGAGGTTGCGTCGCTTGCGCGCGTCAACTCTGTCCTCGTTGATGCTGATTTCGTGCTCGACCTCATTGCTGTCCGCCATGGTTGCGGGGGCCGGTTGGCTCTCTGATTGGCCCGTGGCCCGAGTTTGCTGACCGTCAGACGGAGCACCCGCAGCATCTCCCCACACGGGTGGTCGAATTGGGTGCGCGACGGATGATCTGGTGGGGCTCCCTTGCGGGGACCCAGTGGGTGGCACCTGTTGCGTAACCGGAGACTTCTGAGCGCTCATTAGCTTCAGGTTCTGCAACTCCAGCGTCATGTCGACGGTAAGATCCGGAATGTCGGCAAACGGGTCGTCCTCGCTTGCCTCCGAAGGGAGATAGTTACTCCTAGGTTTCTTCGGGAGGCTACTGTGCTTCCGCTTGATCCAGATATTACGCTGCTTGTCTAGGACCATGTTTCCTACCTGGTCCGGAATCAGGTGCGACACGCTCTCAGGAGCAATCACCCTCCTGTCCCCCGAACCCCGCGACGAGCCAGTCGGGATCGACCTTCCTGTCGAATGCGAGCCCGTTGACCCATGCGAGAGGATGCCGGAGTTGAGGGTATCAGCAGGCTGCCAATCAGGGCTGTGGGATATCCGGACATTCGGAGGATCGCTGACCTCGTTGGCGTCCAAGATCGATGGCCGGGTACCCCAGCTACTCATCGTGGCCGCAGACCCTTGGGTCCGCGCCCTGGGAGCCTGCATGGCGATGGCCTCCTGTGCGAGCGTCGCAGAGCGCACCGACGAACCAATAATATCGCCCATGTCGCTCGCCTCCTCGTACTTCTTCAGCCGTTCTACAAGCTCTGGGTCTTCCTGCTTGGTCAACATTCTGGTGATGGGCGGACGCCCCTCACGGCTAGGTGGGCGTGAAAAGGGCTCCTGCGTTGATTGATAGGAACTGTCCATCTCCGGTCCTTGTTGCTGAACGTGTTCCGCCTCCGACTCCTCGAGGCTACCAAGTCCGCTTGCTTGCCCAGCTTTGCTCCGAATCATGGCCATAATCTTGTTCGCCTCGTTGATGAAATCCTCCGTCTTGATCGACGGTTTTCGTTCCGACTCCACGGACGACCCGAAGAGTTGGGGAGGAGGGGGTAACCCCTTTCTAGTTGAACGAGATGGCGACTTTTCTACCTCAAAAGGAAGCGAGCGCTCCCGTTGAACTGACCCGCGCTGTGTTGGAGTCGGCGTACGTGGACGAAGCATCTGGCGATGGGAATGAACCTCGACCTGTGCCACCCCATGTTTGTCACCATGACGCACATCTTTGCGCTTCTTGCCAATGATAGACTGCATCTGTTGATGCGAAATCTGGACAGAGTCTATTGTTTGATGGCCATATTCTTCAGAGCCATAAGCAACATCCGACCTGTGAAGGGTCCGGCGTCGCTTCGGGGTTGGGTCCTTGGACGGCGATGTACGTGGTCTTTTGATTTCCGATGCTCTGTCCTTCTGCCTTGGAGTGGCAAGGATCTCGGGTGCGTTGGAGAGTGGGACATGAAGCGCCCGGTCGTTGTCGGTAGTCTCAGGTCTGCTAGAGCGCTTTGAAGAGGCCGAGTTGATAGATTTTTGCCGTTTTCTGTGGATCTGAAGCTCATCTCGGTCCTCGAGTGGTGGCGAGTCGTGACTGAGGTCAAAGATGCGCACTCGGGAATTGACCGAGTTTTCTCTAGGGCTAACGTTCTCCCTATCTGCGTCCAGACCTGACACATCATTCGACTGATATGAATACTCGTCGTTGAACTCGTATCCGTCAAAATGACCAGTCCCAAATCGATGAACCTGCTTCTGTGGAAATATTTGAGTATCGTCTTCCTGGTCATGGGACTCGTCGCCGTGTGCCTGGTGAATATCCCGTGGATTGGGGTAGTCTAAATCATGTTTTGCTGACCCATCTGCTACATCTCCCTGGAACTGGCTCAATCGGCGGAGGAGGGTCTGGTTCGTGAACGTATCGTATGGCTGGAACAGTTTTAAAGGACTCCCGGTGCTGCCTTGAGCCCCTGTGACTCGTTTCAGCGGGCTCGGGTTTGGAGGCCGTGGCACGTCAGGGCTGATGGCAGAGAAGTCCTCCGTCTTGTCCCATGCTTCCATCCTCACCGTGGGGAATTGTTTGGGTGTGCTAGCCTGCAGTGACTCCTCAGGGCAAAGCTCCGAGGTGTCATTGATGCCAGAACTGAGCACGTGGTTTCTGAATGAACTGTCACCCGACCGTCCTCCCCGCTGGAAGTTCACAAAGCCTCCGAGTCGCTGGAAATTCTCCGTTGTCTCAGCATTACTCTCACTGTTGGAAAGCTTGTATTCGCCTGTAATGAGAATCTGATTACGACGTAGATTCTCGAGCCGCGCTCGTAACTCATCCGGGGGAAGGTCTGCGGGACCAAATGTCTCCTTGCCGTTACTGGCCTGGCGGCGCTCGAGAAGAATGGGGCTAAACTCTTCGTGGCGGACGTCGCTACGACCACTCGCTTTGCGAGATTCTGGCTCCGGCACGTTGATATGGTGAGGAGAGAAAGCCGTCTGCTCTGTTATGGATGCCGCGCGGGAGCAGCTGTCCTCTGCAAAACGTAGAGCCGAATCTATGCTCGGTTCCTCTGAGTCGTCTGTTCGTCTATACCGCATCAAGGTGGGCGCTCTCCTCTCTGCCGGCTCTGGCAATTCCTGGACAGACTCGTCTACGTGTATGTCCACTGTTGAAGGATCCCTGGTATAGAGTGGTGGGCTTGACGGCAGGGTTGTTTCATGGTGTACTTGGCTGTTCTCTTGGTACGACTCTTCGACCTGGGGCTCGGGGGCTGGGACCGGGGGCTTGAAAATGTTTTCCAGTCCAGTCCCGGCGGAAGTGAACAGATCAGGCTGCTCTCCGTAAGACAGTTCACCGTATACTAGTCGTCTCTTCCATTCCGGCGTCTCGGTCTTGCGTTTGCTCGGAGAGGCACTGAAAGACTTTTGGACCGTATTATGGACTATCGAGCCCGTTGTTGAGGCCGAGACAGAGCGGCGGCTGGCGAATCTGCCTCTTTCAGGCACCTTGATCTCTTGTGAGAGCTTCGAGGGGGGTTTCGGGGGAGACTTGCGGGAAGCTGAATTGACTATCTCATTGACGCTGCGTTCGCTGAGAATGCCGCTGCTGTTTCCGGTGGCAGCTGGTTGTGTTCGTTCGGGGCTGCGATTCAAACGGGGAATACGACTGGGCGTGAGCGGTGATTCGCCGCGGTTTCGCTTAGATGCCCCTGTTGCGGGCGCATCGTGGAAAGGCGTTGGGCTGGCGATCGAGGCATCAACAGAGCCGGGTTGAGAAACCCAATCCTCCGAGAGGGAATCCAACCACGCGTGGCCCATAGCGGGCAGAGATGCGCGTCGTGCGGCTCGAGAAATCCCAGGTAAAAATTCTACTTTGTAGCAATCAATATGTCGATGACGCTTCAGAGACTCGAACGAGGGTCCGTTACGAGTGATGAAATATGGCGGGGTACAGGCGTCTAGGTGCTCTCCACAACAATCGTTCGCTAGGCTGGACGCGAACTCGTAGTGTAGTAGCTATGTTAGTTGAAGAGCATGCTATTCGCGCATTAGAGACAGCAACGCCGAAGATCTGGTAGAAAGACTCTGGTTGTCAAATTCTGTTCAATCCAAAAAGCCTCTGGAAGGTGCAATTGCACGCGTTTTCCATAAACACCAGTAGCGCTTCTCATTGGTTCTTCAGCTCCAGCTGGCTCGTTGCTCTGGCGACGACGTGGCGGCCGGTTTTGGCGCTAGGAGCCCTGGTTGACGAGCTCTCCCTGGGATTAGCGGGCCGCTCGGGCCAAATTCGTTGCAGGGCTGTTCAGGTGACTGCGCGACCCATTTTAATTGATTCTGGCGCGTCGGGTCACGCGAACCCCCATCAGTTTTTGGCGCCGCAGAGCCATCGTGTTTTGGGGCCACCACAGTGCACCCACAATGCTTCGCTGCTCAGTTATTCCCCACCACCAACGTCACGGTCATCTCAATTGCCCCTCGCTGCTAATGTAGGCCTGAGAAGCGCACACATCCCCAGAATGATACAGAAGAGGCGTAAAGTCACCGCAGTGGCGGGCCAATTTCTGCCCGCTCGTTTTGAGGTCGATCCCGTCTGCTGCGAGTTTCAAGCCGACGAAAACGACATCGTCTACTCTGGATCCGAAGACGAGCGATACGACTCCTCCAAACAGCGCCGATTGGCTTGCGAGAATCAAGCGACACGCTTCATCCAAGGGAAGCCTGCTTTGTTGCTATCCACGGTATTGAGGAGAGGACCCTTCGATGTTGTCTCGGGCTGGACTAATCCCTGGCGATCCCGCACATCTTCAAAAACGCCAGGCAGAACCAAGAAACGAGGAGCTACGGGAATCGAGAGGGAGAAGAGGCCCAAGAAGAGAAAGAGGAGACAACACACCACCTCTGATCTCGAAGTCGAAACACGAGGAAAGCCAGTCGATTGCAGCATCGTGATCAAGGACAGCTTCTACCTCCCCAGCCCCGACACCACGGTGAGCCCGACGTACTTTGAACACGAGTATCTCGACGATGACGCACTCTCACGTGTTAAGAGATGGGCGACATCGATTGCCTCACTAGACAAATTCGACACTGCCACCAACAGTTCCCCCGGCCGAACAGTCCGCGATTGTGCTGATGAGGAAGAGGACGCCGAAACTGATGGCGTGGACGATATTTCAAACGTCGTCAATGTTAATCCAACACCCAAAGCTCCGCGGCTGTCATCTGAACGCATTCGTGGAGATGTACAAGAGACGTGCGTCGTTTCGAGCGCCAGCACTGCTGACCACTGCCAGACCAAGATGATGCAGCCGAGTCAGTGTTCTTCTGAGTCCAAGAGACTGAAAAGCCCAACCAAGTCCCGCTTGTTTCCTTTAGATATCGCCGACTTTTCGCCCCGCGCAGTTAAGATTTATGACGAAGAAGTCGAACGACATAGCCGTCGTGGCACCCGCCCACAGCCCGGCTCGATCTTGCACGACAGGACGCCAGTATCACAGCCGACCCAGGCTTCTTTGGTTAGGGCAAGCCTTCGATTGACTGAAGAGAGTGGCGATGCCGGCTTTCAGACTTGTTCAGACCGGAGCTTCCGGTTTCACAGCAAAGCTACCCGCGTGAAACGGAAATCAATATATGGGGACGCACCAGTGGATATTGTTTCCAAATTGAGCGACGCTAAGCACCAGGTGGAAGAACAGGAGGACAATAAGCACAATAGGAAACGCAAGAGTTTAGGCACTCCCCCAGCAAGATCCTCAAAAACGACACAACGGGCAGAGGAAGAGATGGTGAACGCCACACTGACGGTCGAATGTGCACATCTTCTAGCAGCCAGCAATTCAGCAGCTGTTGCCGATGGCCGTTCCGCCTGCGATCCAGACCATTCCACATTCCCTGACCAACAACCTCTACGAGAAAGCGACCAAGACGTTAGTGTTTTCAACGAGCCCTCAGAGCAAGGCACTGCTAGCGAAGCAGGGGATGACACAGCGACCAATGCCTCTCAGATTGACTTTCTCTCGAAGTTTGGGACGCTAAAATCGCCCGAGTCCAATCCTATAGACCTGGGCGCATTTTCATTCGAGAACGAGTCACAGGCATTCCTCGCCGATTTGACCACAGGGCCTAGAAAGCTTCTGTGGCCAAGATCCCAACAACCAACGGTCATGGCGGCTTGCGTACCACTTCCAGAACCCAGAGCAACTAATGCGAGTGAGCATCACTCTGAAGCAGTGGGCACAGCCAGTGAAGCAGGCGAATCCAGCGAATCATACTTACTAGGCGAAGAAGAGGCGCCAGATACACCCAGTGCACCAGCCGAATCGGGTGACGCAAGTGAGCCTACAGAGACGAATGACAAAGCTCAGCAAGGAGAGCTGAAGATTCACGAGCAATTACAAAGCCCCGCAGCTGCGCCAGTCATGGAGGCTGCCCCAGTGTTAGAGGCTGCCCCAGTGTTAGAGGCTGCCCCAGTGTTAGAGGCTGCCCCAGTGTTAGAGGCTGCCCCAGTGTTAGAGGCTGCCCCAGTGTTAGAGGCTGCCCCAGTTTTAGAGGCTGTCTCACACCTAGACAACCGGGCTTCAGACACCGCCGAGGTGAAAGGCAAGAGCGAGGCCCAAAGGAATGAATACGAAGACAAAGCGGACAATGATTTAAGAACCACTAATCGCAACGGATTATCCGGAGTCATCTCGGAAACCTTGACGAAGCCCACGTCGCAGAGATGCGACCAAGACCAGCAAAGTCCTTGGGCAAAAGAAACCGCGCCGCCACTCGTCCCAACCGAGCAGCCCAAGATGGCTCTAACTCAGGCCCGTGATTCAATCCAACGGCCACATGAGGACCATGGTGATGAATCCAAGCCGCAAAATTTATGGACGATAGCTGCTGAAACTACTCTTCCTCCCTTAGTCACGTTCAATGGAACATCTCAGCCTCCAGCCGAATCCGCAAGCCTAACGCTTGTGGCTCACCAAGCACTCAACTTCATGAGCCAGCAGAGTCCCCAGGCAAGGGAAAACTCACAGTCCTTTGCATTTGTCAACCTGAGGGATCTAAAGATTCAATCCTCTCCTCCAGTCGGCTCTTGTCAGCCGGAAGCCACTCTAGTTGACTTCACATACCAAGAATCCTTTGCTGACCAGGATATTGAAATTCCGAGTGCACTTTTTCCGCCAGCGACCCCAGAACGGCGCAACTTGACCCTTCCCACCCCAGAAGTCTCGTTGTCCATCAAGTCTTTCCGGGAATTTATAACTCCTTCACCATCCAAGCGCACGCCACTGGGGCCTACCAACAGCAACGGTCGCCTGCCCAGCACACAGGTTCTCAACAACGCAGTCGTGTCCAATCCCTGGACTAAGACCTCTCGCCGACGACGTGACCAACGCTCACCGCGCAGCTCGCTTACTTCATGTCTTTCGCAAAGGAGGATTGCGAAGCGGCCCAAGGAGGCAAAACGTGTTTCGTGGGCACTACGAGACGATATCACTTCTAGCCCCAAAGCTCAAGCTGAACCCGGGATCCTTGTCTCCTCACCAGGAACCATCACGATCACGACATCTTTACCAAAGATCAAGTCGACTCAGCGGTCTCGCGCTTCATCGCCCCCTCCGTCGAGCCTAGTTGGGCCAGAAGAGCTACCAAAAGAAAATCAAAAATTTGGCAAGCACTTCGCCACTGTAATGGCAAATCGCGCCCGCAGAGGTGCTCCGCAGAGGCGGGTAAGCGGCATTTGTGAAACACCAATGCTGAGAGTGGGCAGGGGCGTGCAGCTACTTCCGAGCGAGTCGCAGCAGGTCTGCCCAAGTCCTGCAGCGGACGCCATGGCCGAAGCTTTTATCAGGGCAGATGGGGACGTCCAACAAGCCGAGGAGACGAAGAGGCACGGAGACAATATGATACAGCAGACTGCCGGCGGCGCTGCCTGGTCGGAATTCATGGATGCCGAGATCGCAGCTGCGGAGGAGGCCGAAATGGCGGCAAACACGCAGGCTCCGATCCAGACCGAGGAATACCTAGACGATAACGCTGATTATGCTGAATCTCAGGGGAGCGTGGATGATGTCTCGGCAGTTTTGGAGAACCTGGATTCCTTTCTCAACACCTGGGACGTGGACAAAGAACTGGCAAAGGCAAGGGCGGAGAGGGAAGCCGAGGAACGGGAAAACGGGTTCCACAGCATGTCCGGGGCGGCTGGCCTCATGGACGTTGGAGTTTGGGACTAGCCAGTTAGGGAGGGTGGTTTATCTACGTCTCAAATAGCTACAGAGGGAGAGAGAGACTACAGCATGTATTACTTATTATTGGGGAGCGGGTCTCTTGGCTTGAAATTACTAATGATGGGATGGATGGGTAGACGAATGGATGGATTGATGGCATTGCTATTACGACGAGGGAAGAGAGATACCGAATGCTCATGTCCAGCGAGACGATACGGGCAGTTATGTTTTTCACTTGAGCTTTCCCTTGTGGGAGTCGATTCGTTTGCCAAAGAAATATTTTGGAATCGGAGTATTTAGAAACCAACCGGTGGAAATATCAAGGCGCCTTGACACAATTGGCTTGGTGATACTAGTAATATGGATGGACAAGAAGCTGGCGTGTGAATATTATACACTGAATCCCGAGATCCGAGGGTTTCTCAGGCTCGGAAAGGGGTGAGTATGGTACGTACACCTGGAGAGATTTAGCATGGATAAAACCGAGATGGCGGTGCGTTGCAAGCCGATTCTCTCTGGGTTCCAACCGCTTATATTAAGCTAGGACCGGGATTCATTTGAAATCAAGCACCTTGGGGCAAGACTCGCACTCGTTCGGAAGTAACATATACTCAAGCAAGGTAGCTAGATGCTTTCCTACTTGTAGGAGACCTGAGTTACGAGTTACGAGTCTGTCCATACCGGTGACGCAGAGGTATTTGGTCCACGAGAGAGAGCCTAGGATCGGCATAAAGAAGGGGGGGTTGCATCTTCAGGACATACAGAATCCATCTATGCTCAGCTGACAGATGTGCCAGTTCAAACCTATCTGTATCCCGTAATCACCCACTCAACCTTGCCCTCCGCCAGAAAGAAGAACAAACGGGCCAGAAGAAACCATAGCAGAATAATGCAGTACATGTACCGGAGCACAACAAATCCGGCCCAGATACCAAAAAAAAAAAAAAAAAAAAAAAAAAAAAAAAAAAAAGGACCAGGGCAAAA